>Ga0066644_10001221_pt1 | contig 14771 bp, 14 predicted proteins | sample CryGeyCG2114_020_FD_62735 | JGI IMG/M metagenome (GOLD analysis project Ga0066644, IMG submission 62735) | Groundwater microbial communities from aquifer - Crystal Geyser CG15_big_fil_post_rev_8/21/14_0.20 | ecosystem: Environmental > Aquatic > Deep subsurface > Groundwater | place: USA: Utah...
CTGCCGCGCGAAAAAGCACTTTTCCTGACCTGCAATGTCGGGCGCGAGAGCGACGTCGCCGGGGCCTTCGCGCGGATTGCCGAGTGGCTGGGTGGCGATCCACTCGATTGCCTGGTCAACAATGCCGGAATCGCCGATCCCCATGCGGGACCGCTCGAGAAACTCGCGCTGAAGGACTGGCAGGCGTGGATCGACGCCTGCCTGACCGCAGCTTTCCTCGTCACCCGTGCCAGCCTGCCGCACCTGCGTCGCGCGGAAGGCGCGAGCATCGCCAACATCTCCTCCACGCGAGCGGTGATGAGCGAACCAGAAAGCTTCGCCTATGCCGCGGCCAAGGGCGGGCTCGATGCGCTGACCCATGCGCTCGCCGTGTCGCTGGGCCCGGCCGTTCGCGTCAATGCGATCCGCCCGGGCTGGATCGAGACCGGGCCGTGGCAGAAGCGCGGCGCGCGTCGCGATCCCGATCATCGCCCCAAGGACCGGTCCCAGCATCCGGTGGGCCGCATCGGCCGTCCCGAGGATATCGCCGAAGCCGTTGCCTATCTCCATGGAGCGGGCTTCGTTACCGGGCAGCACCTCAACATCGATGGTGGCATGACCGCGAAGATGATCTACGAACACTGACATGGCAGGGAAGGGATCGCTCGAGGGACGTATAGCGCTGGTCACCGGCGCCGCACGCGGCCTGGGATTCGCCATCGCGCAGCACCTGGCCGGGGAGGGCGCGACGGTCTGGCTCAACGGGCGCGACAAGGCGGCGCTGGAGGATGCGGCAGAGCGGATCGGCGGCGCGGCGCGCCCCCTGTGCTTCGATGTCGGCGATGCCGCTGCGGTGGAGGCGGCGTTCGCCCTGCTCGCCGAGGACGGCCTCGACATTCTCGTCAACAATGTCGGACAGCGCGACCGGCGCAGCTTCGAGGAGATCGGGCGCGGCGACATGGCGCGCCTGCTGGAGGTGAACCTGATCGCGCCCTTCGACCTGGCCCGCCGCGCGGCCCCGCTGCTGCGCAAATCCGCACAGGGCCGGATCATCAACATCACTTCGATCGCGTCCGAAATCGCCCGCGGCGATGCTTCCTATACCGCGAGCAAGGCGGCGCTCGACGGGCTGACGCGCGCGCTGGCTGCCGAACTCGGACCCGACGGCGTCACCGTCAATGCGGTGGCGCCGGGCTTCGTCCTCACCGAAAGGAACGAGGATTGGTTCACCGACGGCGACGCGATCGCTGCGCATCTCGCGCGGCGGACTTCGCTCGGTCGCTGGGCGGAGCCGGCAGAAATCGCCGGGCCGGTGGCCTTTCTCGCCTCGTCGGCAGCCAGTTTCATCACCGGGCACACGCTCATCGTGGACGGCGGCTACGTCACCCACTTCTGACTTGCTTTTATGCGCAGAATCGCTAGATGCGCGGCCTTCACCGACACGTGATTCATCTGCCGGTCTGGCTGTAAGGGCTGCCAGGGCTGGTTGGACGTGTCTCTGACCCGATATCCGAGTAGGAGATGAAAATGCCCAAGCTGAAGACCAAGAGCGGTGTGAAGAAACGCTTCAAGATCACCGCCACCGGCAAGGTCAAGCATGGTGTGGCCGGCAAGCGCCACCGCCTGATCAGCCACAATGCGAAGTATATTCGCCAGAACCGCGGCACCACTGTCCTGTCGGAAGCCGACAGCAAGACGGTGAAGAAGTGGGCGCCCTACGGGCTTGATTAATCGTTGAGCGGCTCCAGCCCGCTCCCCCTCCCGGCCACCCGACCACATAACGGGTAGCGTATCGGGTGGCCGGGAGGGGAAGCGGGGCCGGCTCCGAAATTCTGAAAGGATATACGAAATGCCTCGCATCAAACGCGGCGTCACCACGCGCCAGAAGCACAAGCGGATCCTCGATCAGGCGAAGGGCTATCGCGGCCGTCGCAAGAACACGATCCGCATCGCCCGCCAGGCCGTCGAGAAGGCCGGCCAGTACGCCTATCGCGACCGCAAGATCAAGAAGCGCAACTTCCGCGCCCTGTGGATCCAGCGCATCAACGCCGCGGTCCGCGCCGAAGGGCTGACCTATTCGCAGTTCATGCACGGCACCAAGCTGGCCGGCATCGAACTCGACCGCAAGGTCATGGCCGATCTCGCCATGAACGAAGGCGCGGCCTTCAAGGCGATCATCGAACAGGCCAAGAAGGCGCTTCCTGCCTAAGTTCTTGACTCATAAGACATACGCAGAGGGCGCTCCGTTAGGGGCGCCCTTTACGTATGGCAACCGATTGTCGCCTTCCTACAAGCGAGTATATTTTGCCTCCGTAGCAGGATGAGGCAATTGATCGGTCAGGACAGCATCGACGTCCGCTTTTTCGCGCCGCCCGCCGATCTGGCCCCCTGCTTCACGACCTTTTACCGGCTCGAAGTGGACCTCCCGCCCGGCGAAGTGCTCGAGGACTGGCTGCAGCCCGAATGGGCGAATCTGCGCTTCTTCGCCGAAAACGCTCCCACCGCAGAAATGCCCGACGGCGAGAGAGTCGAGGGTGCGCGCTTCCAGGCGACCGGCCCCAGTTCCTGCCCGACGCATTTCACGCTTGGCCGTACCCGGATGTGGGGGGTCGGGCTGTTTCCGCTGGGCTGGGCCCGGTTCATCGGCGAAGATGCGAGTGCGCAGGCGAATACCGTGGTCGATGGCGAACGATCTCCCCTCTTCGCGCGCTTCGCCCCCCTGTGCGGGAAATTGTGCACGCGTGCTTATTCCGACGAAGAGCAGTTCGCCTTTCTCACCGCGTTTTTCCGCAAGCTGGCCGATCCCCCGCGCGACCAGAAGCGGATCCAGAGGGTGCATGAGGTCATGGTCGATCCGCGCCTGCTGCAGGTTGAGGAATTCGCCCGCAAGTGCGGTCTGTCGAAGCGTACTCTCGAACGCGTATGCGCGCGCCACTTCGGATTTTCGCCGCGCCTCCTGCTGCGTCGCCAGCGGTTGATGCGCAGCCTGGCCGCCTACATGCTCGAGCCCGAGGCGAGCTGGTCAGCGGTGCTCGACCGCCACTATCACGACCAATCGCATTTCGTGCACGAGTTCCACGCCTTCATGCGCTGCTCGCCGAGCGAATATGCCGCCAAGCCGCATCCCGTCATGAGCGCCTTCATGGCCGAGCGCAAACGGGTCTGGGGCTCGCCGGCGCAGACGCTGGACGATCCGCAATAGCTGTCGATAAACAAACGCCTATTTGCTATCCCGGACGCAGGGACAGGATTGAATGATCGTCACGGGGCATCGAAAGCCGGGCCACGAACGGGTGCTGCGGCGGTGAAGCAGGGCGGTGCATCGGCTGCCGTGGCCCTGCGCTTCTTCCTGCCGCCGGAGCGCATGCGCCCGTTCGTCACCACGCTCTATCACATGGAGATCTCCGGCGCGGAGGAGCAGCCGGTCGAAGACTGGCTCCACCCTGAATGGGCCAATCTGCGCATCATTCCTGACCGCACGATCGAAGCCGGCATCGGCGAGACTCCGCTCGAGCGCATGCCGCGCGCGGTCATGACGGGCCCGACCAGCGTGGCGACCCGGTTCCGCGCGTCGACGGGGCGGTCTTGGGGGATCGGCCTCATGCCGCGGGGCTGGGCGCGCCTGACCGGCGCCTCGGCCAGCGCCTATGCCGATCGCTATGTCGATGCCGAGGCCGACGCCGGCCTGGCGCGTCTGCGACCGCTTTGTGGCTGCGTCACCGAACGGGAGGGCTCGGTCCTGGACGAGCGCGACGCATTGCTGCGCGAATTGCGACTGCTCCTGGCCCAGCCCGCCGCGCGCGAGGCGCAGATCTTGCGCGCGGAGGCGGCGTTGACCGATCCCCGCCATCACAGCGTGACCGAACTGGCTGCCGCGCTGGGCATGAGCACGCGTACGACCGAGCGCTTCTGCAGCCGGGTCTTCGGCTTCAGCCCCCAACTGCTGTTGCGACGCCAGCGCTTCGTCCGCAGCCTCGCCAAATTCATGCTCGACCCGTCGCTGAAATGGATCGACACGCTCGATGGACATTATCACGACCAGGCTCATTTCGTACGCGATTTCAAGCGCTTCATGACCATGTCGCCGAGCGAATACGGGAAGCTCCCGCACCCCGTGCTGGCCGCCGCGGCGCATGCCCGGATGGCCTTGGCAGGCGAGGCGATGCAGGTTCTGCAGCAACCTTCGGGTGGCTGAGCGGCTGTCCTGCGCAGGGTCCCGATGCGCCATGCGCGCGACCAAACCTCTTGCATTTAAACGAAATTAACTCTCTATTTCGCCTTATAAAGGGGGCGCAATGGCGACAGCATCGCTTCGGGTCACGGAGTATGAATCGGCTGGGTTGCGATTGCGGCTGGTCAGGCCGCCAGCCGACCTGGTGCCCTACCTTTCCGCCTATTATCGCACCGAAGTGGAGCCAGGCGTCGAAGTCGTTGACTGGCTGCCACCCGAAGAGGCCAACCTGCGGACCGGCAAGGCGGATATCTACGAGGCGGTCATTGGCGAGGGCCCGCTGCAGGCGGTGCCGGCAGCGGTGCTTTCGGGGCCGACCGATCGCGCAACCCGCCTGCGCATCGCAGGCGGCAAGTTCTGGGGCATCGGCCTGACACCCGCCGGCTGGGCGCGCTTCCTGCGCACTCCGGTATGCACGATGGCCAACCGGTTCTGCGATATCGGCCAGTCGGACGCGGTTCCGGTTCTCGAGACGATGCTTTTGCGTCTGTGCGACATAGGCGATGATATCGCCGCCTCCGCCACGCTCATCACCGACACCTTTCGTACCCTGCTGGGCGAGCCACCTGACGCCGACCAGACGATCCAGTCGGTCCATCTCGCCCTGCTTTCCGAAGATGTCTCTTCAGTTGGGGACCTGGTGGCGCTCGCGGGCATGACGCCGCGTACCTTCGAACGGTTTTGCACCCGCCATTTCGGCTTTACCCCGCGCGTGCTGCTGCGGCGCCAGCGCTTCCTGCGCAGCCTCGGCAAATATATGCTCGATCCGTCGATGAAATGGATCGGCTCGCTCGACACGCATTACTGGGACCAGGCGCATTTCATCAGGGACTTTCGCCGGACGATGAACATGACGCCGAGCGAGTTCGCTGCGCTGCCGCATCCGATCAGCAGCGCAGCCGTGAGCGTCACCAGTGCCAATGCGGGCGTCGCCATGCAGGCGCTCTACCATCCGCAGCGTTCGACCGATTCCGAACTGGGGCTTTAGCAATCGTGCTCTTGCCGCTAGGGGCTGCTGGCATAGATTCCCCGACCTTCTCAAGCCAGACAGAATGACAGACCTCGACCAACTCAAGACCGATGCGCTGACCCGTATCGAAAATGCTCCCGATGCGGCTGCGCTCGAAGCGCTGCGGATCGAATTTCTTGGTAAGCAGGGTTCGATTTCGGGGCTGATGAAGACGCTCGGAAAGATGTCGCCCGAAGAGCGGCAGGTGCAGGGGCCGTTGCTGAACAGCCTGCGCGGCGATACCGCCGACGCGATCGCCGCGCGCAAGGCGGTGCTGGAGGAGGCCGAACTCGAGGCGCGGCTGGCGACCGAAGGCATCGACCTGACACTGCCCGCGCCCGAAACGCCGAAAGGCTCGGTCCACCCGGTCAGCCAGGTGATGGACGAGCTCGCGGAGATCTTCGCCGACCTTGGCTTCTCGGTCGCCACCGGGCCCGAGATCGAGGACGATTGGCACAATTTCACTGCGCTCAACATGGCCGAAACGCACCCGGCGCGCGCGATGCACGACACCTTCTATTTCCCCGATGTGGACAGCGAAGGGCGCCGCATGTTGCTGCGCACGCATACCTCGCCGGTGCAGATCCGCGCGATGGTCGAGCGGGGGGCACCGCTGCGCATCATCGCCCCGGGCCGCGTCTATCGCAGCGACAGCGACGCGACCCACACGCCGATGTTCCACCAGATCGAGGGGCTGGTCATCGACCGCGATATCCACCTCGGCCATCTCAAGTGGACGCTCGAGACCTTCCTCAAGGCCTTTTTCGAACGCGAGGATATCGTGCTGCGGCTGCGCCCCTCCTATTTCCCCTTCACCGAACCCTCGGTCGAAGTCGATGTCGGCTGGCAGGATGTGGGCGGACGCCGCGTGCTCGGCGGCGACGGCGATGCGCCCGGCCACGGCTGGATGGAATTGCTTGGCAGCGGTGTGGTCAACCGCCGGGTGATCGAGATGACGGGACTCGACCCGGACGAGTGGCAGGGGTTCGCATTCGGCGTCGGTGTCGACCGCCTCGCCATGCTCAAATACGGGATGGATGATTTGCGCGCGTTCTTCGACGGCGATCAGCGCTGGCTCGACCACTACGGCTTCTCGCCCTTCGACCAGCCGACGCTATCCGCCGGGGTGGGAGCAGGCGCATGAAGTTCTCGCTCGAATGGCTGACCGACTTCCTCGACACCGAGGCCTCGGTGGCCGAGATCGCCGCCGCGCTCAACGCCATCGGCCACGAGGTTGAAGGGATCGAGGATCCAGCGGACAAGCTGGCGGGGTTCCGCGTCGCCAAGGTGCTCACCGCGGACAAACACCCCGATGCCGACAAGCTGCAGGTGCTGAGCGTCGATACGGGTGACGGCCAGCCGCTGCAGGTCGTCTGCGGCGCGCCCAATGCCCGCGCGGGGATGAAGGGCGTGCTCGGCCTGCCCGGCGCGGTCGTTCCGGCCAACGGCATGGAATTGCGCAAGAGCGCGATCCGCGGAGTCGAATCGAACGGCATGATGTGCTCGGTGCGCGAGCTCGAACTGGGTGACGAACACGACGGCATCATCGAGCTGCCCGAAGACGCGCCCGTTGGCACCAGCTTCGCCGAATTCAGCGATGCCTCTCCCGTCTTCGACGTAGCCATTACCCCCAACCGGCCCGATTGCATGGGCGTCCTCGGCATCGCGCGCGATCTCGCGGCAGCGGGGCTGGGCAAGCTGAAGGCCCTCGCCGTGCCGCAGCTCGCTGGCGAGGGTGCCTGCGCGGTCGAAATCCGCACCGACGATCCCGAGGGCTGCCCGGCGTTCTACGGCCGTACAATTTCCGGCGTGACCAACGGCGCCTCGCCCGAATGGATGCAGCGGCGCCTCAAGGCGGCTGGCCAGCGTCCGATCTCGGCCATCGTCGACATCACCAATTACGTGATGCTCGCCTATGGTCGCCCGGCGCATGCCTACGACCTCGCCCGGCTATCGGGCGCCGTCGTCGCAAGGCGCGCCAGCGATGGCGAGCAGGTGCTGGCGCTCAACGAAAAGACTTATACGCTCGATGCGAGCATGACCGTGATCGCCGACGATGCCGGCGTCCACGACATTGCCGGCATCATGGGCGGCGAACACTCGGGTGTAACCGATTCTACCACCGATGTGCTGCTCGAAGTGGCCTATTTCGACCCCGAGCGGATCGGTGTGACCGGCCGCAAGCTCGGCCTTGCCTCGGATGCGCGCACGCGTTTCGAACGCGGTGTCGATCCGGATTTCCTCGACGATGGCCTTGCGCTGCTGACCGAACTTATCGTGGACAGCTGCGGCGGCACCGCGAGTGAAGTCGTTCGCGCCGGACAGGCACCGGATGAGCCGAAAATCGTGCAGTACGACCCGGCGCTTACCGCCCGCCTCGGCGGGATCGAGGTGACTGAAGACGAGCAGCGCCGCATCCTCGCAGCGCTCGATTTCTCGGTCGCTGCGGACTGGAAGGTCACCTGCCCGGCGCGCCGCCACGATATCGAGGGTCCGGCCGACCTGGTCGAGGAAATCGTCCGCATTTACGGGCTCGACAAGGTCGAGAGCGTCGCGCTGCCGCGAGTCGAAGGCGTCGCGCGCCCGACCGCCACCCCGCTGCAGAAGCTCGAACGCAAGCTGCGCCGCGCCGCCGCCGCGCGCGGCCTCAACGAGGCGGTGACGTGGTCCTTCCTGCCGACAGCCGAGGCCGAGCATTTCGCGCCTCGGCAGGCTCAGGATGAGCGGGACCAACTGTGGGTTCTCGACAACCCGATCAGCGAAGACATGAAGGCGATGCGCCCTTCGCTGATCCCCGGCCTGCTCGCCGCCGCCAAACGCAATGCCGACCGCGGCGCGTCGGGCTCGCGCCTGTTCGAAATCGGGCGACGCTATTTCCGAGGGCAGAACGGTGCCAGCGACGAGAGGCCGACTCTCGGAGTCGTCCTCGCTGGGGACAAGGCGCCGCGCGCTTGGGCCGACGGCAAGGCGCAGGGCTTCGATGCCTATGACGCCAAGGCCGAGGCGCTGGCCTTGCTCGACGCCGCCGGCGCGCCGGTCGGCAACCTCATGGTGATGGGCGAGGCGGGCGACCAGTTCCATCCCGGCCAGTCGGCTACGCTGCGGCTCGGCCCCAAGAAGGTGCTTGCCCGTTTCGGCGCGCTGCATCCGAGCACGCTCAAGGCTTTCGACGCCGACGGCCCGGTGATGGCGGTCGAGATATTCCTCGACGCGGTCCCCGCGAAGAAGGGCGGCGGGGCCTTCGCCCGCGCGCCTTACGCGCCGCCAGCGCTCCAGCCGGTAACGCGCGATTTCGCCTTCCTCGTTCCTGCCGATCTTGCTGCGGGCGATCTCGTCAGGGCGGTGCGGGGGGCGGACAAGAAGGCCGTGGTCGACGCGCGCGTATTCGACGTTTTCGCCGGCCAGGGCGTGCCCGAAGGGAAGAAGTCGGTGGCGGTCGAAGTCGTGCTCCAGCCGGGCGAGAAGAGCTTCACCGAGGCGGAGATCAAGGCGATTTCCGACAAGGTAGTCTCCGCGGCCGCCAAGCAGGGTGCGGAGTTGAGGGGATGAACAAGACCGCTTTCGTAACGGGAGCCACTGCCGGGATCGGCGAAGCAACTGTGCGCACGCTCGTCGCCAGCGGGTGGCGATGCGTTGCGACGGGGCGACGCAAGGAACGGCTCGACGCGCTGGTTGCGGAGCTGGGCGCGGACAAGGTCCATGCTGCCTGTTTCGATGTCCGCAACACCGAAGCGATGGATGCGGCGATCGCCGCGCTGCCCGAGCAATTCGCGGGTATCGACCTGCTGGTGAACAATGCCGGTCTGGCGCAGGGCCTTTCGCCCGCGCAGGAGGCCGATCTGGAAAACTGGCAGACCATGATCGACACCAATGTGACCGCCATGGTCACGATCACGCGGAAGCTGCTGCCCGCGCTGATCGAGCGCAAGGGCGCGATCATCGCGATCGGTTCGGTCGCGGGCAATTACGTCTACCCGGGCGGCAACGTCTATGCAGGGTCGAAGGCCTTCGTGAACCATTTCACTCTCGCGCTGCGCGCCGATCTCCACGGCACGGGCGTGCGCGTGACCAGCATCGAGCCGGGCATGGTCGAGACCGAATTCACGCTGGTGCGCACCGGCAGTCAGGAAGCCAGCGACGATCTCTATCGCGGCGCCGATCCGATGACCGGGCAGGATATCGCCGACATGATCAAATGGGTCGCCGAACTGCCGCCGCATCTCAACATCAACCGGCTCGAGCCGATGCCGGTGAATCAGGATTTCGCCGGCTTCCGCGTCGCGCGCGAGCATCACTAGCTACCCCGTCGTCCCGGACTTGATCCGGGGCCGGCGGTTTATCTTTGCGCGGTGCCTCCCTAACTGGCGCTGCGCCATAGGAAGGCACCATCCCGGCTCGGGGGCCGGGATGACGATATTTGAGACAGAGATTCCATGACCTCCAACCGCCGTACCTTCGCGATCATCTCGCACCCCGACGCGGGCAAGACCACGCTGACCGAAAAGCTGCTGCTGACCGGCGGCGCGATCCACCTTGCCGGCGAGGTCAAGGCGCGCGGTGCTGCGCGGCGCGCGCGCTCGGACTGGATGAAGATCGAGCAGCAGCGCGGCATCTCGGTGACAAGCTCGGTCATGACCTTCGAGCGCGAGGGCATCACTTTCAACCTCCTCGACACGCCGGGGCACGAGGACTTTTCCGAAGACACCTATCGCACGCTGACCGCAGTCGACAGCGCCATCATGGTGATTGACGCGGCCAAGGGTATCGAGCCGCAGACGCGCAAGCTGTTCGAAGTCTGCCGCCTGCGCAGCGTGCCGATCATCACCTTCGTCAACAAGGTCGATCGCGAAGGCCGCCCGGTCTTCGAACTGCTCGACGAGATCGCCGACATGCTCGCGCTCGATGTCAGCCCGCAGGCCTATCCGGTCGGCATGGGCGGCGAATTCGAAGGCGTGCTCGATTTCGAGAGCGGCTGCATCGCGCGGCCCGAAGGGCCGTCGAAGGAATTTGCCGGCACGCGCGATTGCGACGCCGACATTCCCGAGCGCTTTGCCGAGGAAATCGAGCTGGCGCAGATCGGCTATCCCGAATTCGACCTCGAAGCCTACCGCAACGGCGACCTGACCCCGGTCTATTTCGGCTCGGCGCTCAAGAATTTCGGCGTCACCGAGCTGATCGAGGCGATCGCGAAATACGCGCCGCCGCCGCGCCCGCAGCCCGCGGGCGAAGAGCAGATCGACCCCACCCGCGACGAGGTCACCGGCTTCATCTTCAAGGTCCAGGCCAACATGGACCCGAACCATCGCGACCGCATCGCCTTCATGCGGCAGGTCTCGGGGACCTTCAAGCGCGGCATGAAGCTCACGCCCTCGGGCCTCGGCAAACCGGTCGCGATCCATTCGCCGATCCTGTTTTTCGCGCAGGACCGCGAGGTGGCCGACACCGCCGAGCCGGGCGACATCATCGGCATCCCCAACCACGGTACGCTGCGCGTCGGCGATACGCTGTCGGAAAAGAACCAGATCCGCTTCACCGGGCTGCCGAACTTCGCGCCGGAAATCCTGCGCCGCGTGGCGCTGGTCGATCCGACCAAGACCAAGCAGTTGCGCAAGGCGCTCGACGATCTTTCGGAAGAAGGGGTGATCCAGGTCTTCTATCCCGAGATTGGCGGCCAGTGGATCGTCGGCGTGGTCGGCCAGCTCCAGCTCGACGTGCTGATCAGCCGTCTCTCGGCCGAATACAAGGTCGATGCGAAGCTCGAAGCCTCGCCCTTTGCGACGGCCCGCTGGATCAAGGGCGACGAGAAAGCGATGAACGAATTCGAGAAGTTCAATCTCTCGAACCTCGCCAGGGATCGCGACGGCGATCTCGTCTTCATGGCCAAGAGCCCATGGGACGTGAATTACCAGCAGGAAAAGAACCCCGACCTTACCTTCTCGGCGACGAAGGAGCGGTAGGCTTGCGGGGCGCGCGGCAAGGCGGCATTGCAGCGCCATGACGCTTCACGCCGGACCGACTTCGCAGACCTTCATCTCGCAGCGCCTGCGGCTGCACTATCTCGACTGGGGCAATCGCGGAAAGCCGCCGCTGGTGCTCGTCCATGGCGGGCGCGACCACGCGCGCAGCTGGGACTGGGTGGCCGAGCAGCTGCGCGAGGATTACCACGTGGTGGCGATGGACCACCGCGGTCATGGCGATTCCGACTGGGTCAGCGACGGCAATTACTCGGCCAGCGACATGGTCTACGATCTCGCGCAGCTGGTCCATCAGCTGGGTGTCGGCCCGGTGACCATCGTCAGCCATTCCATGGGTGGCAACGTCTCGCTGCGCTATGCCGGGACCTTCCCCGACATGGTCACGAAGATCGTCGCGATCGAGGGCCTCGGGCCGAGCCCGAAGCGGCAGGCCGAGATGCGCAGTCGGCCCTATCCCGAGCGCCTCGCCGAATGGATCGGCAAGAAGCGCGCCGCCTCGGGCCGGAGCCCGCGTAAGTACGAGAGCATCGAGGCTGCCTTCGCACGGATGATCGAGGAAAACAGCTACCTCACCGAGGAACAGGCTCGGCACCTCACGCTACATGGCGTCAACCGCAACGAGGATGGCACCTACAGCTGGAAATTCGACCCGCATCTCAATGTCTGGCCGGTCGAGGACATTGCCGACGAATTCCTCCACCAGACTTGGGCGGCGATCACCGCGCCCACGCTGCTGCTCTACGGCGCCGATAGCTGGGCCTCGAACCCGGAAGGCGACGGGCGGCTCGACCATTTCGCCAATGCCGAGGTGATCGAGTTCGAGAAAGCCGGCCACTGGCTCCACCACGACCAGTTCGACCGCTTCATGGCGACCTTGCGCGGATTCCTGTGAGCTGACGCCGGCGTGCGCCTCACCTTCGCCAGCTATAACATCCACAAGGGCGTCGGGCTCGATCGCAAGCGCGACCCCGAACGTATCCTCACCGTGCTGCACGAGATCGATGCCGATATCATCGCGCTGCAGGAGGCCGACCGGCGTATCGGCGAACGCGCGAGCGTGCTGCCACGCGCCGAGATCGACGACACCCGTTGGCGGGTGGTCGAGGTCGCCCGACGCCCGCGCAGCATCGGCTGGCACGGCAATGCGCTGCTGGTGCGGCGCAATATCGAGATCGTCGATGGCGAACCGCTCGACCTGCCCACGCTCGAGCCGCGCGGAGCGGCCTGCGGCGAGGTCGTGGTCGAGGGGCATCGCCTTCGCATCATCGGCACGCATCTCGACCTGTCGGGACTGCGCCGTCGCGACCAGATCCGCTCGCTGCTCGACTTCGTGCAGGACTGTGCGGGCGACCTGCCCACCGTCATCATGGGCGATTTCAACCAATGGGGTCGGCGAAGCGGGGCGATGCGCGAATTCCCGCCGGGTTGGCGTATCATCACCCCCGGCCGCAGCTATCCCAGCCGCCAGCCGGTGGCGACGCTCGACCGCATCGTTGCCAGCCCGCACTGGCACTGCGTCTCGCACGAGGTGCACCATACCGGCCTTTCGGCCGTGGCCTCCGATCACCTGCCCGTAGTGGCCACTCTTGAGTTGATGTAATTTTAGGCAGCTGCCTATAATTTAGGCATCAAGAGGTCCGCTTCTCGCGAAACCGCGCCTCTATCTCCCCCGAATCCCCGTTTGGCACGCACATTGCTGCAGGTGCGAATGCCGGTGCTGGGGCCGGTGACCATTTGAGGGGGTGTACGCGTGAAATTCATCATCGCCGTCATCAAGCCATTCAAGCTCGACGAGGTGCGCGAAGCTCTCGGCGGCATCGGTGTGGCTGGGATGACCGTTACCGAAGTCAAGGGATTCGGACGCCAGAAAGGCCAGACCGAAATCTACCGCGGCGCCGAATATTCGACCAACATGCTGCCCAAAGTGAAGCTGGAAATCGCCGCGAGCGACGACCTCGCACCGCAAGTGGTCGAGACGATCCAGCAGACCGCCAGCACCGAGGCGATCGGCGACGGCAAGATCTTCGTATTCGACCTCGCCAGCGCCACGCGCATTCGCACCGGCGAAACCGGCGACACCGCGCTTTGACGGACAGGATGGGACCCATGATGCTTCGAACTCTTTCTCGCAGCGCCGCCGCCGGCCTCGCGCTGTTCACGCCCGTAACGGCCTTCGCGCAGGAGGCGGTCGAGGCCGCACCCGCCGTGGCCAACCCCGGCAATAACGCCTGGATGATGACCGCCACGATCCTCGTGCTGCTGATGATCCTGCCGGGCCTGGCGCTGTTCTATGGCGGCCTGACCCGTTCCAAGAACATGCTTTCGACCATGACGCAGATCGGCGGCGCGGCCTGCCTCGCCATGTTGATCTGGGTGATGTGGGGCTATTCCACGGCCTTCGGGCCCGAGGGCAATGCCTTCGTCAGCTGGGGGAACCTGTTCCTATCGCAAGTGACGACCGACAGCACCGCGGCGACCTTCAGCGATGAAGTGATCAGCGAATATGTCTTTGTCAGCTTCCAGATGACCTTCGCTGCGATCACCGCCGCTCTGGTGCTCGGCGCGACGGTCGAGCGGTTGAAGTTCTCGGCCGCAATGCTGTTCACCGCGATCTGGCTGACGATCGTCTATTTCCCCATCGCCCACATGGTGTGGGCGGGCGGCGGCCTGCTGTTCGAAATGGGCGCACTCGACTTTGCCGGCGGTACCGTGGTCCATATCAATGCCGGTGTCTCGGCGCTGGTCCTGGCGCTCTTTCTCGGCAAGCGGCAGGGCTATCCGGCCGAACCCATGCCGCCGCACAGCCTGACGCTGACGCTGGTCGGTGCGGGCCTGCTGTGGGTCGGCTGGTTCGGCTTCAACGCGGGTTCGGAACTCGAAGCCGACGGCACTGCCGGCCTTGCCATGATCAACACCTTCGTCGCTACGGCGGCCGGTGCGCTGGCGTGGATGCTGATGGAGCGTTTCGCGGGCCACAAGGGATCGGCACTGGGCTTCGCCTCGGGTGTCATCGCGGGTCTCGTCGCGGTTACCCCGGCGGCCGGCAACAGCGGCCCCTTCGGCGCGATCGTGCTCGGCATCGTCGCCTCGGTGATCGCCTATTACGCGGTCGCCAAGCTCAAGCCCAAGCTCGGCTATGACGATGCGCTCGACGTCTTCGGGATCCACGGCGTAGCCGGGATCGTCGGGGCGATCGGCACGGGTATCGTCTATTCGCCCGCGCTGGGTGGGCCGGGCGACGCCGCCGAATACGCCATGGGCGCACAGGTGACGACGCAGATCATCGCGGTGGTCGTTGCGATCGCCTGGGCCACTATCGGCACGCTCGTTGCGACCTTGGCCACCAAGCTCGTCACCGGGCTGCGCGTTACCCCCGAGATCGAGAGCGACGGCCTCGACATCGGCGAGCACGGGGAGCGCGCCTACAACTGATCGACCGAATTGGCGGGGCCGGGTTTTCCTCTCCTCCCCCGGCTCCGCCAACCCACGTTCCTCCTGCGAACAACGCCTACGGGCCGGAGCGCGAGCTTCGGCCCCTTTTTTGCCCTCTCCCCTTCAGGGGAGAGGGTTGGGAGAG
>Ga0066644_10001230_pt1 | contig 14706 bp, 12 predicted proteins | sample CryGeyCG2114_020_FD_62735 | JGI IMG/M metagenome (GOLD analysis project Ga0066644, IMG submission 62735) | Groundwater microbial communities from aquifer - Crystal Geyser CG15_big_fil_post_rev_8/21/14_0.20 | ecosystem: Environmental > Aquatic > Deep subsurface > Groundwater | place: USA: Utah...
TTGAATTTATCACCTGAACGAAATGTGTTTACGGTTCTTGCAATTTTTGGGTCACCTCTTTTTGCACCAGCTAGTTTGAACTCTAGAATTTCTCTATCAATTGCACCACTAGAGCGTTCTTGAATGGCTTTGATCATATTTTGAGTAGTTTGACCCATGTATAGCGGAATGTCTCTGTGTAAAAATGATGCATAATCCACATGATCTGCATGTGCATGTGATATCAGTACTGCATCAACCTCGGGTTGTTTTATTTCCCTACCTGCACGAAACATCAAGTCATCTCTGTATATGCCTGGAATATCTGGAACTAGTCCCATTGTGATAAAATCCAGTATGCCATTTGATGAGCGTGGTGCAAGATATTCTTCAAAATATTTTTCTAACTCAGTGAATCCCTTACCAAAATCTAAAAATATTTTTGTGTCTTTGTCTTGAAGTAGGATCTTGTTTCCTCCAATCTCATTTACACCGCCATAGAATGTCAGAGAAGTCATACCAAAGGTACAAACTTCAACCTAAAATACTTAGTATTATTTTCATAGGGCAATTACAGTAGAAAAGAGATGAAAGGTGAAAAGAGAGTTTGCAAAAATATTTGTAAAAAATTTAAAGTAAAAAAACCTACAACAGGAAGTAGGTATGGGTCAGGACAGGGGCGCTGTCAAATTTGCGATGTTTGGATTAATCATAAAGGGGCGCATATGAAAGATGGTTCTCCTGCTATAGAAAATTCAGTAGGATGGCATTGTAACTGTTGTAATTACAGAATCAGACAAAAACCCAGAAACAGAATAATCAAAGAAAAATTAAAGATAGAAACTAGTCAAATACATGAGATAAAAAAAACACAAAATGAAATAATAGAACTAAAAGAAAAAAAGACATTTTTATCATATGATGAAGTCAAACAATTAAAGAAAAAAAGTGATGACAAAAATAAAAAATTAAAAAAATATAGTAGTATAAAAGAAAGCAGAAAAGGCATAACGGGTCTAGAAAAAAATAATTTTGATTTAGAAAATGAAATAAATATTCTACAAGAAGTAAAAAACATAATTACAAATCATAAAAAAGAAAAACACCAAGACTTGGATATTAAAACAGATTTAATTGATGTATATCTTGATCTAAATTCAATTAAAAAAGTTTCAGAAATAACAAATCAACCCGAAAGTATCATACGAGAATATATTAAATCACCAAAAAGGCTTCCCAGTAAATTAAAACAAGCATATGATGACAATGAGTTATCAGTAGACCCAAAATTAGGACTAAACATTGCAATCCACGCTGTAGATTATTATAATTGGGATGGAGAATTCGGTAATCAAGAAAAAATCTATGAATTTGCAATAGAACTATCTCAATATTTTAAAAATCATTCATCTTACAAAGATGAATTTTTTAATATTACCGTTAGAAAGAAAGAACAATTTGTTAATCAAACGCCAGAAACCATACATCTAAATCGTTTGAAGGCAAAATATCCTTATTTCTCAAGTTCATTTAGAAAAGATCAAGATAGGGATGAAATCCAATATGAAAAATTAATCTCAACAAAAGATCTTAGAATAGCAAAATTTGTCTTAAAGTGGGAAAATAGACACATGAAAAGGATATCCAAAGAATGGGCATGTGAGTTGCTAACAAATCCGGATGAATTTTTAACTACACATAAAATATGAGTTAATTTTTTGATGTTTTTTCTTTAGCATTTTGTTGTAATACTTCTAGTTTTTTTCTATTAATCAAACCAACATCAATGTCATCAACAATTTTTTCATTAATTTTATTTCCATCATAATATTTAATCAAATTTAAGAACCTTCTAATTGAAATTCGAGTGATTTCTTCTAATTTGGATGATATATCCTCAAGTGTAAATTCTTTACCCATTATTTTTTTGGAACGTATACCATCCCCATGTACTATCCCACTTCTGATATTATATGCAGAATTAATAAAATTCCACAAAACTTCTTTTTTATCATCTGAATCTTCTAAGAATGCAGAGATCCGATTTGCCATTTTTATTCGAGTTTCTCCAGGGCCTGATGTGTATAATGATTCAAGAGAAATCATAAAATCTACAATTTTATCGTCTACTTGTTTTTTTAGGGTAGCTGATTCAAATCTTTGAATGGACATACTTAGAAATTTCAATTCCTTTTTTGTAAGATCTATTTTGTTAAAATCATTATAAAATGAATTTACTAGGGCAGATAGTTTTGGAGTTAAATTTAAGCGTCGATTACTAAAGAAATCAGGCTCATTTCCATCAACATACCGCCAAATATTAGACCATGGATTAGAATAATTTCGATATAATGCTCCTATTATTACGTCTCCTGAAAATAATAGTTTAATCGCTTGATTTAATTTTAAAAACTTATTTCTTGTTTCGGTATTTTCTTCATTAAAATTATTTTTACGGAGAATAGTTATTTCTAAAACAAATTGTAAATTAATATAATTAGGATTAATTGAATTTGTTTGGCCTGAACCTGTGCCTAATCTAGAAACAATTTTAAATTCAGATTCTGTTATACGCCTCAACAATATATTGTCAAAATAAAATTTATCTTTATTAGATTCAAAATTATATAATGGTGCAAAATATGTTAGATAATTTATTTTGTTATTAATAAACTCAAAAAATTCTTTAAAAACTTGATCAAATGTTTTTTGATTAAAATCAAATTTATTATTTTGTTCTAAATAATAAACAAGAAAAACTAACACTAATTCTTTAGTGTCTTCTTCTACATTTTTTGTTTTGGTACCATATTGTTTTTCATAAAAATCTTGAAAATAATTTTTAATATTTTCTTGTTCTGAAATATATGAATTTAGTAGGATAAAGCTCTTTGTGGAACTGATTAAAAGTTCGTTTTTATAAACAAATTCTTCATAGTTTTGAATCTTTTTTTTAATTATATCATCAAATTTCTTATTTAGAAATTTTGGGTAATAATCATCATATTCTTCTACTTGATTTTCAGAAGAATTATTTTTGCATATGTCTAATGATTCTTTTAGAAATTTTAAACAGTATTCTTTGAAATCTTTTTTTATCATCTACATCACCTGATTGGTCTAGAAAATGCAAGTATGCCAAATTTTTGACTGATATGCTGTGCCAAAATAGAACCGTATTGGCCTCTTGAATTATCAGTGATAACTACACGAGGATTTGCTGTTTCGATGTATTTTAAAATATTAGAAAAACTTGCATGTGATGAAAGATTTGCTCTAATCAAGCCATTTGATTCTTCAAAAAATGGGCCCCTGTCTTTGAATCCTGAATACGCCTCCACTTGTATTATTCTCATAGATTCTTCTTGAGGTATAGAGTTGCTTCCTAAAACTCTAAACAAAACGTAGGGTCCATATGAATTTCTTAATTTTAGGGCATCTTTATTTTTATAATACAATACGGGGCGAATCGGTGTAGAAAGATATGGATTTAATGCTGCTGTTAAATCAACATCTTTTTGATCAGCTAAAAATTTAACCATATTTGGAATTCTTCTTCCTTCAGAATTTTTTTCCAGAGTTTCCATTATTAATTGCAAAACTCCTCTCGATGCTTTAATTACAATAGGTTTTTTGTTTAACATTAATTCATTTTCAACACAATCAAAAATTCTATTTAACACACTTTTTCTATCAAATACAAAATCCCATTGTTTATCTCCATGAGTTGAATCTAACACCAATATGTCACATTTTGGAACATTAATGTTTGGATAATTAAAATCTCCAGAATATAGAATTCTTGTACCATCATGTGTCTCTACAAAAATTTGTGCAGACCCAGGTACATGATTTGATGGATATAAAGTAATTTTTTCGCCAGTATCTGTAGTATAAGTTTCATTAAAATCAAGCGCTTGAAAATTTTGTCTAAATCCTACATATTTTCCATATATTGCAACTAATGCATCATATGTAATTTTACTAGCAAGTATTTTATCGCATGTTGTTAATGTTTTTTGAAAATATTTTATATGATCACTGTGATAATGAGAAAACACGGCGACATTACTATTTTTAACATATCCATCACATACAACCGAATTTCCAATTTTTACTCCACATTCGGTAGTGTCAAAATCATGACAAATTATATCTACATAGTTTTGCCAATTATTCATTTTAAAACCTCTATAAACTTGGTATCCATATAAAATGAAAATGATTGTTTTAGTTTATGTTGTTCTTGTTCAATAAAATTATAACATTCTTCATCCATGGATATGTAAATTGTAGAACCTTTTAGAATAACAGATTCAATTTTACCTTTGTTAAATTTTGATTTGATTATTTCTTTACAATAATCGACAATAGATTTTCCTGACGTCTCGGCATTTTTCTGAATGGTTTTAAAGAAATTTGAATTAATGGTATGTGATACGATATACCAAACTTCAGTAATTGGTCGTATTTTCAAAACTTTTTCAATACACTCTTCAATTTTCATCGCTGGAGATTTTTTTTTCAAATCAAGTATTCGGATGGCTTCATTTTTGATAATTCCACGTTCTATGCACGATTGAATCACAATATCTTGATCTTTTTCATTCAAATCTGCAATTATAGTACCTGTTGTAAACGGTATCTTATCAGGCTCAGTTCCACCCCATCCAAAAAGATTCTTACTTTTAGATGATAATTTTTGTAATTTTAAAAATTGTTTAACCTGAGTGGTATCTCGTTTATCGATATTGCTAATTTTACTAGGTTTTCCAAGACCTAATCTTTTTGATGTTTCTTTATCATCTATTTTTTCCTCATCCTTTAATCTTAAAATTAGATTAGAAACTTCAATAGGAATTAATGGTCGTTTTCCTTTATGTGTTCCAACACTTAGCAATAAATCTGAATAAAGTTCCAAATCATTGACTAGTTTTTCATTCAAATTTACTCAGAAGGAATTTTTTGATCTAAACTTTCAACAACCAAATGCAATAAAGCATCCTCTGGGTCGGCCCCTTCTTTATCTGCATAATTAGCTAGTTTTTTGTCGTAGACATCGTTTAATGGAATTTTGTATACTTTCTTTTTCTTTTGTTTAGTTGCTGCTTTTGCAATATCTTCAACACTTCTAGAACTATCCTGTCTTGCCTCCTCAGCGATATCATTTGCTTCACTTGTAGAATCTTTAGATTTTTCAGCTAATAATTTTGCAAATCGTATTACTTTAGCATCATCTACATCTCCTCCTTTTTCCCAGTTAAGTGAATCTACGGCCTTTAATGCAGTATTCATAGCTCTTTTAGGATCTTTTCCAAGATCTCCATTTCGACATGATTCTTTTAAGAAATCTGGAAGTCGTGCAAATCTAACAAATTTTTTAACTAACGTTTTAGAAATTCCATGTTTCTTTGCAACTATACCTTCATCACCATATCTTTCAAAAAGATATGTACAAGCTTCAATTGAATCTTCCAAAGTCATTGGAAGTTGAGTTAAATTTTCACCAATAGAGATAGCTTTAGCATCAGCTTCATCTTTAGGAGGATCTCTAACGTTACACCAAATTTTATCTAAACCTAAACTTTGAACAGCTGTAAATCTTCTTTGCCCTGCTAATATTTCGTATTTTCCACTTGGATTTTTATAAACAACAATAGGTTCTAGGAGTCCATTTACTTTGATATGCTCTGCTAATTCTTCAATATCTTTATCGATGTTATGAACTCTAACATTGCTTTTACCTGTAACTATCTCGGTTAGTAGAATCTCTTTAACAACAAAATTCTGCATAAAATATGTCTAAATTCCCAATACTAAAAGATATTCATGAAAATATGATATTATGGCTCATGTATGGATAAATCTGTGCTGCAAATAAAGCATAATCTATGCTGGATTGATGCTTTTTTGTAATTCCTAAAAGAATCTTTTTTTGTTCTTCTCTTATGAGATCTATGCTTTCAATGGCATCATCTAATTTTTCTTCAAATTTACTCTCCAAATTGATTTTTTTATTGCGTTGATTTTGGATTGAATCATCAATCTCATCTAATCGTTTTTGATATTCGTCATTTACATACTTTAGATCATTATTTTTTGCCATAATAACATCTTTGATGAATTTTTCAGATATATTCTGCATATTTTTTTTGATTTCATCAATTGCAGCAATATATGCATAATCAATTTTTTCTGAATCTATATCAATTTGAAGTTCATTCGAATCAACTAATTCAAAATTATTTTCAATTATGTTGTAAGAATTATAATCTATGTCAATGTATTTTACATAAGATTGATTTTTAATTCCGTCTAGTAATATAAAAAAATGAAAGCGTATCCCTATTGAATCAGCAATGTTTGAATTTTTAAAATAGTTTTTGGGTTTTGTGTAAATCACTGAGCCATTTTTTAAATTATAGTTTATTATTTTAAATAAAATGTTGCTACCTGGAGCAATTAGTTCACATAATTCCTCTCTAGCAGTTTCTGAATCAAATGTAAATTTAACATTTGAATTATTGAATAATTCTTTAAATTCATTTGGAATAGATACTGTGTAAATTTTATTAGTTTCTTTAATTTCTGCATTAATTTTTACAAAGAAATCTAGCGTGATCTTTTTAATGTTATCTAAAATGTTATTTTCATTCATTTTTCTTCAAACTAGACAGATCAAAATTGCCAAAAACTTCTAAATTGAATTCATTGATTGCATTATCCAAGGTTTCTTTTCTTTTTTTCCAAGAATCCCCAATTGCAGAAAACCTGTTTTTAATATCATCTGATGATTTTGATGCAAGATATTCTTTAAACCATCCACTTTGTTCATTTTCATCAGTAATATCTTCAAACAATAAATCAAGCTCTCCAAGAGTCATTGTAAAAAGATGAATTTTCATATACAATAACTCCAAAATATATGCCTCAATAGTTCCGTTAAGAGCTAAATTGTAGATATTTACATTCATTTTTTGTCCTATTCTATGTACTCTTCCAACTCTTTGTTCAACACGCATTGGATTCCATGGAAGATCATAATTTACAATATTATGACAAAATTGAAAGTTTTGCCCTTCTCCACCTGCACCAGTAGATATCAAAAATTGTGACTTTGTTTTAAAATCTTTAATAGAAATTAATTTTTCTTCATTTGACATTTTTCCATTAAACAAAGAAACAAGATATCCTTTCTTTTGCAATTCATTTGCAATATAGTCTTGTGTTGCATAAAACTCTGTAAAAATTAAAAATTTTGAATCTTTATCATTTTGAATTATTTTTAATAATTCATTCATTTTTGAATCAATTGGAATACTCTTAGATAAACTGACTAATTTATCATATTCATCATTAGTTATTTTTCCATTTTGTTTTATTTTGTATAAAGCAATCAAGGTTGATGCCGTACTACTTGAAATCAGTCTTTGATAAATCATTAGTGGGAGTAAATTTTGATTTTCATCAAACATATTTCTAATGATTTCTGTTATTTTTTCATAAAGTTGGATTTCAATATTGGATGGAATCAATATTTTTGTTTTAGGAATTCTATCCGTGAATTGAATATATTTTCTAACTTCGTTTCTCGTAGTCCTAATGATGATTTGTGAAAGGAGTTGCTGTAGTTCATCTTTTCTTAGAGGATTGATTTTTCGAATGTTTTTGTCAAGTACATATTTTGTTTTGAATTCATTCCAAGTTCCCAATAGTCCGGGTTTGAGAATTTCAATCATGTTGTATAATTCCAGCAGATTGTTTTGTATTGGTGTGGCAGTTAATAATAGAAGATATCTTTTTGTTAAATTTTTGACTAATTGATGTTTGTGAGTTTCAGCATTTTTCATACTGTGGGCTTCATCAACAATAATCATATCCCAGTATCTTTCATTCAATAATGCAGAATTTTTTTCTTGAATCGCAGATGCGTGGGATAGAATCAATAATTCATGCTGAGCGCAGTCAACAAATCTATCTGTATCATACTGAGAGATAAAATCAATGTTAAATTTGTTAAGGAGTTCTTCCTTCCATTGATTAACTAATGATGGGGGTGTAAGAATTAGAGCATTTTTAATTAAACCCGTCATTAAAAATTCTTTTAAAATTATACCTGCCTCAATTGTTTTACCTAATCCTACTTCATCAGCAAGTAATGCATTACCTCCTAATTTTCCTTTAACCTTTTGCGCTGCAAGTATTTGATGATCAAAAACACTTAGATTTTGATTTGATTTAAGTGATGAAAGAATAGATAGTTTTTCATTATTAAATTGTGAAAGAATTTGATAGGAAAGTAAAGTTAATTCAAAGTTAGAAAAATCATCAAATTTTTGCTTTCGAAGTTTTTCTTTAACATCATATCTGTCACTAAATCGAATTTGAATTTCTTCGGTCATTTCATAATTATATTCCTGATCTTCTTGATTGCATTGATAATCACATCAGTACAATATTTTATTTCATTTTGATTGTTAAAACGTCCAATTCCAATTCGTATTGAGGAGTGTGCTCTCTCTTCATCAAATCCTAATGCAAGTAGGACATAGGAGGGTTCAACAATTTGTGTGGTACATGCAGAACCTGCAGATATTGCAATTTCTTTTGATATAGAATTGATTATGGCTTTACTTTCAATTCCAGGAAAATAGACATTCAAATTATGAGATAATTTTTTTGTTGGATGACCATTTAATTTTCCCCCAACTTTTTCAAACTCTTTAAGCATTTTATCAGACCATTCTTTGAATCGCTTGTTTTCAGAATCCATCTCTTTGTGTGCAATCTCAATTGCTTTACCAAATCCAACAATTCCAGGCACGTTTAGAGTGCCTGAACGAATGCCTCTCTCCTGACCACCACCATAAAATAGCGAATTAGGTTTTACTCTAGGTTTCACACCACGTACATACAAAGCACCAATTCCCTTTGGACCATACATTTTGTGAGATGAGAATGACATTAAATCAATATTCATTTTTTGCACATTCATTGAAATATGACCTACAGTTTGTGCAGCATCAGTATGAAATATTACTTCATGTTCATGAGCAATTTTACCAATAGATTCAACATCAGATATTGTTCCAATCTCATTGTTAGCTGCCATGATGCTAATCATAACAGTCTTATCAGTTATTGCAGATTCTAGTTCTTGTAAATTAATTTCACCAAATTCATTTACGGATACGTATGTCACCTTTTTCCCCAAACTTTCCAAGTGTCTTGCAGTATCAAGTACTGCCTTGTGTTCAGTTACACAAGTAATTAGATGATCACCTCTATCGGCATATTTCTGCATTGTACCAATCAATGCAATGTTGTTTGATTCAGTAGCCCCAGATGTAAATACAATTTCATCATGTCTTGCACTAATTGCATTTGCAATCTTTTCTCGTGCATCTTCAACTGCAACTGATGCTTCATATCCATATGGATGATCTAAACTAGAAGCATTGCCAAACTTTTCAGTAAAATATGGTAACATTTCTTGTAGTACCCGTGGGTCAACAGGTGTAGTAGCATGATGATCCAAATAAATTGGAAATTTTAGCTCATTCATTTTTGCTCTTGCTGGATTATGTCATAAAAATCAGATAAATCATTAATTCTAGGAAAGAGTGCTGCAGCTCCACGGTTAAGATGAGCTCGCGTCATTTTATGGAGATATAATTTTGGATCTAAATTGTCTTGTAGCAATCTATCTATCATTAATGCCATGTACACATTTTCATTATCACCAAATAATACGCTGGGCAAAATCTCCATTCCTTTTTCATCAAATTCTTCAGGATTTGGAATGGATGGATCTTTTAAAGATAAACACAATCCATATCTTGCCAGCACATTGACTCCTAGTCCTGTTTTGTGCTTTAACATACCATACAAATTCTGACTCCTAGAACTGAACCTAAATCTACTAAACTGCATATTGTTTTACTCCATTATCATCCCAAAAATAGCCTAAATGCTGCTTTGTTTTGCCCTTACCTGGAAGATATTCCATAGCATATGAGCGTGACAGATATGGTTTCATCTTTGGATAGTATTTCTCATCAATTTCGCTATCTGTAGAAAATATTACTACCTGATGTGATGCATATGGAAAGAATTTTTCAATTAAATTATCACGATGACCAATATCCAGCCTTGCAAGAGGAGTATCTATCATAAATGGTAGTGGTTTTCCAGAAGTCTTTGCCAATGCAAGCAATACCGCAGTTGCAAACATTTGTTTTTCACCCTTTGATAACAAATCTTTTGGAACAAGCCCATTTTTATCATAGAGAGTAATATCAAATGTTTCTTTATTTACAGATACTTTTGTAATTAGATTTTCTTTATGCATCAGTCTCTGAATTTCTTCTAACAGATACACTTCAAGCAAGTCTAATTTCTTTATTTTGAGTTTTTCAATATACTCATCTAGCACTTTTTGAACTTTACTTGCAAGTTCTGCTTGTGTTTCTGCATTTTTGTCTTTATACTTATCTGCAATGATATTTCGTAGTTTAAAATTAACCATTTTAAGATAAGAGTTCTTTGTAGTTATTTGTTGTTCTAAATGTTCAATCTCATTTTTTAAAATACCTTGATTTTCATGTAATGCGTTTAATTGAGAGATTAATGGTCCAATTTCATCATCTTTTGGTGCATTAACAAGAGACACATCTATTCGCTGCAATTCATCAGTTATTGCACTATACTCTATAGAGATTTTTTTAAGATTATCACCATGTTCAGTTTTTAGATTATTAAACATTGAAACTATACTGGATGATTCCAAAGGAGAAAAGTTAAACATGCTTACTAGTTTTTCAGATTTTTTATCTGATGAAAATAAAGATGAAATGTTTTTAGTTATTTTTTCTTTAATTTCTGAATTTGCATTTATTCCAATCCAAAACTCTTTAGAATTTAGGGATGCAGATATTTCATCTAGTTTTTCATCTAGAATTTCTTTTTCAAATTGCTTTTTTAGAACTGCTTCATCTTTTTGAATTTGTGCTTTGAGTGATTTGATGTGCTTTGGAATTAGAGAAAACGGCAATGGGCCTGCAAGAACTCCTCGAAGGTCATTTTCTAATGCTGTTTGCTTCATCTCTAAAAATGATTTTTTAGCCTTTAGATCCTCTCTTTTTGAGGCATATCCTCCTCCAATTTTAGATATTTTAGCCTCAAAAACATCTATTTCTTTGCTAATCTCATCGATCTCCATTCTTTTTTGGGCTAATTTTTCTTCTAATCGTTCAGTCTCATGTAAGTTGTCATCTCGTTCCTTTAGGTAGATGTCGTGTTGAATCTGTATTGTTTTTGCATCATCCTTCATATTTCTCATTATGTGTACTCGTAAATCTGAATGTAGTTGTTCTACAATGTCTAACCCCAATAAAGAATCAAATGAGGATTTTATCTCAATGTCTTCATTTTCGTCTTCTGCCATTTTTACAATCTTTTCACCATCAAAGAAAAATAATTTTGCAATTCCTTTTGGAATTAATTCTTCTATGAATGACTGCCATTGGGATTCTTCAACGGAATCTAAGCGCTGTCCATTCTTTTTAATTTTTAATTCTTCAATAATTCTTCCATCTTCATTTTTCCATGTTCTATCAACAGTATAATCTTCAACTGCACCGTTGTGATAAAATTTAAAATCAATTATTATAGACGTGGAATCTGCAGAAGCTGTAGTTCCCAAATATCTATGAATTTTGTTTGCCAAAAATCTTTCATAATCTTTTTGTGTGGTTTTTTTATCAAAATAAGATTGCCCATAAAATCCAACCAGTATGGATTCAAACAGAGTTGTTTTACCTGCTCCATTTGTTCCTCCAATTAACACCACAGGTTTATCAGGTGTTGTGGTTAAATCAAATTCTACTTTATCTCTATACACACCATAGTTTTTCAGAGTGACTTTGGTTAGATGCATTATTCATATCTCCTCTTTTCTTCTTTTTTGTATTTGAGTTCTTTTCTTATATCATCTAATTTTTCTTCACCTCTCCATTCTTCGGATAGAATTTTCCCAATCTTTGTATACACTTTAGAATGTCTAGTCATTCCTTGAGAATCAAATTCAGCATGCAGTAATTTTGACACTAGTAATTTTGGGACATTGTTTTTCTCACATACCTCATCTAGTATCTCTTGCTCTACTTTGCTAAATCCCCCAAGGTCTTCTTGAACTGGAGAAATTTTCCCCCCTGTAGTTTTCTCATAAATTTGATAGACAGAGTTTTCCCAATCACCTTGTTCCATTCGCCAAATACGTTGAATTTCATGTAGTTCTTCTTCTAATATTAGGCTCATTTTTGGGTCTGGGCCGTTCTTTTGTACACTGTTTTGGGCTTCCAGCAATTTTCTTAAAAATTCTTTTCTAAAATCAATCTTGTATGGACCAGGTGTAATCTTTTCTGTACCATCTGTGTAAAACATTACTTTACCATCTCTTCTTTTGAATTCTCTAATCTCTAATTTTTTCTCTGGATCCTGAGTATCTTTGAGTTCTTGACGTAACTCCAGTAAAGGTTGCATCCAATCTTCTCCTGAATCAATTAAATTTTCCATGGACTTGTCTTTATCTACAACTGTACAAACCCAACAACCAAATCTAGAATTACCACACGATGGAGTACTAGAGTCAACAACTAGAGGACACTCAGCAGCATTTGCATTTTGATACAATGTCAATAAGTCACGATTATTTCCACCCCAAGGATTTTTGTTTTGTAACAAATAATTCCAAACATCTTCTGTAATAAAATCACGTAATGGTGTATACACATAGGTCTGTGCAAATTTGGAGTGTCTTGACAAATAACTTCCTTTAATTTCATAAAGATTCATCAATTGTGCACGGGAGCCACTTTCATCTTTTCTTGTTCCCAATACTACTATAGCTTCGCCATATTCAGAGACTTTGTCATTGATGAATCTGTCCGCATTTCTGATTTTTAATCTATCAGTACACCATCTAAAATTATTAGAAGGTGCAGGATATCCCAAACCTAAAAGACAAACCCAAAAAGAATCTTTGATTTCAGGTCTGACTAAATTAGTAGAAATCGGTAATTCTTGTTCTCCTGCTGCTTTTTCCATAGTGTCAAGCGTACTTGTGATCTGCTCTACAATTTTTGGGGATTCTACCAAAGTGTCTGATGATATTATGTAAATTCTCTTTTGTCTTTTTTCTATTGGAAGTGCAGATATTGCATGCCATACAAGTTGCACCATGCATGTAGAGTCTTTACCACCAGAAAAACCCAAAATCCATGGTCGGTTATCATTGAGGTATACTTCCTTTACTTCTTCATAGATATCTTTGAGCGTGCGTGACTGAAATACCGATTCTGCAGTCACGTTTTTGCCTCCAGTTTTTCAAATTCATCTAGTGTTGTATTTGAGCCACATTTGTTTAAAATAAGATCAGCTGCTTTTTTGATTCCTACTTTATTTTTAATCATTTTACCATCAATCATAATTTTTCCTTCCCAAATAGGATCATCTCTTTCCCAAGGAATATTTTTGAGATTTTTTAACATATTTTTCCAATCTACATGTTGAGTTACAAGAACATGTCCTGCAAGGCCAATTGCATTTAAAATATTAGTATACGCATGAACATATCTATCTCTTAAATCTGCAGGAGAGACATCATTGGTTTTATCTAAAAGTAATTGCCAATCAGGCATATTTTTTGTTACTGTATCCCAAAATTCTTTTGCAAGTTTTTGTTTTTCAGGTGGAATAGATTTTGTTTTTAGTTTAAGCAAATACCTAGTTGCATCTGCAATTCCATTTAAGGTAAAAAAGTTTTTAGAGCGATGTGCAATACTGGCTCTTTCTGTTTCGGTTCGACCATGAAATACATCGATGTCGTTTACTAGAGCTACAATAAATCTTGCAAACGTATCTCGATGATCATACAATAATCCCAAGGATTTTGTAGGTTTCACAGCATGTTTGTTTAAATCAGCAAACATTTGTTGGCTACGATGCAGTCCTTTGTCTGAGAATAACACAACTGAGACTTTTTCATTTTGAAATTCTTTATGTTTAGAGTACGCTTCTTTAATTCCAGCACATCTATGTTGACCATCATTTATCAAAAGTGGGGAATCCATCGAAATATGCAAAGTTCCTGTTCTTCCCAATTCTCTCAAACCAGGGGAAGGCTGAAAAGTCATTTTTCCTCCAACTGAAACAGTGATTGAAGAAAAAACATAGTTGTCAGGATTTTGAATTATATAATTTGCAATTTGTGGCACTCTGTTTTCTCGAACTCTTCTTTGAGCTCTTTGCTCTGATGCAATACTTGGATCATCAAATTTGAAATGTTCTGAAATTGTCTTAAAAGAAACCATTGCAACATAAAATTCCCTACCAGCCTGAACCCCTCTTACCGCATCAAAGGACATTGTTCCTGTTTCTTTGTCTGTTTCTCTAGTAAGAACACGGGACACGATTTATACTCATGTATGTAAGTTATAACCCTTTTGTATGTAAGTTATAATATTATCAAATCATCTTTAATTCTTTTAATATTTTCTCTAGTTTTGGTCTTACTTCATCAGGACATGGATACTTGTAATTTCCTTTTCTTGCAGGAGATTTATGACTTGTTTTACCGTGGTCTCCAAGTATATGAGCAATCCAGGAATTTTTCAAAGCTTTGTCGTGTCTTTTTTTGTATAAATCACGAGCTTCGGCATATCCCAT
>Ga0066644_10001239_pt1 | contig 14666 bp, 16 predicted proteins | sample CryGeyCG2114_020_FD_62735 | JGI IMG/M metagenome (GOLD analysis project Ga0066644, IMG submission 62735) | Groundwater microbial communities from aquifer - Crystal Geyser CG15_big_fil_post_rev_8/21/14_0.20 | ecosystem: Environmental > Aquatic > Deep subsurface > Groundwater | place: USA: Utah...
GCCATAAAATCACCCACCTCTCTGAAACTGACCTGCGCGGCTATCCGCAGCGGGGCCGGTCTTTCATTCGAGGATGTGATGCAGCAGGAATTGCGCCTGTCGACGCATTGCCTGGACGGGGTGGATTTCTACGAGGGCGTCCGTTCCGTTATTATTGACAAGGACAATGCGCCGAACTGGTCACCAGCGACGCTGGACGATGTGGATGACGCGATGATTGCGGCGTATTTCGAGCCGCTGTCCAAAGATAAAGAACTGACATTTCTGGGAGAATAGATCATGGCCATTATCGCATTCATAGGACTGGGTAATATGGGCTCGGGCATGTGCGCCAATCTGGCAAAAGCCGGACATGATGTACGTGCCTTCGATCTGAGCGCCGACGCGATCAAGCGCGCCGAGGGGGCCGGGGCCAGGGGCGCAAAAAGTACGGCAGAGGCGGTTTCGGGAGCCGAAGCCATTGTCACCATGCTGCCTGCCGGCAAGCATGTCCGCGCCATTTATGAGGGCGAGATTTTCGGCGCCGCACAGCCGGGCACAATCATCATGGATTGTTCCACCATAGATGTGGCGACGGCAAAATCTGTAGGTGAAGCGGCGGCAGCCAGGGGATTCCTGTTTGTGGATGCTCCGGTCTCTGGCGGTGTCGCCGCGGCGGATTCGGGCACGCTGACCTTCATGGTTGGCGGACCAGAAGTGGCGTTTGCCCGGGCGGAGCCTTTCCTCTCGAACATGGGCAAGGCGGTGATCCATGCCGGTGATCCGGGCATGGGGCAGGCGGCCAAGATCTGCAACAACATGTTGCTCGGTATTTCCATGATAGGGACATGCGAAGCCTTCGCCCTAGCGGAAAAGCTGGGCCTTGATCAGCAGCGCTTCTTTGACATTGCCTCGAAAGCCTCCGGACAGTGCTGGTCGATGACTACGTATTGCCCGGTTCCGGGCCCGGTTGAGACCTCTCCGGCCAATCGCGGCTATACGCCCGGTTTTGCGACAGCGATGATGTTGAAGGACCTCAAGCTGGCTATGGATTCTGCTGCAATGGCGGGCGCCTCGACTCCACTGGGGGCCCAAGCCGAGGCGCTTTATGCCCTGTTTGACAATATGGGTGGAGGAAGTTCAGATTTTTCAGCTATTTACAAAATGCTTCAGGGTGGCTGGACCACGGAATAATCGGTTTTTAACGAGTTTGGTTTAGCGTTTCTCCAAAATAACAAAATGTTATTGGGCGGAATGGAGAAACCGATATGGCATTGGCTGAAAGCCTGACGCCGGCTGTGGAGACGCGCGCGGACTATCTGGAATTGTTGCAGCGCGTTGAGCGCCTTCACCGGCAATTGCTCGATGTTGTGAAGGATGAACTGGATCGTGAACGCCTTCGCGATCTGACCAGCGTTCAGGCGCTGTTGATCTACAATATCGGCGATCAGGTCTTGACGGCGGGCGAGTTGAAGTCGCGCGGACATTATCTGGGTTCAAACGTCTCTTATAACCTCAAAAAACTGGTCGATCTGGGCTTCGTCAATCAGGAGCGGTCGAATAATGACCGCCGCACAGTGCGGATCAGCCTGACGGAGACGGGCCGTGATGTCAGCGAGCGCCTGTCATCGTTGTTTTCGCGGCAGTCCCATGCGCTGGAGCCATCGGGTGGCCTGAACACTGATACGGTTGACGCCACGAATGTGGCACTGGACCGTCTGGAGCGTTTCTGGACCGACCATATCCGCTTCCGGCTGTAATTTTTCCGGCTGCGTCCTTTCGTCCAACTCGCCAAAGCGCCGAAATTGTTCCATTAGAGTCGTCATGTGAAACACAGACGACTTTGGTGACGGTGATCTCATGGACTATCAGGACGCTTTCAAAACGGCTGTTTCGCGAGTGCGCGCAGAAGGCCGCTATCGCGTCTTTGCCAATTTACGCCGCTATAAGGGCCAGTTTCCCAAGGCGCGCTGGCGGACCGACGAGGGCGATGTCCGCGACGTCACTGTCTGGTGCTCCAATGATTATCTTGGCATGGGGCAACGTGTCTGCGTCACCGAGACCATGAAGCAGGCGATCGACGATGTCGGCGCTGGTGCGGGCGGTACCCGCAATATTTCCGGAACCACGAATTATCATGTCGAGCTGGAACGCTCTCTGGCCGACCTTCACAACAAGGACGCCGCGCTGCTCTTCACCTCGGGTTATATCTCGAACTCCGCGACGATTGGCACGCTCGGCAAAATCCTGCCCGGCCTGATCATTTTTTCTGATGCACTGAACCATGCTTCGATGATTGAGGGCGTCAAAGGCGCAAAATGTGAAAAGCATGTCTGGCGCCACAATGATGTTGCGCACCTTGAAGAATTGCTGCGCGCTGCGCCGCTGGACGCGCCCAAGCTGATTGCGTTTGAATCGGTTTATTCAATGGATGGCGATATCGGCCCCATCCGGGAGGTCTGCGATCTGGCAGACAAATATAACGCCCTGACCTATCTGGATGAGGTGCATGCGGTTGGCCTTTATGGATTGCGCGGCGGCGGGATTGCCGAACGCGAAGGGCTGATGGACCGCGTCGACATCATCGAAGGCACGCTTGGCAAGGCCTTTGGCGTAATGGGGGGCTATATTGCGGCCGATGGCGATCTGGTCGATTCGATACGATCCTTCGCGCCCGGATTTATATTCACGACCTCGCTGGCTCCTGCGCTGGCGGCAGGTGCCCGCGCCTCTGTCGAATTCCTTAAATCTGCGCATGAATTGCGTGAAGCCCATCAGGAACGGGCCGCGACCCTGAAGCAACGCATGCACGATGCGGATCTGCCGGTCATGGACTCGGCTACCCATATCGTACCGCTCTGGGTCGGGGATCCGGTCATGTGCAAGCGTCTGTCCGATGCACTGCTGGATGATCACGGTATTTACGTGCAACCGATCAATTATCCGACCGTTCCGCGCGGTACGGAACGGCTTCGTTTCACGCCGACTCCGTCGCACACAGATGCGATGTTCGATGAGTTGATTGATGCGCTGCAAGACATCTGGGTCCGGTTCCGGGTCCGGAGGGCTGCCTGACCGGTCCATCCAAACCGGCCTCTGCCCTGACGGGCCGAGAGGTCATCTATGAATTTGTGGAAATGAAATCCGCCATCCGGGTGGCCGCGATTGATGTCGATACCGGCGTGGAAGTGGTCATTCAATCACCCAAGACCGCCAGCCGCCTGGATATGGAGCGTGTCGCCGGAGCCAAGCTGGCCCGGCGGCTGGGCCTGAGCCCGCAAACAAAACGGCCGGATGATGGATCATCCGGCCGCGGCATCAAGGTCTGAACCTCAACGTCTATTTGCCTTTGCGGCCACCGCGCCCAAGGCCGATGTCTTTCGCAAAGGCCGAACGCTTGCGGGAATAGGCCGGGGCAACCATCGGATAATCGGACGGCAGACCCCATTTGCGGCGGTATTCGTCCGGCGACATATCATATTGCGAGCGCAGATAGCGCTTCAGCATTTTCAGCTTCTTGCCGTCTTCCAGGCAGACAATGTGCTCGTCGGTGATGGATTTCGAGACCGGAATGGCCGGCTTGGACTTCGGTTCGGGTTTTGCAGAAGAACCGCTGATTTCACCCATGGTGGCGTGCACCGAGCGAATCAGGTCCGGAATACTGTCCGCAGGGACGGAATTATGTGTCAGAAACGAAGAGACAATATCCGTGGTCATCCGCAGGATTTCTTCTTCATCGATCGGGGGGAGGTTTTCGTCTGTCATATGGGCTCCATTTGCCTATTGTATTCTTAGACTTTTAAAAGTCAGCCAGAACTGTTTAGAATTCAACGCTGAAAATAGCAACACATCACAGCTCACAAATACATTGAATACTTGGAAAATGTACTGCGCAAAGCAGTTCAGAAACGAAGGAGTGCATTGTCAGCCCGCGTGTTGCGCCCTATCAATCATGTCCCGCGTAGCGTTTGAGGAGAGTGTGCCGTGCGAGATAAATTTTTCAGCCAGTCGTTGGCAGATGCCGATCCTGATCTTGCAGCGGCTGTGGGCAAGGAGATAAGGCGGCAACAACAGCAAATCGAGCTGATCGCGTCGGAAAATATTGTCTCGCGCGCCGTTCTGGAAGCCCAGGGGTCACCGCTGACCAACAAGTATGCGGAAGGCTATCCCGGCAAACGCTATTATGGCGGCTGTGAATATGTTGATCTGGCCGAAGAGCTGGCGCGGGACCGGGCAAAGGAATTGTTCGGGGCCGCTTATGTCAATGTCCAGCCGAGCTCCGGCAGTCAGGCCAATCAGGGCGTGTTTCTGGCATTATTGAAGCCGGGCGATAAAATTCTGGGCATGAGCCTCGATGCCGGTGGACACCTGACGCACGGTGCCAAACCGAATATCTCCGGCAAATGGTTCGACGCGCATCATTATGGCGTGCAGGACGAGGATGCGCTGATCGATTATGATGCGCTGGAAGCCCAGGCGATAGAGCTCCGGCCCCAGCTGATCATTGCGGGAGGCTCGGCCTATCCGAGGATCATCGATTTTGAACGCTTCCGCGCGATTGCTGATGCAGCGGGTGCTTATCTGATGGTGGACATGGCTCATTTTGCTGGCCTCGTGGCCGGCGGAGAATATCCCAATCCGGTGCCGTATGCCGATGTTGTGTCCACAACGACTCACAAGACTCTGCGCGGCCCGCGCGGCGGCATGATCCTGTCGCGCGACGAAGACCTCGGCAAAAAATTTAATTCCGCGATTTTCCCCGGCCTCCAGGGCGGACCGTTGATGCATGTCGTGGCCGCTAAAGCCGTGGCATTTGGTGAGGCGTTGCGTCCGGAATTCAAAAACTACATCAAATCCGTGATCGCCAACTGCCAGATCATGGCCGCGACGTTGAAAGACGGCGGCTATGAAATCGTGTCAGGAGGAACGGATTCACATCTGGCACTCGTCGATCTGCGGCCGAAATCCCTGACCGGCGACATTTCCGAAAAGGCGCTGGAGCGGGCTTTCATGACCTGCAACAAGAATGGCGTGCCATTTGATCCTGAAAAGCCGATGGTGACATCCGGTTTGCGTATTGGCTCCCCGGCCGCAACCACGCGTGGATTTGGCGAGGCGGAGTTTAGACAGGTTGGCGAAATGATGGTGGAAGTTCTTGATGCGCTAGCAGAAAACCGGTCCGGTAATAAAGCCATAGAAGACGCTGTGAAAGCAAAGGTCCTGGACCTGACGGGCCGCTTTCCGATTTATCCCGATCTGATCTAGGCGGACCCCATGCGTTGTCCCTTTTGCAGCCACCCCGATACCCAAGTGAAGGACTCCCGTCCGGCTGAGGATGGCGCATCAATTCGGCGGCGGCGGCACTGCCCGAAATGCTCGGCGCGATTTACGACGTTTGAACGGGTTCAGCTGCGGGAGCTGACCGTGGTGAAGCGCAATAACCGGCGCGTGCCGTTTGACCGCGACAAGCTGGCCCGGTCAGTCGCACTTGCCTGCCAGAAGCGGACAATCGATCCTGATCGTGTGGATCAGATGGTCTCCGGCATTGTCCGTCGGCTGGAGAGTTCCGGCGATTCCGATGTGACCTCGGACGCGATTGGCGAACTGGTGATGGACGCGCTTAAAAATCTCGATCCGGTTGCCTATGTCCGCTATGCCTCCGTCTACAAGGATTTCCGTGAAGTCGATGATTTCCGCGACTTCATCAAGGGCGAGCAATTGGGACCGCCGGGCGGTGATCGCTCATCGAAATCATGACAGGCTTAACCGGGCCGCACATCACACTGAAACTTGCCACATCACTGGACGGCCGGATTGCCTTGGCCAATGGCCAGTCGCAATGGATTACCGGCGAAGAGGCGCGGAGCGCTGTCCATCGATTGCGAAGTGAACATGACGTTGTGTTGACGGGGATTGGTACGGTGCTGGCCGATGATCCACAGTTGACTGTCCGTCTTGCAGGTTATGAGGGTGACCAGCCCGGGCGGGTTGTCCTCGACACACGATTGCGGACGCCGGAGACGGCGCGGTTGTTCGATGAAGGTGGGCCGCTTCTCTTCATGTGCGGGGCTGACGTTCCTGCCCATATCCGCGCTACTCTGGAAGTCAGAGGCGCCGCTGTTGAGATCATCAACCGATATGATGGTCCGCATATCAGCCTGAAAGCGGCTATCCGGAGAATTCGCGAACTTGATGGACAAGGGATCATGATCGAGGCCGGCGCGCGCCTTGCGGCCAGTGCCGTAAAGCTGGACCTGATTGACCGGATCGAATGGTTTCGTGCGCCCAAACTCCTCGGTGGTGACGGCTTGCCGGTAATGGCAGCCCTTGGCCTTGAGCGGCTTGACCAAGCGCCCATCTTTGAACGGACAAGGATTAGCGAGTGCGGGGCCGACCTGCACGAGACCTACATACGAAAGCGCGCTTGAATGTTCACTGGAATTGTTACCGCCAAAGGGAATGTCCGTGCTGTTTCCGGCAATACGGATCGGCGCTTTAGTATAGAGAGCCGGTATGATCCTGCGACCATCGAAATCGGGGCGTCCATCAGTCATGCGGGCGTCTGTTTGACCGTTGTGGAAGTCACCAAAGCGCCATCCGGCGGGCTGCATGTCGTCGAGGTTTCGCCGGAGACACTGGATCGGACCACGCTTGGCGGCTGGACTATAGGCAGTACGGTCAATCTGGAGCGGGCTCTGAAAATGGGTGACGAGCTGGGAGGGCATCTGGTCACCGGCCATGTCGACGGCCTTGGCGACATTGTGGGGCGGAACGAAGAGGGCGGCTGGCTGACATTACATGTGAGGGCTCCAAAATCCCTGTCAAAATTCATCGCCGAAAAGGGATCGGTTGCTGTCGATGGCGTGTCGCTGACCGTCAATTCTGTCAAAGATGATATTTTCAGCCTGATGATCATTCCTCATACAGCACAGGCCACAACCATCGGAGAGCTGCAGATTGGCGCACACGTCAATCTTGAAGTTGATCTCATGGCGCGATACGCCGCTCGCCTGATGCAAGCGGAAGATTGATGCATGGCCAACGATACACCGCTTTCCCCGATCGAAGACATCATTGAAGACGCGCGCAACGGGCGCATGTTCATCCTCGTGGATGCCGATGATCGTGAGAATGAAGGCGATCTCGTGATTCCGGGACAGTTCGCCACGCCGGATGCCGTCAACTTCATGGCGCGTTACGGTCGTGGCCTAATCTGTCTATCGGTGACGGATGAGCGCGCCTGTGCGCTTGGCCTGGAGATGATGTCCTCGCACAATAAGGCTCGGCATCAGACCGCCTTCACGGTTTCCATTGAAGCCCGGGAAGGCGTTACCACCGGCATATCGGCCCATGACCGTGCTGTGACGATTGCGGCTGCCATAGACCCCGGAAAGGGAGCGGATGATATTGTGACACCGGGGCATGTTTTTCCGCTGATCGCGCGCGATGGCGGGGTCCTGGTCCGGGCAGGGCATACCGAGGCGGCTGTGGATGTCTCGCGTCTGGCGGGGCTCAATCCGTCCGGTGTGATTTGCGAGATCATGAATGAAGACGGGACGATGGCGCGGATGCCCGATCTTGTCGCCTTTGCTCAGCTCCATGGTTTGAAAATTGGAACGATCGCCGATCTGATCGCCTATCGACGCCGCAATGATTTCTTCATCGAACGCCGCGCCGAGGTGCCATTCGAGAGCCATTGGGGCGGGATATTCAAACTGGTGGTCTATCGCAGCCTTGTGGATGGGTTTGAACATGTGGCCTTGCTGAAGGGGCAGCCGGAGGCTGACCATCCGACACTGGTGCGGATGCACAAGGTCAGCTTTGTCGATGATGTAATTGCATCGACCGGACGGCGTTCCGGGCTGGTTGAAATCGCCATGCAAACCCTTGCCCAGCATGATGGTCCGGCGGTGATGGTATTCATCCGGGAAAGCAATCTCAATGCGATCCGTGAGCGCTTTGGAGCCAAGCCAACGGAACCGGACGAAAAACGCGAAGAGCGCCGTCTGCGTGAATACGGAATTGGAGCCCAGATCCTGACCGATCTGGGAGTCGGCAAAATGGATTTGCTGACCACCGCCCCGCAACCCATTGTCGGACTGGAAGGCTATGGCCTGTCCATCCATGAAACGATCCAGCTTGGAGATTTTGACGCATGAATGGTCAGCCGCGCATTCTTGTCGTTGTCGCGCCCTATTACAAAGAGGTCAGCGATGCCCTTCTGATAGGCGCAAAGGCCGCACTGGCCGACGCCGACGTGGAGATAATTGAGGTGCCCGGTGCGCTGGAAATTCCGGGTGCGATTGCGTCTGCAGTCAAGAGCCGGACCCGATTCGACGGATATGTTGCGCTCGGCTGTGTGATCCGGGGCGAGACCAGCCATTATGACTTTGTCGCTGGCGAGTCGGCGCGTGCCCTGATGGATTTGACGCTGCAAGGCGTAGCTCTTGGAAATGGCATTCTGACCGTTGAAAACCGCGATCAGGCGATGAAGCGCGCAGGAGAGAAGGACAAGGGCGGAGATGCGGCGCGCGCCTGCCTCGCCATGTTCAATCTGCGTGAAAAATTCGGGGCCGCCTGATGGAAATAGGCGATGATATCCTGCCCGTAATGAAGCCCCGGCCGGAGGCCCGGATGGCGGCAGTGCAGGCGCTCTACCAGATCGAACAGGGGGGCAGTCCGGTCGATCGGGTGATGCGCCAGTTTTTTGAGCACAGGCTCTCCGAGACAGCAGATACAGAGCTGTTTGAAAGCCTGGTGACCGGCACGGTTGAGGCCATTGCGCTTCTGGATCAGCAGATTGCCCCCGCCTTGAGTGACAAGTGGAAGCTCGACCGGATTGATGCCACCCTGCGGGCCATCTTGCGGTGCGGGGTTTTCGAAATGACCCATGCTGCCGACACGCCGGCCCGGGTTCTCCTGGATGCCTATGTCGATCTGGCGGCCGCCTTTTTTGATGACAAGGAAGTGGCCTTTATCAATGCGGTTCTGGACCGGCTGACCCGCGAATTACGGCCGGGAAGCCTGACGGGGTGAGCCGGACCGGTGAATTCGAGTTTATTGCGCAATCGCTGGCGCCGCTCGCGGCTGGATATGAAGGTGCCTTTGGCCTGACGGATGATGCGGCTCTACTGGCGATGTCATCAGGTCTGACCGTGACCTCGGACACGCTGGTTCAGGGCGTACATTTCCGGAATGAGGATCCGCTTGACCTTGTGGCGCGCAAGGCGTTGCGGGTGAATGTATCGGATCTGGTGGCGATGGCGGCAAAGCCGCATGCCTTTCTATTGTCGATTGTCTGGCCTGAGACTGTTGCGGCCGACGATCAGATGCGTTTCGTTGACGGTCTGGCCGCAGATGCCCATCAGTATTCCATGCCCTTGATCGGCGGGGATACAGTGCGGGGCGGTGATCGTCTGGTGATCACCATCACCGCTTTTGGTGAAGTGGAGCGTCCGCTCCGCCGGAGCGGCGCAAGACCTGGTGACCGTGTTTTCGTCAGCGGAACAATCGGGGATGGCTGGCTGGGTTTGCATGCGGATGATCTGGATTTGCCTGATCCGGTCCGGAATGTGCTTAAAGACCGCTATATGCTGCCACAGCCGCCTGTCGCTCTGATCGAGGCGTTACGCGCGACAGCGACAGCGGGGCTGGACGTCTCAGATGGACTTGCCGCAGATGCGGACCATCTTTCCACTACCAGTGGCGCAGGCATTGACCTTCAGCTTGCCAGCGTGCCGGTGTCAGCTGCCGCCCGTCAGTGGCTCGTCAAGCAAGCCAACCAGACTGACGCGATGGTGTCATTGATCACGGGCGGTGATGATTATGAGATGCTGTTCTGCGTCGCGGATCATCAGGTTGATCAAATGATGTCCGCGGCCATTGATGTGCGGATTGATGTCACTGAAATCGGCCTGATTTGCGATGGCTCTGGTGTCCGTGTGTTTGACGAAAAAGGCGATATTGTTCAAATTTTAAAGACCGGATTTACGCATTTTTGAGCGTGGCCGATTATCGTTCACATCATGAAAAAACTTCTTCTCGCCTTTGCTTTCTGCTCGTTCTACTTTTCCCCCGCTGCGTATTCCAGTGGAGGCGGTGACGGCAGCTCGAGCAACAGTTCGGGCATCAATATCGACTGGAATCAGGGCACCGAAAGCCAGGCTGCCAATCACACAAGCGTCATGGAAGAATTGGGCGTGGATGAGGGGGATCCGCGGGTCATTTTCATGCCGGCGATTGTGGTGCCTCTTGTCGTTGATCACCGTTTGCAGGGATATGCCTACATAAATTCGCGCTTGCTGGTCGCTCAGAACAGTCAGGCCAGGAATGTTCAGGCCAATGCCCATTTTGCTCTGGATCGTCTGATCAGGGCGAGTCACCGCACAAATCTGACCGCCGAGAGTGGCGATACCATCGATATGGAGCGCATGCGGGAGGTCTGGCTCGAAGCGCTTGCGGAGCAGTTTGGGGATGGTGTTGTGGCGCGGGTCGCGATCACACCGCCAGACATTCGTCTTTTGCGCTGATATTTCAGTAAATTGATCCATTGCATCCGGGCGTGTTGCGCCCGCCATGGCCTTTGGGCATATTCCCGCCACTTTCCTTGGGGGGGACGGGTGGTTTGCTGATTCGCGAACATGCCCAGACAGCATCGCCTCCCCGATCAAAACGAGTTGGGATGAAAGGCTGAAAGCCATGAATATGGAACTGGGACTGGTTATTCTGGCCGGCCTGCTCGCCGTGATTTACGGCGTTGTGCAGAGCCGGTCCATTCTGGCGGCTGATGCCGGAAATGACCGTATGAAAGAGATTGCTGCGGCCATCCAGGAAGGCGCCAATGCCTATCTGCGCCGTCAGTATACGACGATCGGAATGGTCGGCATTGTTGTCGCCATTATTGTCGTCTTCCTTCTGGGGCCGCTTGTCGCGGCCGGTTTTATCATCGGTGCGGTGCTCTCCGGCATGGCCGGTTTCATTGGCATGCTGATTTCGGTCCGTGCCAATGTACGCACAACGCAAGCCGCTTCGGTCAGTCTTGCAGGCGGATTGTCGATGGCTTTTCGCTCGGGGGCTGTAACGGGGATGCTGGTGGCGGGTCTCGCCCTCTTGGGCGTGGCGGTTTATTATTATCTTCTCACCGAGGTATTCACGATTGAAAATCCGCGCACCATCATTGATGCGCTGGTGGCCCTCGGCTTCGGTGCCTCCCTGATCTCCATCTTTGCCCGTCTTGGTGGCGGTATCTTCACCAAAGGGGCGGATGTCGGGGGTGACATGGTCGGCAAGGTCGAAGCCGGGATTCCGGAAGACGATCCCCGCAATCCGGCCACCATCGCGGACAATGTCGGTGACAATGTCGGTGATTGTGCCGGCATGGCCGCAGATCTGTTCGAAACCTATGCCGTGACCATTGTCGCGACCATGGTTCTGGCCTCGATCTTCTTTGCCGGTGCGGCAGCGAGCGCCATGATGTTCCTGCCGCTGGCCATTGGCGGCGTCTGTATCATCACCTCGATTATCGGCACGTTCTTCGTGAGGCTCGGCAAGTCGAACAACATCATGAACGCCCTCTACAAGGGATTTGTGGTTTCGGCTGTGTTATCGCTGCCTGCGGTCGCCGGGGCGGTTTATTTCGTGCTTCCGAACGGTTTTGGTCCGATCATGGATGGCAGCGCCATCACCGGCCTGAACCTGTTCCTGTGCGGCGGCATCGGCCTTGTCGTCACCGGTCTGATCATCTGGATCACGGAATATTATACCGGCGTGGACAAGCGTCCTGTGCGTTCCGTGGCTCAGGCGTCCGTTTCGGGACATGGCACAAACGTCATCCAGGGTCTGGCCGTGTCACTGGAATCAACCGCTCTGCCGGCCCTGGTTATCATTGGCGGCATTATCGCCACCTATGTGCTGGCGGGTCTGTTCGGTATCGCCATTGCGGTCACAACGATGCTGGCCCTGGCCGGTATGGTGGTCGCGCTCGATGCCTTCGGCCCGGTCACGGATAATGCCGGCGGTATCGCTGAAATGGCAGGGCTTCCAGAGGATGTGCGTCACACGACCGACGCGCTCGATGCAGTTGGCAACACCACCAAGGCGGTGACCAAAGGTTATGCCATCGGTTCGGCCGGTCTTGGCGCACTGGTGCTGTTCACGGCCTATACCGCTGATATCCAGCACTTCATCGAAACGGCAAATGGGGAAGGTTTCTTTGCGGACCTGATCTTTGGCGGAACCGAAGTCACGGCGAATGTGGTGAATTTCTCGCTGTCCAACCCCTATGTGGTTGTCGGCCTGCTGTTCGGTGGCCTGCTGCCCTTCCTGTTCAGTGGCATGTCGATGAAGGCCGTGGGCCGCGCGGCACAGTCGGTGGTGGTCGAAGTCCGCCGTCAGTTCCGCGAAAACCCGGGCATCATGGAAGGCACGGTCAAGCCGGACTATGGCCGGGCGGTTGACCTTTTGACCAAGGCAGCGATTCGCGAAATGATCGTGCCGTCGCTTCTGCCAGTCCTGTCACCGATTGTCCTGTTCTTTGCTATCATGTGGATTGCGGGACCTGGTCCGGCTCTGTCGGCTGTAGGAGCTATGCTGCTGGGCGTTATCGTGACCGGTCTGTTCGTGGCTATATCGATGACATCAGGCGGTGGCGCTTGGGACAATGCCAAGAAAGCCATTGAAGACGGTTTCACTGATTCCGACGGCGTTCTGCACGAGAAGGGTTCTGACGCTCACAAGGCGGCGGTGACCGGTGATACGGTTGGCGACCCTTATAAGGATACGGCTGGTCCAGCTGTGAATCCGATGATCAAGATCACCAATATTGTGGCACTATTGCTCCTCGCCGTGATCGCACAGCAATAGCGGTCCGGCCCGCGTATGAGAAAAGCCCCGGTCAGAAGACCGGGGCTTTTTTATTACCGTTGAAATCAGGAAATTACTGGTCGCGTCTCGGGCCACCGGCCCCGCCGGGCAAGTTCTGTTCGCCGCCAAACTGTTCCGTTGGCAGACGGCCAATATTGCCGAATAATTGTTCCCAGACGCTCATTCCGCGGCCTGGTGTCGGTGTTTCACGATCTACCAGGGCCACGCGCCGCCCGTTCTCAAGACCGTATTCCTCGACTGAAGCGACCAGACCGGCGTCATCAAACTGAACCTCCAGAATCCGCCGATAGCTGGTCTGAGGGCGCTGATAAGCAAGTGATTCCCGCGTATCCGACATATAGTACCAAGTTGTGGATTCAAAAATTCCTTGAGTCGACGGGCTGCCGAGGCGTTCCAGAACGCTGGCCTGATTGTCCTCACCCGGGACAATCTCCGGCACCTCGCCGTCGGTATAGACAAAGCCGTGATTCCGGAGAACAGGTGTGCACCCGGCAGCTAAAATGGATCCGGCTGCAACAGCCAATAGCAATGCGCGCTTCATGGACTAAACCCTAACTCCCGGTTCTGCATACTCTGCGGCGTTGACCTAGCCGAGCCTGACCATAGCTTCAAGTCCCGCCAAGAGGGAGTGTCCATCGCATGTTGTCTTTCTGGAAGCGCCGGGACGAAGCGAAAAGCCATACACAGGCCTTGTATGAGCGGATTATCACGGCTGCCCGTCAGCCGGAATTCTATGCAGTTGGCGGTGTTCCTGACACACCCGAGGGCCGTTTCGAGCTGATTTCGCTGCATGTTATTCTGGCGATCTCCCGGCTTAATGCAGAAGGGGATGCGGGCCAGGCGGCGGGGCAGGCCCTGTTCGATCACTTTTTCAAGGACATGGATTACGCCATGCGGGAAATGGGTATTGGCGACACCAGTATTGGCAAGAAGATCCGCGCCATGGCTGAAGTCTTCTATGGACGGTTCAAGAGTTATGCGGCGGCTGCAGATGATACAGAAGACAGCACGCTTGTTTTGGCGATCGGGCGCAATTTGCTAGAAGATGAAAACCACTTCCAAGCGGAGCGGTTTGCAGACTATTTCCGCAAGAGTTCTGAACGGCTTGCCACATTGTCGCTGTTGGACCGGAACACTGTGGAACATCTGGAATTTGCCGATTTCTGAGCGCTGCCGACAACTGGAGCAGATGCCTTGCATCGGTTCCGGCTTTGGATATGGTCTCGCCGATTCAATAAATGCGCCTGATTTCTTGCGCCAGACCCGCTAAGGCATGACCCACAAAGCACCGATCATATCTGTTGATGCCATGGGAGCCGATAATGGCCCCTCCATCACAATCGAAGGCATCAGCCATATTCTGGCACGGCGGCCAGATTCGCCGGCCCGCTTTCTGGTTCATGGCGACGACGCCCAGCTTGCGCCATTGATTGCGGCCGCATCGCCTCTGGCGCGCGAACGGATCACGCTTCAACATACTGATTCTGAAGTCCGGATGACCGACAAGCCGAGCGAGGCCGTTCGCCGGTCGCGGGGTTCGTCGATGTGGAACGCCCTGACTTCGGTCAAGAATGGCGACGCCGATGTTGTTGTGTCGGCAGGTAATACCGGAGCCCTGATGGCCATATCCAAGGTCGTTTTGCGGATGAAAAAAGGTGTGCACCGCCCGGCCATCTCCGCCAGCTGGCCAACCCCGCGCGGTCACACCGTGGTGCTGGATGTGGGCGCGAATGTCGAATGCGGCCCCAAGCAGCTGGTCGAATTTGCAATCATGGGCGAAGCGTTTCACCGCGCGGTTCATGGCT
>Ga0066644_10001240_pt1 | contig 14661 bp, 10 predicted proteins | sample CryGeyCG2114_020_FD_62735 | JGI IMG/M metagenome (GOLD analysis project Ga0066644, IMG submission 62735) | Groundwater microbial communities from aquifer - Crystal Geyser CG15_big_fil_post_rev_8/21/14_0.20 | ecosystem: Environmental > Aquatic > Deep subsurface > Groundwater | place: USA: Utah...
CCTTAATGTCATCAATAAAAAGATGAGAGTTTGGAGGTTGTTGAGTATAATTTTCCACACTTTTATAAATTTCATTTTCTGGTTTTACAGATCTAACCTCGTGAGAGAGAATAAGTTTGTCAAAATATTTTAAAAAATCACAATCCTTCCAGCCGTATTCTCTATGGATAGAATTTGTGTTGGAAAGCAGAACCAGTTTATATTTTTCTTTTAATTTTGGTAAAAGTGCAGAAACATCTTTGTTCTCTTTAAAAACAGAAGAGTAGATTATTTTAAATTGTTCAGAGCTGATTTTATTGTTTAAAGTTTTTAATATGTTGTTTGTAAAATCATTTTCACTTATCTCACCTTTTTCAAATGATCTATGAAAATTGTAATTATTATTGTAATAGGTTATGAATTTATCTCCTAAACCAGTCTCAATATTATTTAGTTTATTAATGGCAATGTTATAATCAAATGGAAGAAGTACATTGCCAAGATCAAAAACTATTACTGATATTTTATTGGAAAGCATTGCGTTTCTTTTTTAACAAATGTTGATTAAGAAAAATAAAGAAACGCAATGATAAATGAGAAGTCTTTTAATTATTCTTTTTCGGAAAGAAACTCCACATCATGATAATTTTTTTTAAGTGAAGTCAATATTTCTTTTAATCCTTTATCGTCCACATTAAACCTAATGATCAATTCACGGTTTCCATTTTTAACACCTTGATGTGTGGTTAAAATGCTAATACATTTAAATTCCTGCATTCTCATATGGTCACATACTTCTTTTATAGAGCCTGGTGAATCGGGTATAACCAAACTTATTCTATAAGAAGGAATTCTAACACCTGTGATATTAATTAGTGCTTCAAAGACATCACTTTCTGTAATTATACCAACAATTTTGCCATCAGTATTAATTACTGGTAATCCACCAATTTTATTATCGTGCATAAACATTGCGCATTTTTCAATAGTTGTATCTGGAAAAATAGTAATGGGATTTTTTGTCATTACATCTTTAACTTTAATTTTTGACATGAGATAATGAAGCTCCCAAATATCCAATGATGTAGCCTTTGAAGGTGACGCTTCTTTTAAATCTCGGTCAGAAACCATTCCAACCAGTTTTTTTCCCTTTAAAACCGGCAGTCGTCTTATTTTATTTCTCTTTAAAGTATTTATTGCTTCAGAAAGTGATTCATCTTCATCTATTGAAATTACTTTCGTTGACATCCATTTACTTGCAAGCATAATTTTTACCTAAAATTTATTTTTTTAAAATATTATATACCTAAATAAGCTGCCCTAACATGTTCATTATTAAGTAGTTCCTTCCCGGTACCGGTAAGTGTAATTTTACCGTTTTCTAATACATATGCTCTATCACAAAAAGTTAATGTCGATTGAACATTTTGTTCAACTAACAGAATTGTAATCCCTTTTTTGTTAATATTTTTTATTATGTTAAAAATATCTTGAACAAGTACCGGAGCTAATCCAAGACTTGGTTCATCCAGCATTAAAAGATCTGGCAAAGACATCAATCCTCTAGCAACTGCAACCATTTGCTGCTCACCGCCGCTTAAAGTTCCGGCTAATTGTTTTCTTCTTTCTAATAATCTTGGGAATAATGAATAGCACTCATCCATTGTTTCTTTTCTTTTCAATTTAGCTTTACCATGCAAAGAACCCATTATCAGGTTTTCTTCAACTGACATTTCATTAAACAATCTTCTACCTTCCGGAACATGAACAAGACCTTTTTTCAATATTTCTGCAGGTTGAATATCTGTTAGAGAGTCTCCGTTAAATGTCATTTTTCCGCTGCTAATTTTATTTAATCCGGAAATTGTTTGTATAATGGACGATTTCCCAGCACCATTTGCTCCTACAAGAACAATAATTTCACCCTTTTGCACTTCAAATGAAACATCGAATAAAACCTGAAGATCTTTATACCCCATATTGATATTTTCAATTTTAAGCATTAGCAATACCTCCGCTTGCATAATCAGAACCCAAATAAGATTCTATAACTGTTTTATTCTTAGCAACTTCTTCGGGTTTACCGCTTGTAATCGTTGTTCCATAGGCGATAGCATGAATCCTATCACTAATGTTCATAATTACTTTCATTATATGCTCCACAATTACAATTGTAATTCCAAGATCGTCTCTAATTTTCATAATTATTTCAATTGCAGTATCCAGTTCGGTAGGGTTAAGTCCGGCGGCAGTTTCATCCAGCAAAAGAACTTTAGGTTTTGTTGCTAAAGCTTTAGCAATTTCTAGTCTTTTTCTTCCACCAATTGGTAGACTTCCGGCTTTCATATGTGCAACATCGCGTAAATGACAAAAATCTATTACTTCTTTTGCAGATTTTTTTGCTGCATTGAATGAATTACTATTTGAAAAAGCAGCAGCCATAATATTTTCTTCAACCGTTAATCTCTTCAAAGGTTTAACTACCTGAAAAGTCCTTCCAATGCCAAGTCTGGCAATTTCATAAGTTTTTAAATTTGTAATCTCAACATCTTCTAAAAATATTTTTCCTGATGAAACTTTGTAATATTGATTTATCAAATTAAAAATTGTTGTTTTGCCGCTTCCATTTGGGCCAATGAGTCCCAAGATCTCGCCTTCTTGTACTTCTAATGAAATATTATTAACGGCGGTTAAACCACCAAAATTTTTAGTAAGCTTTTCAAGTCTTAAAATGGTCATTATTTACCCTGATTGCGTTTTAGAAATTTTAATTTTTTTGTTATTAAATTCCAATCACCTAAAATTCCCCCTGCCATATATAGAATCACAAAAATTACAAGTAAACCAAAAACCAAAGAATGCATTCTTGATACCCAGCTTGGTGCTAAACCAAAAATTGCAGATCTAAACATTTCCTGAACAATTACCATTACGGCAGCACCCAATGCTGGTCCCCAAATTGTACCAACACCTCCAATAATGCCGACAAGAATAGTAATGATTGAAATATTATGTAATGCGAATACAACTTCCGGATCTATAAAACCCATATATATCATATAAAATGCACCGGCAATACCAGCCCAAAAAGTTGAGATTACAGTTGATATATTTTTGTATTTCTTTGCATTAATTCCCAAAGCTTCAGCGGCATCTTCATCTTCTCTTATTGAAAGAAAATAAAACCCGGCCTTAGAATTCATTATAGCTTTAATAGAAAAGACAGCCCCTAATGCTAAAATTAATCCAATAAAATAATAAGGATACTTACTAACCCAGGTTGTCATATATAATATTCCGTTATGTCCGTTAGTAAGCCAGTCTTCTTCACCAAAAATTAATCTAAGTATTTCTGCAGAAGCAAGCGTACCTAATGCGAAATATGGGCCTCTTAATCTGAACACGACTATACCCAGCAGATAACCGAATATAACAGCTACTAACCCGCCTGTAAGTAAACCCCACCAAGGTGAAATATGAAAATGATAGTATGGAAGTGCTGCCGCATATGCACCAATACCAAAATAAGCAGCGTGACCAAAAGAGACTAAACCGGTATAACCTGCTAAAAGATTCCAAGAACTTCCCAGCATTACCCAGATTAAAACAAAAATCAACAAGCCCTGAAAATAAGGTGAAAAATCAAAAACAAATGGTAATAGTATAAAAGCTATAATAATGTACCATTCTGTTTTAGTTATTTGAAAAGATCTACTTTTTAAACCTGAACTCATAAATAATCCTATATTTTAGTCAGTTGTTTAATGCCACCCGGTAAAAAAACAAGTACGAGAAGAAAAATAACCAGACCTACAGCATCTCTGTATCCCATAGAAAGATAAGTTGCACCAAGAGTTTCGGCAACACCCAAAACAATTCCACCTAAAATTGCACCTAATGGTGAACCCAATCCGCCAAGTATTGTTATAACAAATGCTTTAACGGTAAAAAGCGGACCTACATCAGGATATAAATAATAAACAGGTAACAATAATGAACCTGCTGCCGCATCTAAGGCACTACCCAAGCCGTAAGTAAGAATTGTAATTTTTAATGAACTCACTCCCATCAGTGATGCAGATATTTTATCTTGTGCAGTTGCACGGATAGATCTACCCAAATCAGTTTTAGATAATAAATAGAATAATCCTGCTGTAAGAATAATAGCAATACCAAATGCAATTACTAATGGAAAGCTTAATGATATATTACCAATGTATAATGCCTTATCTGTGTAACTGGTTTGAACAGAACGGTAATCACTAGAAAATATTGTTCTGGCTAATTCGACCAAAACCATGCCAATACCAACAGTCATCAAGACTTGGTTCTCAGGTAGAATAGATTCTTTTTCAATAAGAGGATTCAACAAATATTTACTTAAACCTTCTGCAAAAACGAAAATTACAGGTATAGTAATAAAAATTGATAAGTAAGGATCAATTCCTAAATAATGCCATAAAACCCAGGTAACATACATGGCAACCATTAAAATTTGACCATGAGCAAGGTTGATTATTTTAAGAACACCCATAATTAAAGTCATGCCAATACCAATAATGGCATATAATCCACCTATTAGTAAACCTGACACAAGTGATTGAATAAATATTTCCATGTTTAACTCATCCTTGCTTTTTATAAATTAAAAGAGCTGAAGTTGTGAAAAGCTAATTACAACATAAAGGAACGGTCAACATTTCCTGAGGGAAATTAAAACACAATTCAGCTCTCTTTTTTTTCAATCAATAAACAATAGCTTATTTAGACCATGCTTTATTCCAATTAATTGGATAATCAAATGTTGCATTTGAAAGATTTTGAGGCCAAACAAGTTTTAATTCACCATCAATCCACTGTACAACATAAGTATCCATTTTATTTTGATGAATTTTATTTTCATAGCTTGCAAATTTAACCGGACCAAAAACTGTCATCATATCTGTAGTATCTAAAGCTTTTTTAATAGTTTCAGAAGTATAATCTCCATTACATCTTTTCAATACATCTGCAACAACATAAGCAGCTGAATAAGCTTCTGCACCGTGATAATCAGGACCATCTCCGCCGTAAACCTTTACATAATTATCAAAATACTCTTTGGCGCCTGGTATAGGAAGTGTTTGATGCCATAGAGTTGCTGATAAAACTAAGTTAGATGCTACACCTGCATTGTCTTTAAATTCCGGCATAGTATAACCTGCACCTGCACCAACAAATAAATTTGGTTTGAAATTTAATTCTTTTGACTGTTTCATTAATAAAGCAGCATCCATTACATAAGAAATCATGTACATCATTTCTGGATTTGTTTTTTTAGCATTTAATAAAAGAGGCTTAAAGTCAACAGTTCCGCTTGAATACGATGCAAGACCATTAACTTTAATTCCTAATTTTTCACAGGATTTTTTAAATGCTTCTGCTCCTTTAGTTCCGAATGCAGTGTTTTCGTGCAGTATAAAAACAGATTTTGGTTTTACAACATCAGCCAACAAACCTTCCAGTCCTGAAGCATATTCTGACACAGGTGGATTAATTCTATAAATATAAAATTTATCACCATCATCGGTTGTTAAGTTAAAATCTTCCGGTTGAGTTATTTTATCAACTGAACCTGTATTTACAAGAAACGGTATTCTATATTGTTGTGCAACAGCAGCAGCAGCAAATGTAACTGATGAGCTGTAACCGCCTGCAATCATTGGTACATTATCAACATTAATAAGTTTTTCTGCACCAGAGCGACCAACATCAGGTTTACCGAGATCGTCCTCATAAACAAATTCTATCATTCTTCCGTTTATACCACCGGCATTATTTATTTCAGTTTTAGCTAATTCATAAGAGTTTTTTTCCATTTCACCAAAGTTAGCTTGAGAACCACTTAAAGGTAATAGAACTCCAATTTTAATAGGGGCATCACCCTTTGAGCATCCTGACAAACCAAATACTAAACCCAAAACAATAATGACGGATAAGAATTTAAATAATTTCATTTTAGTTCCTCACATTTACATTAATAAATATTATCAATCATTTTTTAGAAAACCAATTGAAACATTACATAGAATACATTGTTGTCAACAGAAACCCCTTCTTCAGATCTAACTACATATGCAGTAGTTATTTTTGTTGCTGTCCATTTTGATGAGAAGAATGAGTAAGCAAATCCAATAGTTGTATATGTTTCTGCATCATTACTAACATCTGTATTTTTATCATATCTTTCCCAGCGAGCTAATAATTCTACATTATCTGTAACTTTATATGAACCAAAAGCATAGTAACCTGCAGATTTTACATCAATTAATCCGTTTTTATCATTTATACCTATATATTCACCTTTAAAACGGAAAGGACCCGGTTCGTAATAAACATATGCATTATAAGAGTTGTAATCATTATAAGTCTTATTACCAACTCCATAATAACCACCGATTTCTAAACCTTTAATATCAGCAGGTTTGTATGATGCCATACCGCTAAATGCAAAGCTTGTGTTTTGAATAGATGCTGTAGTTTTATGTGATGCTTTTATATTTGCAGCACCGTTTCCGTTATGCAAAGTTAGATTATAGCTAAAACCATTTGATGTACCAAGGAACGCTACACCATAATCTCTGAAATCAGCACCAATAGTTTTAGAACCCCATTGTTGTGCAGAAACAGGGCGTTCAACTATATCAATTACAGTATGAGATGTTAAACCACCTGCACGAACACCAGCACCTATAAATCTACCAACTCTGAACTGAGCAGATTTATTTATTATGTATTCAACGCGAGCATCTAAAAGTTTAAAGGAAGTCATTTCAAATTGAACGAAACTTTTTATGTTATCGCTCAATGTAGCATATAATCTTCCCCTAACTCTTCTTAGTCCAACACCAGCCTGACTTGTATCAGTATTGGTTTGAGCCGTACTTGCCATTGCCTGCACAGTTCCACCTACTCTTACTTTTAAATCTGGTTTATCCTGTGAGTATGTTGTGTTTAAAAAAGTAACTAGCACAAAAGCTACTAAAATAGGTAAAAGGCGTTTCATACCTTTCCTCCTTAAATTTAATTAAAAAAATAATTTAGTTTTAGAACTACTTAAGAAAGCAATAGTTCAATTAGAACATTTGCAAATTATACAAAGGTTATGCCGAAACCGAATGTATGTAAATGGGCTAAAATCAATGGAAGATATAAAGTAAACTAAAATTTAGTGGCGAATATTAGCCGGCTGTGGTGGTTATTCACCTAAATCTATTTTATGTTTATCTATTTTATAGCGAAGAGTTTCTCTTGGAATATTTAAAATTTGGGCAGCTTTTGTTATGTTTTTCCCACTCAATATAAAGGCTTGTTTTATAAGATTAATTTCTGTTTGATTTATGATTTCTTTAAAAGATGAATTTGAAATGTCATATTCTTTTTCAGCAATATCTCTAAGATCAGAAAAAGTAGTTAACTTAAAAAGTTCGCCTTCTAGATGATGCGCTTGTATTGTTGAATCATCCTGAAGTATACACATTCTTTCTATCATATTTTTTAATTCTCTAACATTACCTGGCCAGTTATAATTTAAAAATATTTTTTGTGCTTCTTCATTTAGGTCCTTTAAGTTTTTATTAAATTTTTTATTAAATAACTCCAGAAAATATTTTGCAAGAAGGATTATATCATTTCCTCTCTCCCTTAGAGCAGGTACATCAATTCTCAATACATTCAATCTATAATAAAGATCTTCTCTAAATTCTTTTTTTGAAATTGCATCATACAGGTTTTTGTTTGTAGCGGCAAGAATCCTTACATCAACGGTAATATCTTTTGTAGAACCCAATCTTCTGAACTTTTTGTGTTCTATCACTCTTAAGAGTTTAGCCTGAAGAGATGGTGCCATTTCTCCAATTTCATCAAGCAGTAAAGTTCCACCGTTTGCTTTTTCAAGCAATCCTATTTTTTTTTCTTTAGCATCAGTAAAAGCACCTTTTTCATAACCAAATAATTCACTCTCTAATAAATTATCAGGTATAGATGCACAATTAATTTCAACAAATTCTTTTTCAGTACGCGGACTTAATGAATATATTGCAGAAGCTATTAATTCTTTTCCCACACCGCTTTCCCCGGTTATCAAAACTGTTTCAGCTTCGTATTTTGCATATTCAAGTATTTTATGCTTTACTTGAATTATCTCGGGGCTTTCACCTAAAATAGAATCTAAGCTTGTTGTAAGTTTTTGTTTTTCTTTTAGCTGTTTAACAGTGTTGCGTAAGGCAAGTGTTTCAAAAGCAAGTCTTGCAATTAGTTTTATTGCATCAGCTTTAAAAGGTTTTTTAATATAATCGTATGCACCAAGCTTTATTGCATCTACCGCTGATTCGACAGAAGCAAAACCGGTAATAATAATTACAAGTAAATTTGGATGTTTTTTCTTTATGTTTTTTAATACTTCAAGCCCTGATGTATCTGGCAAATTTAAATCGAGAAATACAATGTCAACTTGTTTTTCATTGACTGCACTCAGAGCGCTTTTGCCATCACTTTTGAGTATTACATTATAATTTTCTTCTTGAAATATTCTTTTCAGGTTTAATCTTATAAACTCTTCGTCATCTACAATAAGAATATTTTTTAATTTATTCATTATTTAAAAATAAACTTTATTTACCATTTAAAGGAAGTGTAATCGTAAATTTAGTTCCTTCATTAATTTTTGATTTAACAGCTATTGTTCCCTTATGTTCGGATATAATGCTATGAGAAATTGATAAACCCAACCCTGTGCCGCTTTTTCTGTTAGTGAAAAAAGGGTCATAAATTTTTTCCAGATCTTCTTTATTAATTCCGCAACCTGTATCGGATATTATTATTCTTACCGAGTCTGATGTTTTATCTTTTGAAGTAAAATTTGTTTTTATTTTTAGTGTTCCTCCTTTAGGCATTGATTGAATGGCATTCAGCATAAAATTAATTAATGCCTGTCTAATTTTTGTAGCATCAAAATAAAAGCTTTTTATTTTTTTATTTAATTGTGTTGAAAAAGTAACTTTGTTTTTTTCACATTGAATTTTAATAAATGGTAAAATTGATTCGATGACTGAATTAATATCACCCATTATAAAACTACCTTTAGGAGGTGCGGCATAAGCTAATATTTCTTTTACCAGATTTTCAAGTCTTGACACTTCATTTAACGCCTGTTCTATAATTTTTGGTAATCCGCCTTTAGAAGGCAGGCTATCGTGCAGGTCATCTAAAAATAAACTTAACCCTGTAAGTGGGTTTCTTATTTCGTGAGCTATACCTGCAGCAAATTTACCCAAGGATGCAAGCCTGTCTATTCTTTGAAGATGATCGTCAATGTGTTTTTTATTAGTAATATCCTGTAAAACAATTACCGAACCATTAACTTTATTATCACCAGATTTAATTAGTGTTACATTTATGTTAAAATATTTTATTTCATTATTTATTTTTACAGATATATCAAACCCATGATAATATCCTTTCTTACTTACTTTATCAATAATATTATCTAATAATTTTTTATGGTCATTAAAAATGAGCTCAATGTTTTTCCCTATTATATTAAATTCATTTAATTTAAGAATTTCAATTGCTGCTTTATTTATGCTTGTTATATTTCCGTTTTCATTAGTTGTTATCAAACCATTTGACATGTAACGAAGAACATCTTCCACAAAATTTCTTTGTTCAATAATTTCCTGATAAAGAAGAGTGTTCTCAATTACACGAGCTGCCTGATTTGCCAATATTTGTAAAGAACTGATATCTATTTCAGTAATTTTTTCATTTGTTCGTAATTTATCGGCCCCCATTATTCCTATAATTTTTTCTTTTACCTTTAATGGGACAAAAACAAATGATTTACTTTTTGCAGCCTTTCTTATTTTTCTATCCAGATCTGTGGCTTCTTTATAGTTATCAAAATCTTTAATGAAAGCAATGTTGCCTGTTTTCACTACCCGTGTTTCTATACTATCAAAATGATTAAGATTATATTTAGATTTACGAACGAGTTTTTCTTCATCAACAGTAAAACCGAACATTTCACTATATTTTAAATATTTATTATTCTTATCAATTAAATAAAGTATTGCTCTGTCAAAACCTATGCTGTTCACACAATTTTTTAATATATTTTTTAAAACTTCATTTACTTCAAAAGTAGTACCCAGCACATTACTTATTTGTTGAATTGATTTAAGAATTTTGATCTGGTATTCAAGGTCCTTAGCGTAATACTCTATTTCATTTTTTGAAATTTTTAATTCATCTAATGAAGCAATTAATTCTTTTTTATTCTTTTTTAATTCCTCAGTCATATAATTAAAAGAAGAAGCCAGTACACCAATTTCATCTTTTCTGTCAATATCAATTTTTTTATCCAGCTCTCCTTTGGCCATTAATCTGGCTCCATCTGTTATTTCAACTATTGGCTTTGATAAACTCTTTGACAAAAGCAAAGATATAATTCCTGATATTAAAAGAGTAAAAAGTATAAACCATGAAATATTTACAGAAAGAAATTTAACGGTATTCTTTAATTCAGAGGCAATTGTTAAAGCCGGGGTATGAAATTTTTCCAGTTCGGCACCTAAAGTTATTCCCCCAAAAATTCCGTACTTTTTATAAACACCTCTATTATAAAATATTGGTGCATAAGCCATTATTTTTTTTGTACCACCAACATTTATAGTTGTTACTGTGCCAGATTGTTTTTGTCTTACATGACTTGATACATAAGGATAATTAGGGTGTATAAATCCTGCTTTATCCAGGTTAAATGGAATAATGCCGGAATCTATTTTACTTTTAGGAGTATTTTCTGAATAAGCCGGTACTAAGTTACCTCTTTTATCAAAACCCCGAATATCCCAAAATTTTGGATGTGTTATAATCCAGCCTTCATCGTCAAACATAAAAGCATAATCACCCGAGCTGTAACTTGGGAAAACAATAAAAGTTTTTTTATTAGGTAAAATGTGCTGTGTTAGATCCATTAAATGTTGATGATCTAAACCAAGCACAACAACTCCGGTAATTTTATTGTTGTTATAAACAGGGGCTGAAAATCTTACAACACCTTCAAATTTTTTTCCTTCTATAGCATCTTCTACTTTTTTAGCACTGCCCAATTGCTCAAATTTATTAATATGAAAACCATTCAGATGAGAAACATAGATCTCATTTTCATTTAGTTTTATTGTTTCATTAAAATATATTTCCGATTTGTATGTTGTGTTTTTGGGATCAGATACATTCCTAAGATTTTTTTTAGGGACAATTTTTCCCTCTCTTATTTTTACCAGTTCATTTCCATTTTTATCTACAAAAGCAATTTCTTTATAAATAGGCACCATTATGTGCAATTCAAAAGGATTTTCATTTGTCCCTGCACGAGTCCAGATTTCGCTCTCATGCTGTTTTGAAAAAAGAATATAATTATCAGAAGTTGGTGTTACTTTTAATAAAGAAAAAAGATCACCCTCTCTTTGTTTTAAAAATTTTTCGATGGAATTTGCAATTAATATTGCCTGAAATTCAATGGTCTCCTTGGTTTTATCATCGATATTTTTCATAAGCTGCGATTCAATCTGTCTGCCTGTAGACGATATCGTTATCAAGGTATAGACACTAAATATTAAAAGAGGGGATACTGAAATAATCAGAAATGTTATGAGAAATTTTCTAAGTATACCTGAATTTTTAAATGTAAATTTCATTTTAAGTTAAAATAAATATAATGAAGACAAAAATTATTCTATTTTAAAAACTTCATCTTTGATCCCGCTATTTACCTTAATTGAGACAACTTTAAAATCTAAAGATTGTATGCCAATTGTTTGTTTAATGATAAAAGGATATTTTACCCCATTAACAAGACGATAATCACTAAAGTATGTTGATTGTGTAAAAGAACCCTGTGGTGAATATATAGTCTTAAGACTTTTTACTTTTAAAAATGTTTTTGCATCGAAAAAATATGTCCAATGTTCTCCTGATGGTAAAATTAATTTTATTTTATACGTATCTCTTCCTTCAATAATTTCATTTGAAAGAATTTCCGCTTTAATATTTAATTCATCTAGGTTTAACAAAAAATTAGGCAGAGTTTCATATTTAAGTCCTTCCAAAGCTTGATCTGATAATGTTATTTTAGTTTCACCAATTTGCATTACTGCATTTGAACCGTCATACAATATTACCTGTTTTACAGCCCCTGCATTAATTATTTTTAATATTTTATCAGGTGATTTTTGGTATACAGTCATATTAACATCAACACCTGAGATTGTTCCCTGCAATTTCGTCGTCATATCTTTTACCTTTAACAAACCATCTCTTCCACCTATTGCATTTATGTATTTCTTAATTATTTCTTTTGCAGAAATTGAATCAACTTTATTTGTTTGTGAAAATGATAAATTTATCCCGGAAATGAGCAGAAAAAAGAAAAATAATTTTGTTGTTTTCATAATAAACTTATTATATAAATGATTTAATTTTTAGAACAATTTATAATATATAGTTCATATTTTAAAACTTACTTATATTTTGTGGTAATTTATAATTCATTTAGAATTTTTACTACGAAATGAGAAATTTATTTAAAATAATATTATTCATAATCCTATTATTTAGTTCAGAAGTTTTTACACAGACCTTTACAATTTCCGGCTCCGTAAAAGGACTTAACACAAATAAGCCTTTAGCTTATGCTAATATTCAATTGGCAAATAAGACTAAAGGGGCTGCAGCAAATGTTAATGGTGAATATATTTTAAAATTGGAGAAAGGAAATTACATTCTGGTAACTTCTTATCTGGGATATTTATCAGATACAATTAAAGTTAATTTAAAAAATAATATTTCCGGAATAGATTTTTTTCTTAAAAGATCCTCTGTATCATTACCCGAAATTACAGTTGTTCCGGGAGAAGATCCCGCGATAGGTATAATTAGAAAAGCTATAAAAGAAAAACAAAAAAGAAATGAACTAATCAGATCACTTGTCTTTGAAGCATATACAAAAGGAGTTTTAAGAACACCGGAACCATTGAATTTAACACAGGGAAGAGCAGGGCTAAATATTGGAATGGGGGACTCGCTTAAATTACCAATAACAGGAATAATTGAAAATCAAAGCACAGGTTTTTATGAAAAACCTGATAACTATAAAGAAATAATTGCTGCAAGAAAGCAGTCGGCAAATATTCCTTCAACTTTTAATTTGTTAACAGGTGGACGAACCATAAAGAATTTTAATGATGAGAGGATAAACATTATAAATTATCCAATACCAGGTCCAATTGCCGATGATGCTCTGGAATACTACGATTATATTTTAATTAATCTTTCCTCAATAAACAATAAAAATGTATATGAAATAGAATTAAAAACTTTGAATGACAGTGATCCCGGATTTAAAGGTAAATTATATGTTCTTGATAAAACTTACGACCTCATAAAAATTGATTTTGGGTTGAATGACGCTGCAAACAAAGGAGGAATTTTTGATTCGATTAATTTTTACCAGCAGCTTATGCCGTTTAATGATTCTCTTTATCTGCCTGTTGATTTCAGAGCCAAAGCGGAAGTAAATTATTTGGGTTTGGCGCGCTTCGGATTTGAGATGAATACAATTTTATATAACTATAAAATTAATACGGAAATTGAACCCGATACTTTTGATAAAGCAATTGTTAAAGTTTTGCCGACTGCCGATGATAAAGATTCTCTGTATTGGAAAAATATTCAAACAATACCCAACACTAAAGAAGAAAACATTGCTTACGAGAAAATTGACAGCCTGAACAATATTGAGTTAGGAACATTTGAAAATGTATCACTGCTGTCCGGTAGAATTTTATTAGATGAAAATTATTCAATAACGGGACCTGCAGGATTGTACCGTTTTAACAGAATAGAAGGGCACGCACTTAATTTTGGATTTTATTCCAGCAGAGCATTAAAGCAAAGATTAAACTCATCAGTAAATGTATCTTATGGTTTTTCAGATAAAAAAATAAAAGCACATCTTTATGCTAGATATTATCTTGGTGATTACAGAACATTCCGTATTACTGTAAATGCATTCAACGAATTAAAAACATTGTTCAGCAATTCTGATTATTACAATGAACTGACTGTATCTGTGCTTTCACTAATTTCAAAATATGAGTTCAGAGATTACTACTACTCAAAAGGATTTAATATTGACATCGGCGGTGAAGTTTTTCCTGTTTTGAGGTTGAATGTAGGATTTCAAAACTCAACAGATAATAACGCGGTTACAAAAACAAATGTATCATTATTCAATCACGGTAAAAAATACTCATCTAATCCTCCCATTTATGATACAAAAATTAATTCGGTATCATTTGGCTTCAGACTGGATGTAAGAAATTATATTGAGAACGGATATTATAGGAGACGAATAACGGAAGGGGGATCTTTTGCTATTTTAAGCGGAGAAGTTACTTTCTCTGATAAAGATATCTTAAACAGCGGTCTGGATTTTACTCAATACTATGTTTCTTCATTCGGAAGGATTAGAACAATGGGCTCATCTTCTTTATCTTTTAGAATTAGCGGAATTTACACCAACGGAACCCTGCCTTATCAAAATATGTATTCACTTCCCGGCAACATAAGCGCAACGGCAAG
>Ga0066644_10001246_pt1 | contig 14634 bp, 13 predicted proteins | sample CryGeyCG2114_020_FD_62735 | JGI IMG/M metagenome (GOLD analysis project Ga0066644, IMG submission 62735) | Groundwater microbial communities from aquifer - Crystal Geyser CG15_big_fil_post_rev_8/21/14_0.20 | ecosystem: Environmental > Aquatic > Deep subsurface > Groundwater | place: USA: Utah...
GCGGTCGTCAATATTTCCTCCGCCCAGCGGCTGGGAGACAATGAAGGCAATATGCCAGCCTTCCCGGAAGGCTCGCCACTCGAACGATTCAATGAACTTTTTGGCGACGCGCCCCGCATCGCCAATTCGCTGGGCTCCGGTTTCATCATCGACCCCAGCGGCACTGTCGTGACCAACAATCACGTCATTGAAAACGGCGATGAAATCGAAGTGACACTGACCGACGGGCGAACCCTGCCCACAACGCTCATCGGTCGCGACCCGGTGACCGATCTGGCTGTGCTGCAAATCCAGTCAGCCAACGAGAATTTTCCTTATGTCTCTTTTGGCGATTCCGACACCGCCCGTGTCGGCGACTGGGTCATCGCCATTGGCAACCCGTTCGGCCTTGGCGGGTCGCTCACCGCAGGTGTCGTATCAGCGCGCGGCCGCGATGTGGGCGGCCGGTATGACGATTACATCCAGTCTGATGTCTCGATCAACACGGGCAATTCCGGCGGCCCGCTGTTCAATCTCGACGGGGATGTCATCGGCATCAACACGCTGATCTATTCCCCGACCGGTGCCAGTGTTGGCATCAGCTTCTCGATTCCGTCCGCTATTGCCGAACGCGTGGTTGGGCAATTGATCGAATTTGGCGAAACCCGCCGCGGCTGGCTTGGCGTCAGTGTCCAGAATGTCGATTCCGACCTGGCAGAAAGCCTGAGTCTGGCGTCTCCGCGTGGCGCGTTGGTCCGCCGGGTCATTCCGAATGGCCCGGCAGCCTTGGCTGGCCTGCAGGAAGGTGACCTCGTGCTCCGCTATGACACGTTTGAAATTGCTGATGACCGCATGTTCTCGCGTCTTGTGGCGGAGACAGAAATCGGGCGGCGCGTCCGCATGCAGATCCAGCGGCGCGGTCAGCCTTTGTCGGTGATCGCGGCTGTGCAGCAACTGACCGAGGTACGTCCAGAAAACCGCACAGTCCGCACTGCGCCCGTCAATGAAGCCAATGAAACCGTAATGTTCGGCCTCACCATGGCCGAGCTAGATACGGCGTCCCGCCGGCGTTTCCGGGTGCATCCCGATGCCGAAGGTGTGCTGATCGTGGCTGTTGATCCGCTCAGCGATGCCGCCGCCAAGGCGCGTCCGGGCGATGTCATCACCGAAATTGCCTACACACCGGTCGAGACGCTGGCCGAAGCCGTCAGCGTGCTCAATGGGTATGAAGCCGGGGAGGTGGTATTATTCCAGCTTAATCGCGGCGGGCAATTCGTCTTCCAGTCCATCCGCCGGTGATTACAGAGACCTCTCCCGTCATATTGCTGGCAGGACCAACCGCGTCTGGAAAAACCGCGCTGGCAGTCAGGCTGGCCAAGGCGCTGAATGGCGAGATCATCAACGCCGATTCCATGCAGATCTATGCTGATCTGGAAATCCTGTCGGCCCGTCCCGGCAAAGCGGAACAGGGCGGCATAGCTCACCATTTGTTCGGCACCGTTGATGCCGCTGAAAGAGCCTCTACCGGATGGTGGGCGGCGGCGGCGATGGAGCAGATAGACGCCATTCGCGGCCGCGGACGGCGGCCCATTATCGTGGGCGGCACCGGTCTGTATTTCAATGCCCTGGTCAAAGGCCTCGCGGCCATGCCGGAAATATCTGACCGCACACGTCAATCGGCTGATGACATCGAGGCGCAGGGCGCTGAAGCCTTGCGCGAGCAGGCGATGGCGTTCGATCCGGAGGCCACCGGACGGATCAAACCGGCCGATCTGCAAAGGCTCCGGCGGGTGGTCGAGATCGGCCTCGAAACCGGCCAGCCCATTTCGGCATTTCAGGCAAGAACAACGCCCCTCCTGCCAGAATGCGGCTGGACCGGCCTTGTCATTGAACTGGAGCGGCAATGGCTTTATCAGCGCATCGAAGCGCGCTTTGACACGATGATGGATCAGGGCGCTCTGGATGAGGTCCGCACCCTTGCGGAACGCGGGCTGGACCGTACATTGCCCGCCATGAAGGCGCTGGGCGTTCCACCCTTGATGGCCTTTCTTGCGGGCACGATGGACAGGGAAACCGCCATTGTACAGGCCAAACAGGACACACGGCGCTATGCGAAAAGGCAAATGACGTGGTTTCGTAACCAGATGCCCGGCTGGAAACGCCTTGCCGGTTCGCCAGCCCCGATATCTGATGAAGACGTGATTTCCCTTCTGCGCACTACCGGCATCACCAATCGTCCGGCAGAGCGTGAAGCCGAAGAATAGCCCTGCTTGCTTGCCACTTGGCGCGAATTGGCTAGGTTTGCGGCGTTGCAATACAAGCGGAGCGCGAGTCGATGGCATTCAAGCCAGTCAAGGAACGGCCATACGGGGATCCCAAATCGGTGGTCGCGGCGCTTTTTGAGGAAGCAGGCGGCGTTCCTGCGGTCATGGAATTGCTGGAGCTCTCGCGAACCCGTGTTTATGCTCTAGCCGATCCCGATGCGAGCAACGAGATTTCCTATTCCCGCGTTGCTCGGTTGACGGAAGCCACCGGTGCGGCATCCGCGGCAAAGGACCTGGCCTATCTCGCAGGCGGCATATTCATGCCTCTGGACCAAGCTGATGATGACAACTGGTTGTCTCTGGCCGGTGAGGCGAGCCGCAAGCATGCGCATAACATCACGGCGCTGATGGATTCCCTGAGTGAAACCGAACGCTCACCGGGCGAGATAGATGAACAGGAAGCCCGCGAAATCCTGAGGGTCCTGGATCAACAGCTCACAGTGCTGGCACGCCAACGCTCAAAACTGGCGCGCATCGCCAATGGCGAGCGTGATCCGTCGGCGCGCCTCACCGGTGATAAGGATTGATCCAGTTTTTGGGCGTGATATGCGGTGCCGCAAAATAGCCGGACCCATAAAGCAATGAAGCGCTTTCTACATTTCATCCTGAATATGGACGTCCGGGCCCAACGGGCGGTACTGGTCTCCTTCGCGCTACTGACATCTGTGGGCATGGTGTTTCTGTTCGGGCGCCTGTTTCTGGATGCCAGCACCGAAAATCTAGGTCAGGTGTTCGAGGCGGCTGCCAGCCAGTGGTATGCGCTGCCGCTGACCATCATCATCTACATCATCCTTTCCTTCATCGGTGCGCCGCAATTTGTCTTGATGGCAGCGACAATGCTGGCTTTCGGTCCGGTCTATGGTTTTGCCTATTCCTGGATCGCGACGGCGTTCTCGGCGTCGGTCAATTTCTGGATGGGGCGCAGTTTCGGGGCCGGTCTTCTGGAACGGTTTGGTGGTGAATGGATGAACCGCGCGGCAGGATTTGTCGGCCGCAACGGGTTGATCGCCAGCGCCCTCGTCCGAATTGTGCCTTCGGGACCTTTTATCGTTGTGAACATGGCCTTCGGCGCGTCGAAAACACCCTACTGGGCGTTTATTCTGGGGGCGATGCTGGGAACGGCGCCCAAAATCCTTGTCGTCGGCCTGACCGGGCAAAGCCTGCTGACCGCACTGTCGGGCGAAAATCTGCTTTATGCGGCTGGATTGCTGATCCTTGCTCTCGGTGTTTGGCTCACGATAATGCTGGCCGCGCGCCGCCGTTTGCCGGCTCATGAGGAAACCGACGAAGAGACTTGACCTGTGGCTGCATCGCCGCGCTTGCATTCCGCGCTGCACCATCGCACAAGAGAGTTTCTTGAAAATTTGATCGCCCGTCAGGTGATCGCAACATGAACGCGCGCCCATGTTCAATAGCCTCTTCGGACTGCTTTCTGCTGACATCGCCATCGATCTCGGGACCGCCAACACACTTGTCTATGTCAAGGGCCGGGGTGTGGTGCTTAACGAGCCATCAGTGGTCGCCTACAAGATCGAAAAAGGCCGCAAACACGTCCAGGCGGTAGGCGCTGAAGCCAAGATGATGCTGGGCAAAACGCCAGGCAATGTCGAGGCCATACGCCCGATGCGGGACGGTGTCATCGCCGATTTCGATGTGGCCGAGGAAATGATCCGCTATTTCGTCCGCAAGGTGCACAACCGGCAGAGTTTCGTGTCGCCACAGGTCGTCATCTGCGTGCCATCGGGCGCCACCGCAGTTGAACGCCGTGCGATTCATGAATCGGCCCGGCTGGCCGGTGCCCGCAAGGTCTATCTGATTGATGAGCCTATGGCGGCTGCCGTGGGGGCAGGGCTTCCGATTGACGAGCCGACCGGCTCCATGATTGTTGATATCGGCGGTGGCACGACCGAAGTGGCCGTGATGTCGCTCTCCGGGATCGTCTATTCACGCTCGGTGCGGGTCGGTGGCGACAAGATGGATGAAGCCATCATCAATTATATCCGCCGCTCGGCGAATTTGCTGATCGGCGAAACCTCAGCCGAGCGCATCAAGAAGGAAATCGGCTCCGCCATGCCACCGCCGAAAGGCGAGGGGCTGACCCTGGAGATCAAGGGCCGGGATCTGATGAATGGCGTGCCGCGTGAAATCGCCGTCACCGAAGCGATGATCGCCGATGCGCTATCCGAACCCGTGGAACAGATCGTCGAGGCGGTCAAACAGGCGCTCGAAGCCACGCCACCCGAACTGGCCGCGGATATTGTCGACAAAGGCATCGTGCTGACCGGAGGCGGGGCTCTGCTCCGCAATCTGGACACCGAACTGCGCGAGCGCACCGGACTGCCCGTCAGCCTGGCAGATGAGCCTTTGTCCTGTGTGGTGATGGGCTGCGGTAAAGCAGTAGAAAATCTTAGGCTCTGGCGGCCTATCCTGTCTGAGGCAGTATAAGCCCGGGCTCAAATCAAAAGGAGTGTCGCCTTGTCGATCGGCGGATCTTCCAGGCGCAGGGATGAAAGCGGAGTCCGCTTTTCGCGCACCTTCACGGTCGCGCTCTTTCTCATATCCATTGTTCTGGTTGCGTTCGACCGGCCGCAAGCCAGGTCCCCCGCTCTGGCCAGCCTCCGGGCCGGGATTACCGATTTGGCTGCCCCTGTTCTGGATCTCGTCGCGGCACCGGTTCGTGGCCTCAGCAATATCGGCCCCTATTGGCGCAATCAGGCGCATTTGGCCGAGGAAAACGCCGATCTCCGCCAACGTTTGAACGAGACCCGTTATTGGCGCGATCTGGCTTTGCAATTGCGCGATCAGCGCGAAGTTTACGAGCAGGCGTTGAGGGTGGAATCTCCGGCCACGCAAAACCGCATCGGCGCCTGGACGCTGGGGGATCCGGATGGGCCCTTTGTGCAGTCCCGCCTGATCGGAGCCGGAACGCGGCAGGGCGTTGATTCCGGAGACCCTGTTCTCAATGTATATGGCCTGATTGGCCGTGTGGTGGAAACCGGCAATGTGTCGTCCCGCGTGCTTTTGCTGACCGATTTGAACAGCCGCATTCCGGTAATGGCGGACCGTTCCAATGCCCGGGCTGTACTGGTGGGCGACAATTCGGACTATCCACGTCTCGACTTCCTGACCCGAAATGCCGGCCTTGAAGATGGCGACCGCATTGTCACCTCCGGAGATGACGGCATCATGCCGCGCGGCCTGCCGGTCGGGCAGGCCCAGCGTGACCGGCAGGGCCGCTGGCGGGTTCGGCTTTATTCCGATCAGGCACCTGTCGATTTTGTCTGGGTGTTTCCGTTCGAACCGGTTCGGCCGCCCGAGCCGGAATCACTTTCGGACGATCAGACGCCTCCGGTGGATACTGCGGCGAACGCAGCAGATGCAGATTCAGATGCTGAACCGGCACCAGCGGGCACGGCGGAAACGTCTGCCGGAGGTGAGCCATGAGATCACACGTTGAAACGCGGCCACCCTATGGCTTGATGGTCTGGACAGTAATCAGCCTGATCCTGTCTCTGGCCTTCTACGCCGCGCCGCTCCGTATCGCGAATGGTCCCGATCTGATGCCCATGCTGCCATTGATGACGTTGTTCATCTGGTCGACGGTCCGGCCACGCTTCATCCCGCCGATCGTGATTTTTATCATCGGCATTTTGAATGATGTGCTGACCGGCGGTGTGCTTGGCGTCTGGGCGCTTGCCTATCTGGTGTCCCTGACGATTGCCCGCTCACGGGATGAGGACGGACCGACACGCGAATTCGGTCCGGTCTGGATCCGTTTTCTCGTTGTTCTGGCGATTGCCATACCTGTCGCTTGGGGAGCGGGAAGCCTGGCGATCGGACACCCTGCCCCTGTGCGGCCCTTGTTGATTGAAGGCGTTGCTTCTGCCTTGATGTTCCCCTTGCTCGCCGTCCTCTTTGTTCGCCGCCGCAGAACGCGCGGCACGTTTGGGTCCTGATGTCATGAAATCGGATCGCCAGGAACAGCAACTGAAATTCACCCGCCGCGCACTGATGATGGGCGCCGGAGGCGCGGCTGTCTTCACCGCGCTTGGCGCGCGCCTCTATCAGATGCAGGTCGTCGAGACCGAGCGTTATCGGGTTCTGTCGGAAGACAATCAGTTCAACTTCCTGCTGACTCCCCCCTCGCGCGGACGCATTCTGGACCGCTTTGGTGTACCGGTTGCGGATAACCGCGACAGCTATCGTGTGGTGATGATTCCTGAACAGGCAGGCGACGCTGAAGAAGCGCTCGACAGGTTGGGCCGTATAATCGAGATCACACCGGAACAGCGTGACCGGATTCTGCGCAATGTCCAACGCGCACCGCGTTTCCGTCCGGTCACAATCCGGGACGATCTGGACTGGGGGAGCTTTGCTGCCATCAACCTGCAAACCCCGGATTTGCCGGGCATTATTCCCGAAGTCGCGGAAATCCGCGATTATCCGTCGGGCACCGCCTTTGCCCATATTCTCGGCTATGTGCAGCCGGCTTCGGAAATAGATGCCGGGAATGATCAGCTCTTGCGTCATCCCGGCTTCCGGATCGGACGCACCGGCGCCGAAGCCGCCCGTGAGGACACGCTGCGCGGGTCAGCCGGATCCCTCAAGGTCGAGGTCAATGCCTTCGGGCGGGTGATCCGGGAATTGCCTGAGCAGTCCAATCCGGCCGTACCCGGCGAAGATGTTCGCCTGACCATTGATGCCGATGTTCAGCGCTTTGCCTATGAGCGTCTGGATGGTGAAAGCGCCGCTGCGGTGGCCATCGACGTGGAGAGCGGCGATCTGCTCGCGCTCGCATCCACGCCGGGATTTGATCCGAACCTCTTTGTCACCGGCATTTCGCAGACCCAATTCAACGCGCTCAATCAGAATGAATTCCGGCCTCTCTTTAATAAGGCGCTGCAAGGCACATACCCGCCAGCCTCCACCTTCAAGGCCGTCGTCGCACTGGCGGCCCTTGAAGCTGGTGTGATCAACACAACCGAGCGGATAACCTGCACCGGCAGCATAGAGCTGGGGAATCGTACGTTTAACTGTTGGCGCCGCCGGGGCCATGGCCGCGTCAATCTCCGCGATGCCGTAAAGTCGTCCTGCGATGTGTTTTTCTATGAAATGGCGCAACGCCTAGGCATTGACCGGATTGCCAGTGCTGCACGCCAGTTCGGGCTCGGTTCCGCACCGGAGATTGGCCTCGCGGGCGTTTCCCGCGGCATTGTGCCGGACGAGCAGTGGAAGCTCTCGCGCTACGGCCAGCGCTGGTCACAGGGCGAAACGCTGATTACCGCCATCGGGCAGGGCTTCATGCTGGCTTCGCCCCTGCAAATGGCGGTGATGACGGCGCGTCTCGCTTCCGGCCGTTCCGTCAGCCCGCGTCTTTATCTCGATCAACCCGCCGACCAGGGGCAGGAACTGGTTCATGATCCCGCTCATCTGGACATTGTCCGGGATGCCTTGCGCGCTGTGGTGCACGAGCCGGGCGGAACGTCCTATTACTCGCTTGGCGGGCTGGGCGTTGAGGGTGTGGAAATGGCGGGCAAGACCGGGTCTTCTCAGGTTTTTTCCATCTCCGCTGCCGAACGCGAAGCCGGGGTTCGGTCGCAGAGTGAATTACCATGGCGATTGCGCGATCATGGCATGTTCATCTGTTACGCCCCCGCTGACCGCCCCCGCTATGCGGTTGCGACCGTTGTCGAACATGGCGGCGGCGGGTCCCGGGCAGCGGCCCCGCCCGCCCGTGATATATTGCGCTTGCTGATCGAGCGCGATCCGTCGGCAGCGGGTCCATTTGTCCAGAATACACATGGGAGACAGCCCACCTGATGGCCGTTTTTCGAGAAACCGTCCCGCGCACTTTTCAGGAAAAGCTGTTTGAGCTGAACTGGAGTGTCGTGCTCTTGCTCCTTCTGCTCGGCGCAGTCGGGGTCGGCATGTTGTATTCTGCGGCAGAGGGTGCGTGGAATCCTTGGGCCAGCCGCCACTTCATCCGCTTCCTGCCCGGCATCGCCATCATGCTGGTGGTGGCGCTCTTACCGCCCCGTTTCTGGATGGGGATGGCCTATCCGATTTTCCTTGGAGCACTCGCTCTTCTGGTGGGGGTCGAGTTTTTTGGGGAAAGCGTCAATGGCGCGCAGCGCTGGCTCGATATCGGCCCGATACGAATGCAACCCTCAGAAATCATGAAAATTGCGGTGGTATTGGCGCTGGCCCGATTTTATCACGACTTGCCTCCTGAAAAGGTCAATTCAGCCTTCGGACTGCTGGTTCCAGCCTTTCTGATCGGCGCACCCTCCGCACTGATCCTGCATCAGCCCGATCTCGGTACAGCGGTTCTGGTGGTCGTGACGGGGGTGGCAATAGTGTTTCTGGCCGGGCTGAGCTGGCGCATCATAATCGGCGGCGGTATTGCCGCCGCTTTCGCTATTCCCGCCTTCCTGCGCTTCGGGCTGGAAGAGTATCAGAGGCGGCGGATTTTCACCTTTCTCAATCCGGAAGAGGATCCACTGGGGGCGGGCTATCACATTATTCAGTCCAAAATCGCGTTGGGCTCTGGTGGACTGACAGGCCGTGGCTTTATTGAAGGCACACAGACCCAGCTCAACTTCCTTCCGGAAAAGCAGACCGATTTTATCTTCACCATTCTGGGCGAGGAATTCGGTTTCGTGGGCGGGCTGGCCGTCATCGGGATTTATGCGCTGGTGCTGGCCAATACTGTCGCCATCGCGGCGGCGTGCAAGTCAACCTTCCTGCGCCTCACTGTGATGGGTATTGCCACCACATTCGCCCTCTATGTCTTCATCAATATCGGCATGGTGACCGGCCTTTTGCCGGTTGTTGGCGTGCCACTGCCGCTCATCTCCTATGGCGGCACGGTGATGGTGGCCGTGTTGTTCGGTTTCGGCCTCATCCTGGGGGCCCACATCCACCGCAATGCCGAACCGCCGCGCGGTGCGGGCCTTTTCGGATAACGGCTAGAAATTCTTGACCCTTGCGTCAGGATGGGGAAGGGTCCGCGCCGGTTCAGGCGGGAATGTCCGCTGCATTTCTGGGGAGAATTGCCATGGCCGCAGCGGCTCATGCACATTGGTCGTCACGTTTTGGATTCCTGATGGCGGCCATTGGCTCGTCTGTCGGACTGGGAAATTTCTGGCGCTTTCCGTATACGGCCGGCGAAAATGGCGGCGCGGCCTTCGTCCTCATCTATCTCGCCTGTATCCTGCTGATCGGATTTCCGATCCTGATGGCGGAACTGTCCGTTGGCCGTTATGGCCAGAAAAGCGCGATTGGGTCGGTCCAGAAAGTGGCCATGGACAATGGGTCTTCGCGCCTCTGGGCAGCGACCGGTCTTGTCGGTTTGACAGGGGGCATCTTGGTTCTTTGCTTCTATTCAGTCGTGGCTGGCTGGGTGATGGCCTATATTTTCCAGATGTTCGCCGGTAATTTCGCAGGACAGAGTCCGGAAACGGTCGCAGGCGCATTCGATACGTTCTCGGCAGACAGCTATCAGGTCCTCGGCTGGCACACGGCCTTCATGGTAATGACCATTCTGGTTGTAGCACAGGGCGTAACGGGGGGAATCGAACGCGCCGCCTCCATCCTCATGCCGATATTCTTCATCATGTTGATCGGCATGGTGATCTATGCCGGGAGCGTCGGCGATATGGGCGCGGCCATCGGCTATCTCTTCGCCGTCGATTTTTCCGAGGTAAATGGCCAGACCTTTCTTGAAGCGGTTGGGCAGGCCTTTTTCTCTATCGGGCTCGGCTCGGCGATCATGATCACTTACGGCTCATATCTCGACAAGAATGCCAATATCGGACAATCCGCCGGGATTATTTCGGCAGCGGATTCAGCCGTGGCTCTGATCGCGGGCCTTGCGATCTTCCCGTTCGTTTTTGCTTTTTCGATTGAGCCGGCTTCAGGTCCGGGACTGTTCTTCCAGGCACTTCCGGCCGCATTTGCTCAGATGCCGGGCGGCAATATCGTCGGCGGAGCCTTCTTCATTCTGGCTTTGATCGCCGCCCTGACCTCGTCCATTTCTCTGCTGCAAGCGGTTGTCGCATGGATCGAGGAGAATTCCAGCTTCGATAAAAGTACCATCACCTGGATGATGGGCGGCTTTATCTGGTTGGTCGGGGCTGGCGTTGCCTTCTCTTTCCCCTTCTTCGACCTGCTCGATTTCCTGTCGAGCTCCATCGCCCTGCCACTGGCGGGCCTCTTGATGGCGGTCTTCATGGGATGGGTGGTTGATCGGAAAATCGCGCAGGCTCAGTTGTCGCATGCATCGCCGATGCTGTTTGGCTATTTCCGGTTTGTGCTGCGGTTCTTCGCACCCGTGGCGCTAACGCTCATTCTGATTCTCGGGCTGGATTCACGATTTGAATGGGGCATTTCTGTCATGCTGTTTGGCAACTAGCCAAACCGCCGGGCAATATCATCGGTGGCCCTCACCAGCGCGTCCACCGTCCCCGGTTCACCTGCGGAATGCCCGGCATCAAAGACAAACTCCAGCCGGGCATTTTCCTTCCAGGCCCTGGCGATGGCCCAGGCTGCTGCAGGCGGTGTGATCACATCATAGCGTCCCTGCGCGATATAGCCGGGAATGTGCCGGATGCGGTCCATGTTTTCGAGCAACGGGTTCTCGCCCTCGAAAAAGCCCCGGTTCACGAAATAATGGGTCTCGATCCGTGAAATGGCGTCCGCCCGGGCCGGATTGCTCCGCGATGACGGTTCCGGCGACGCAATGGAAATCAGGGAATTCTCCCAATCGGCCCAGGCAATCGCGTCTTCCTGCCGGGCGTTTACATCCTCCTGCATCAGCCGCGCGTGATAGGCGGCCAGAACGTCCTGCTTTTCCTGTTCATCAAGGCGGGAAACAAGATCGGCCCAGGCATCAGGGAAAATCCGGTTGGCCCCATCCCTGTAGAACCAGTCGAGCTCGGCTTGTGTGCAAAGGAAAACGCCGCGCAGGACCAGTGCCAGCGCCCGGTCCGGATGGGTCTGGGCATAGGCCAGCGACAGGGTCGATCCCCAGGAGCCGCCAAAAACCACCCATATCTTGATGCCAAGCGCTTCACGAATGGCTTCAATATCTTTCACCAGATCCCATGTGGTATTGTTTTCCAGCGAAGCATGGGGTGTTGAACGCCCGCAGCCGCGCTGGTCAAACAGGATGATCCGGTATTTGTCCGGGTCAAAAAACCGCCGCATCATCGGACTGGCACCGCCGCCCGGCCCGCCATGCAGCGCAATGACGGGCAGGCCATCTTCCCGCCCGCATTCCTCGACATAGAGACTGTGCCCGCCGGACACATCGAGGCGGAAATGACGATAGGGTTCGATTGGCGGGAACAAGAGGCGGCGGGATTTGTTTTTTTGCAAAGGACCAACCTGTGTGTTTTACCTTGATAGACGGGGTGTTCTTGCCGCAGAGTAGCGTCGGGGCAGGGGCTGACAATGATTTGTTGGCTACAGGGGTGCACATTCTGCCGCCACAGCGATATGAGTTGGATATATGATGTTTCGTACCGGATTGATGTGTGCCTGCCTGATAGGCCTGTCAGCGTGCGTTGCAATGCCCTCGGGACCGGCGGAATTTGTGTCCACAGACCGGCTATTACCGCAGGCCCAGCTTGATCTTCGCCGAAATGCCGCCGCGCTTGATGCGCGCTTTCATGAAGCCGGATGGGTCGCTGAAGCCCATGGCGCGACCGTGCAACGCTTGACCGGTATATTGTTATTCGGCCGTAGCAATTCCGGCCGCGCGACTCCGGAGGAGGTCTATTATCAGGCTGCCGGACTGACGGACGCTGACCCTGCCCTGATTCAGGAAGCTGCGCGGCGCGATCTGGCAGAAGCATCCACGCTTATCTATAATCTGGCGCGTGATGGTGAGGGCGTTGCGGAGGCACATGGCCTGACGCCAGACAGCATCAGTGACGATCTCGGCGCGCTGGAATATGCCTTGACCAACGCCCGGCAGGCATTGGCGCTTTTCCGGACCCTCAATGAGTCGGGAGATGGACGTCTGACCACGGAAGTCGGCTCTCTTGAGCTGGCGTCCGAGCGCCTGAACAATGCCGCCAATACCTTGATGTCGCGCCGCCGCGAATTGCGCAACGCGCCGGGCAGCTGATCGCGCAATGAATCCCGAAAACATCAAAGGGTTTCTTGCCCCCGAAGAAGGGGCTGCGCTTGCCCGCTATGCGGTCGGCACAGCCAGACTGGGGCCGTTTCTGGAAATTGGCGGATATTGCGGCAAATCTGCGCTCTATCTGGGCACAGCCGCTCGCGAAGCGGCAACGATTTTGTTTTCCATTGATCATCATCGCGGATCAGAAGAACACCAGCCGGGTGAGGAGTATTTCGACCCCGAACTCTTTGACGAGATCGCCGGTGCCGTTGACACGCTGCCGGTCTTCCGCCGCACCATTCAGGCGGCCGGACTGGAAGATCACGTCGTCCCTCTGGTAGGCAAATCTGCGGCCATAGCTCGCTACTGGTCAACACCGCTGGGATTTGTCTTCATTGACGGTGGCCATTCCATGCCCGCGGCACAGGCCGATTATGATGGCTGGGCAGATAAGGTCGTGCCGGGCGGGTTTCTGGCCATCCATGACGTGTTTCCGGATCCGGCAGATGGCGGACGGCCGCCTTTTGAAATCTGGAAACAGGCTGTGGAGTCCGGCGAATTTGAATCGCTGGAACGGATCAGGACGCTTGAGGTGTTGCGCCGCGCTGGGCCGCGCTGACAGTCTTCAGCGGCGTCACCAGCAGGTCAGAACCCGGGGACAGGTGTTCAATCGCATCAGCGGCCAGAATGACCGCCGCCGATGTCCAGGCCGGGCGCTCATAGGGCCACAGGATTTCTTCTTCAAACTGCCAACCCATCCAGTAGCCACCGGACCGCGCCGCCAAAGGTGCAAGATCAGAAATGAGCTTGCGCGCTTTGGCAGTCCAGCCTACCGCCTGACAGGCCAGAGCGAGTTCTGCCGTTTCAGCCGCCGTGACCCAGGGCTCATCGGCGACACAGCGTGACCCAAGTCCTTCGACCACATATCGGGACCAGCCGGCTTCCAGCCGCCGCTGTGATTCCTCGAGCGAATGCACACCGGAAAGCACCGGATAATACCAGTCCATGGCATAGCGGCGCCGGTCTGTGGATTTGCGGTCGAAGCGCCAGTCCTTGTCATGCAGGGCTTCGGCGAGGCGGGTGCGCGCCTCTGTGAGGACGTGAATATCACTTTCGAGCGCGGTCTCGAGCCGGATAGCGCATTCCAGACTCTTGTACAGGCAGGCATTGCCTGCGCGCAGCGAATCTACATCGTTCAGAGCCTCTCCGGCATCCGGTTTGCGCCAGACGATATCGCCTTCATTCGTCTGGCAGGAGAGAACGAAATCCATCGCCCGCCGCACAGGGCCGGCATAGCGGTCCAGCCAGCCGGGCTCATTCAGGGCGAGCGCACTGCGCAAGACGGTTACCGACGCATAGCCGGTAAAATTAGTGTCCCGCGCTGTGGCCGGGTGATCGACCACAAGCCGCCGGTTGGTTTCGTCCAGCGGAACGCTTGCGCCGAGTTCGCCGGTCCAGCCACCATCGGTTTCCTGACGGTCAAACAGCGCCTCCAGCGCCCGCGCGCAACTCTCTGTCCGGCCGGCCACGGCCAGCGCCATCGTGCTTTCGCCGTGATTCCACGGGTCCCACAGCCCGGCGTCGATCCACGGGATGGACCCATCTTCGCGCTGCAAGGCTTCGATCCGGTTGGCGGCTGCCTGAAGGTTGATGAGAGAACTCATACCGGCTTCACAAAATACATGACGAGACTCTTGCCCATGACCGGATTGAGCAGGCGTTCGAGCATCCGGGGCATCCACGGCGCTTTCAGCAAGTCCCATTCCAGAAAGCGGCGATAGGCTTTGACCAGACCATGATCCTCGCGAATCTCCCAGACCGCACATTGCAGCCACCAGTAAGGGCTGTGCAGAGCATGCGCCCAGTGATGGGAGGTCTTGCGCAGGCCCGTCCGGCGTGCGGTGGCATGAAGTTGATCCTGCTTGAAAATACGGACATGACCGCCCGGCGTTGATTGATAGCCTCTCGACAGTTTCCAGCAAATCCATTCCGGCCAGTATCTCGGCACTGACAGGGCCACACGCCCGCCCGGTTTTGTCACGCGGGTAATCTCGGCCATTGCCGCCTCGGGATCCTCGACATGTTCCAGCACTTCCGAACAGATCACCACGTCGAATGCATCGTCCGGAAAGGGCAGGCGCTGCGCATTGCCTGCCGCCAGTGTGCCAATCCGCAGCGGAGACTCATCTGGCGGCGGGAGAT
>Ga0066644_10001249_pt1 | contig 14618 bp, 10 predicted proteins | sample CryGeyCG2114_020_FD_62735 | JGI IMG/M metagenome (GOLD analysis project Ga0066644, IMG submission 62735) | Groundwater microbial communities from aquifer - Crystal Geyser CG15_big_fil_post_rev_8/21/14_0.20 | ecosystem: Environmental > Aquatic > Deep subsurface > Groundwater | place: USA: Utah...
GGACCCGGCCCGGACACGGCGGCGGAGCCCGCGCATGACCGCCACCGCGACGAACCGTCCCGCCGGCGGCGGCCTGCACATGCTGAACGTGTCGCACGCGTTCGGTGACAACAAGGTCGTGTCCGGCGTGTCCGTGTTCGTGCGGCCGGGCGAACTGGTGTGCCTGCTGGGCCCATCGGGATGCGGCAAGACGACCTTGCTGCGGCTCGCGGCGGGATTGGAAGAACTGCAGGTCGGGCGAATCACCATCGGCGACGAGACGGTTGCCGACGGCCACGGCGGCCGCCAATTGGCGCCGGAGAAACGCAACGTCGGCCTGATGTTCCAGGATTTTGCCCTGTTTCCCCACTTGACCGTGTTCGAGAACATCGCCTTCGGCCTGCCGGAAAAGGATACGGCGCGCCGCGCCTGGGCGCGCGAAACCATGGTAACCATGGGCCTCGGGGATTACGCGGACGCCTTCCCGCACACGCTGTCCGGCGGCCAGCAGCAGCGCGTCGCCCTGTTGCGCGCCCTCGCCCCCGCGCCGCGGGTCCTGTTGCTGGACGAGCCGTTCTCGGGCCTCGACGTCAACCGGCGCGCGCAGATCCGCCAGGACACCTTCCAGATTCTGTCGCGCTCCGGGATCGCAACCCTGATGGTGACCCACGACCCGGAAGAAGCCATGTTCATGGCCGATCGCATCCTGGTCATGCAGGACGGGCGGATCGTCCAGTCCGGTACGCCGGTCGAGATCTATTTCCATCCCCAAACGGACTTCGTCGCCGAACTGTTCGGCCCCGTGAACCGCCTTCGGGGCGCCGTCTCGCAAGGCAGCCTGGTCACGCCCCTGGGCCGGTTCCCCGCCAACGGCCTGGCCCTGGCGGAAGGGGCCGAGGTCCGGGTCCTCGTCCGCCCCGAAGCCCTCGCCTTGTCCGTACCGGCGGCGGGCGACGGCGGCGCCGCGCTTACCGTGCTTTCGGCACGATCCTTGGGACGTTCCACCCACCTGACTCTGGCCCTTGACGGCGACGGCGCGCAAGGGGTTCTCAACGCCCGCATGCCGGGCGTGTTTCTGCCTGAAACAGGGTCGCGGGTGACCGCCCGGGTGGCGCCCGAAAACCTGCTGGTGTTCCCCGAGGAAAACGGCTGAGCGGCGGCAAGATTTGCCCTCCTCGGGTGCCAAAGCCCCGGCCGGCGGCAGACTTTGCCCAGGGCCTCGCGAAAATAGTTATTCAAATCCAACCCACTAAAGACGCCGCGACTTGGCATCGCCCTTGCAGATGTACTTGCGGGAAAAAACCACGAGAGGGCCCCGGACGCGGGGCATCGAAACATGAGCTTGGGCATTTTCCAGCAGGCGACGCTGGCCATGATGGGCCAGTCGCACAAGCTGAACACCATCTCGCAGAACATCGCCAACCTGAACACGGATGGCTTCAAGCGCACGGACTCCGAGTTCCAGACGCTGATGAACCGAGGGTTCACGTCGGTCGGCGCGACGACGGCGGAAGGCGGCGCCGGGACGTTCAATTCGGACCTGGGCGGGGTTCAGCCCATCGACCTGCAACGTATCTCCAATCAGGGTCAGATCCGCACCACGGACCGCAATCTGGACGTCGCGATCATCGGCGACGGCTTTTTCATGGTCTCGCCCGACATCAACGTGAACGGCAACATCCAGTACACGCGGCGGGGTTCGTTCGACATCAACGTCACCGACCTGACCGATACGGTGACCCTCGACGACGGCTCGAGCATCACCGTGAACCAGGGTTTCCTTGCCGACCAGTTCGGCAATTTCCTTCTGGGGTTCTCGGTCAACCCGGACGGTACCTTCACCCTGGGCCAGCCCGCCCCCATGCGCGTCGACCAGTTCGCCTTCGAGGACACCGGCGAGACGACGACGACCGCGTCGCTCGACGTCAACCTGCCGGCAAACGATGCCTCCGGCACGGTGCGGAACGGCAGTATCCAGGTCATCGACACCGGCTTCAACGCGCAGGACTTGCGTATCGACTTCACCAAGGTGTTCGGCCAGACGAACCTGTGGGATTTCCGCCTGATCGGCGACAACATCGCGTCCATTACGGCGTCGCCCGGCGGAACCTATACGCCGATTGCAACCACGGCCAACAACGACGCCATCCGGTTCTCGACCGTGTCCGGCGGCGGCGGCGTGATCACCGCATTCTCCAACACCAACCCGGGCGGCGCGCCGCAGCTGGGCAGCCAGCTTGCCGGCACCTTCGCCGGACTTAAGGCCGGCGACACGATCACCGTCGCCGGCAGCGGCAGCAACAACAACACCTATACCATCGCCAGCGTGTCCGACAATCAGGCGGAAATCACACTGACGACGGGGGTATCGCTCGGCGCCAACGAGGTGACCGCAAGCTCGATCACGTTCTCGTCGACCGCATCGATCCCGCAGCGCCTGACGTTCGGCAACGACGGCGCGCTAAGTTCCGATTCGGAATATACCTTCAACATCACCTTCGACAACGGCGAGACGGCGGCGTTCACTTTCGACGTCAGCAGTTTCACCCAGTTCGCTGGCAACTTTTCATTCGCCAACTACGAGCAGAACGGCGCCGAGGCGGCGGCCCTGACGAGCCTGAGCTTCGGATCCGGCGGCGAGGTTCTCGGCGAGTTCGCGGACAACACCCGCCGGGTCCTCTACAAGGCTCCCCTGGCCATCTTCCCCAACCCGGACCGGCTGGAGATCACCACCGGCCAGAACTTCCGCGAGACGGAGGCGTCGGGCGAACCCAACATCGTGTTCGCCGACGAATCCGGCTTCGCGGTGCTGCTCGGCAACGCGCTGGAGGGCTCCAACGTGGACCTGGGCACGGAAATGAGCCGCCTGATCGCCGCCCAGGCCGCCTACAACATCGCCGCCACAGCCTTCAAGACGGCCGACGACCTGCTGAAGGGCGCGGCCGACCTGAAACGCTGACGGCGCGGCCGGGATCGGCTAACCGGTGTCCATGCCTCACGGGGGCGGCCTTCGGGCCGCCCCTTCGGCATTCCAGGGCGGCCCGGCAATTGTTGCCGACGACGCGGCCGCTCTTGCCGGGACCGGCCCGGAACAATACCCCGCAACATCCAAAAAATTTCCGTTATTTCAGTGCGTTAATGGAACGCGCCGCATGGCATGCTTTTCGCAGTTCATCAGGTGCCAACAACCATGGCCCGCAGAGAGCCGACATCCGTCGACCGAGACAATGAAGATGATGACGAGAACGGGAAAAATGATCAGCAACAAGATCTGGGGCCGCCGAACCCTGGCCGGAACGATGCGTCTGGCCGCCGCGGCCGTGGCGGCGTTCGTGGCGATGAGCGTTTGCCTGCCTGGCGCCGCCGGCGCGGCGTCGCGCATCAAGGACATCGTGGACTTCGAAGGCATCCGTGAAAACCAACTGGTCGGCTACGGCCTGGTGGTTGGCCTGAACGGAACGGGGGATTCCCTGGCCAAGGGCCATTTCACCAAGGAAAGCCTGCGCTCCATGCTCAACCGCCTCGGCGTGCAGACCACCGATTCCGGGCTCGATTCCGACAACGTCGCCGCCGTCATGGTGACCGCCAACATGCCCCCCTTCGCCCGCCAGGGCTCGCGCATCGACGTCACGGTCAGCGCCCTGGGCGACGCCAAAAGCCTGTTGGGCGGAACCCTTCTCGTGACGCCGATGCTGGGCGCCGACGGAGAGGTCTATGCCGTTGCGCAGGGCCAGCTTGCGGTCGGCGGCTTCTCCGCCCAGGGTGCCGCGGAAACCGTGACCAAGGGCGTTCCGACCTCGGGCCGCATCGCCAACGGCGCCATCGTCGAACGCGAGGTCGCGTTCGAGATCGGCGACATGGACGTGGTCAAGGTCAGCCTTAAGAACCCGGATTTCACCACCGCGCGGCGCATCTCCCAGGCCATCAACGCGTTCCTGGGCGTTCCCGCCGCCCGGCCGTCCGATCCCAAGACCGTGCAGTTGCACGTCCCGGACGCCTATCGCGACAACGTCGTCAATCTGCTGACCGACGTCGAACAGCTTCGCGTCGAGCCGGACCAGATGGCCCGCGTCCTGATCGACGAGCAGTCGGGCACCATCGTCATGGGCGAGAACGTGCGCATCTCCACCGTCGCCATCGCCCAGGGCAGCCTGACGATCCGCATCACGGAAACCCAGCAGGTGTCGCAGCCCGGCCCGTTCGCCGAGGTCGGCACGACGACCACCGTGGACCGCACGGACATTCAGGTCGACGAGGGCCAGGACAAGCGACTGACCGTGTTCAACGAGGGCGTGACCCTGCAGGACCTGGTGAACGGTCTCAACGCGCTGGGCATCGGCCCGCGCGACCTGATCACCATCCTGCAGGCCATCAAGGCGGCCGGCGCCCTGCAGGCCGAAATTCAGGTGATGTGATGAGCGGCGCCGTCGATACCACTCTGATCGGCTTGCAGACCGCGCCCACGGCCAAGGCGGGCGCCCTGGCCGGCAAGGCGCACGGCGCCATGTCCATGCAGCGCATGCGCGCGGTCGCCCAGGACTTCGAAGCCGTGTTCATCTCGGAAATGATCCGCCCGATGTTCGAAAACATCGAAGCCGAAGAGCCGTTCGGCGGCGGCCCGGCCGAGGACATCTGGCGCAACCTGCAGGTCGATGAATACGGCAAGGCCGTTTCCAGGGCCGGCGGCGTCGGCATCGCCGACGCAGTGTTGGATCAGCTTATCCGCATGCAGGAGGCCCGCTGAGCGGCGCCCGACAGGAGGACATTGCCAAATGAAACCGATGGAACGCCTTGAACGGATGATCGAGCTGACCGACCAGTTGAGCGACCTCATCGAGACGGAGAATCTGGCGCTGGCCGAGCGCCGGTTTGACGACGTGGAGGCCGTGCTGGAGGACAAGGCGACCCTTGCGCGCCTATACGAGAACAGCATGAAGGACCTGGACGAGATCAACCTCGACTGGAAGGCGATCGAGCCGGTCCTGCATGAACGCCTGACGACGGCGGGCACCCGCCTGGCCAACGCGGTCGGCGAGAACACCATGCGCCTTGAAGTCGGCATGACCGCCAACAAACAGGTCATCGACCTGTTCGCCGACGCCGTCCGGAACGTCGTCCCCCACTCGGGAACCTATGCCCGGAACGGTCGCACCGGCCGCGAGGGCACACGGGCATCGGCCAATTCGGTCGCCGTGGCCCTCGACCAGAACCTGTAATAACCCGCCAACCGATCACACGGGAACCGACCACAGATGGGTGACATCACACAAGCACTGAGAGCGGCGCAAAGCGGCCTGCTGGCCAACCAAACGGCGCTCAACATCGTTTCCCAGAACGTGGCGAACGTGAATACCGTCGGGTATTCGCGAAAGATCATCCAGCAGCAGTCGGTGGTCCTGGCGGGCCAGGGCGCCGGCGTGGCGATCGCCGACTTCACGCGCAACGTGGACGCCGGCCTGCTCAAGTCGATCCGGCTTGAGCTTGCCAAGCTGAATGACGTGTCCGTCCAGGAAAGCTATTACGCCCGTCTGCAGGAGACCTTCGGCGCGCCCGGCGACGACACGTCCATCGCCCACATTCTGGAAGAGTTCAAGGACGCGGCGGAACTGCTTGCCGTATCCCCGGACCGCATCCTGGAACAGAGCGAAGTGGTCCGCCAAGCCCAGGCTGCGGTCGAGAAGTTCGCCGCCATGAGCGACACGATCCAGGACCTGCGCCTGCAGGCGGACCAGCAGATCGCGGCGATCGTTACCGAGATCAATCAGCTGACGACGGACATCGACCAGTTGAACGACGACATCATCCGTTTCGGATCGACCGGCAACGACACGACGGACCTGGAGGACCAGCGCGACACCAAGATCGATCGCCTGGCCGAACTGGTCGACATCCGGTTCTTCTCACGCAACGACGGCGACGTCGTGGTGTTCACGTCGTCCGGTTTGACGCTGGTCGACACCATCCCACCGACCATCACCCACGACGCGGCGTCGAGCATGAGCGCGACCTCGACCGTCGCCGGTGGGGAGATCGACGGCATCTTTGTGGGCGCGCAGATTGCCATCAACGACCTGACGACGCAGGCCCGCGGCGGGCAGCTTGCCGGCCTGCTCGAAATGCGCGACGACATCCTGCCGAACCTGCAGTCGCAGCTCGACGAGCTGGCGGCCCAACTAAGGGATCAGGTCAACCTGGTGCACAACCGCGGCACGCCGTTTCCCGGCCATCAGGAGCTGACCGGCACCCGGATTTTCGCCCTGCCCCAGGAACAGACCATCAAGCTGGGGGGTACGGACGACGTCGCCATCGTGCTGATGGACGCGGACGGCAACGAAACCATCTCGGTCCGACTGTCGCAGATCCTGAGCGGTACCGCCTTCGGCCAGACCTACGGCGACGGCTCCAACGACACCACGGGTATCACCATCACCGAACTGGCGGCCCGGCTCGAGGACTTCTTTCAGCTCAACGGGGCCCCGTCGGCGACGGTCGCCCTCAATTCGCAGAACCAGCTTGCCATCAACCTTAACAACACGTCGCTTGGCTTCGGCTTCCGCGACGAAGGCGGTACGACCAAGGGCAGCAGCACCACGGACGCCGCAATCAAATTCGACGCCGACGCCGACGGCAAAACCGCCCTTGACGAGACCGTTTCCGGGTTCTCCAACTTCTTCGGCCTGAACAACCTGTTCGTCGACGGCCTGGCGGAGAACGTCTACGAATCCAACGTGCTCAGCTCCAGCTTCGTGAGCACCTCGGCCGTTCTCAGCTTCCGCGACGCGAACACGCCCGACACGGGATCGGGCCCCGTATACCTGGGCCAGATCGTCGTCCCGGCGGGCGCCACGCTGCAGCAGATCGCCGATCTCATCAACAACGGCGGCGTCGACACGAGCGGGATGTTCTATCCTGTCGGCGCCCCCGTGGCGGGTACCAGCTTCTCAGCGGTCGATAAACTCACCGCCACGGTGGTGCCCGACGGCACGGGGTTCCGGCTGCGCATCGCCCATGACGACGGCCTGTCGTTCACCGTGACGCATTCGGCCTCTCCCACCGGCGCGCCCGCGACCGCGGGCACCACGCTGATCAGCGAACTGGGCCTGAAGGAAGCCGACGTACGCGTCGCCTCGGCCCTGTCCGTGCGCTCGGACATCGTCGCCGCCCCCAGCCTGGTATCGACCGGACGGCTGGAATTCGACTCCAGCAGGGGACAGGCCGGCGAGTATCTTACGTCGCCGGGCAGCAACGGCGTCGCCAAGGAACTGGCGGCCGCGTTGTCCAATGCAAGCTCGTTCTCCGTCGCGGGCGGCCTGCCGGCGCTGAACGTCAGCTTCTCGGAATATGCGTCGTCGATCATCGCGCGCAATTCATCGCAGGCGGACACCAACGACCGCCAGATCGAAAGCCGGCGAACACTCACAGAAAGCCTGCAGTTCAAGTCCAACAGTATCCGGGGCGTCAACCTGGACGAGGAGCTGGCGGACCTGATTGTGTTCGAACAGGCCTTTTCGGCCGCCGCGCGGGTCATTTCCGTCATCCAGGAAATGATCGACCGCCTGGAACAGGCCGTGGCGTAAGGAGTAGGCAATGACCCGAATCACGAGCTCCGCCGCCAACACCATTCTGATCAACCGTTTTCTGCAGACGCAGCGAACGCTGCACGACCTGGAAACGCAGGTCGGCACGGAAAAGAAGTCGCAGACATACAGCGGCTTGTCCCTGGACTCGCAACGCCTGCTCAACATCGAGAACACCAAAAGCAGCCTGGAACGCTTCAACAACAACAACGTTCAGGCCCAGCTCCGTCTCGACATCCAGACGACGGCGGTGGACGGGATAAGGGGCGCGATCCGAGACTTCCGCGAACTGTTGTTCCAGTTCTCCAACGGCGATCAGACCGATCCCGAACGGGTCGAGCAGATCCAGTCCGACGCCCTGCGGTCGCTTTTGGACATCCAGAACCTGTTGAACACGGAGGCGGACGGCCGCTTCATCTTCGGCGGCGGCACCGTGCGGACCGAGCCGGTCAGCTTCGGCTTGTCGACGGTCGATGCGTTTCAGGCCAAATTCGACGGCTCCCGGGTGTCGGTACCCACGACCCGCGATGCGAATCTGGAGACCTTTTCCATCAGCCGCAATTCGTCGACCCTGAACCCGGCGTTCCTCACCTTCGAGCAAGCGGACGGCGGCACGGGGAAAAGCCGGATCAATTCCCCCGTCAATCAATTCTCCAACATCGCGGTCGGCACGACGATCACCATCTCAGGCACGGTCGACGGGCTCAATGACGGCACCTTCACGGTGGATGCCGTGGACCCGAACGGCCTTTGGATCGACGTCAAGACGGAGCAGCTGACGGACGAAGGCTCGACGACCTCGCCTGTATTCGCAACCTTCACGTTCCCCAATCCGGACGATCCCAGGACCAGCTTGGCGATCACGACGGACGTCACCTTCGACCGCCGCACGAACACCATCACCGCCATCAATTCGGGAGACCTGGATTCCATTCCGGCGGGATCCGTCGTCACGGTTTCGGGCACCACCAACAACAACGGAACCTTCACGGTCGACAGCAACGACGGCACCGACATGGTCGTCAAATCGAAACGCCTGGTGGACGACGGCGGCACGGCAGCGACCGTCCACACAGTCGGCGGCGTCAACACGCTGACCTTCTCCGACGCCACCGGCGCAGGCGGTGAGGACCAGTTGATCGCCGCCACCGCGGGCACCTACTCGGGCCTGCAGAACGGGCAGAAAATCCTGGTCAACAACACCAACACGGAAAACGACGGCAGGATATTCACCGTGAAGACCGTGTCGGCCGACGGCAGGACGGTGACGCTCGCCACCGGCGAAAACGTGGAGACGACGACCCCGACGGTGAGCGCGGGGACCGTGGCGACCCGCCCGGCCGTGTTCGCTTTCGACGCCACGGCGCGCAACTTCTACTTCGACGCGGGCGTGGTAGGTGGCGACCAAGTCGTCTTCACCGACAACGGCGCCAACGCCGACACCATCGCACTGACCGGCGCCACCTTCAAGGACGCCGAGGGAAACCTCCTGGCCGCCGGCGCCAGGATCACGGTGTCGGGCACCGCCACCAACAACGGCACCTTCACAGTCGCCTCCATTTCTGCCGACGGCACGACGGCGACCCTGGTTTCGACGGATACCTTGACCACCGAAACCAACACGGCGGCCGTGCTCGCCGGCACCGGCAGCATCACCTTCACGGACAACACGACCAACGGCGCCGACACGGTAACGCTCGGCGGCGCGTTCTTCCGCGACGCCGCCGGCAACACCCTGCCCGTCGGCACCATCTTCACCGTCGCCGGCACGGCATCGAACAACGGCAGCTTCACCATCGCCTCGGTCTCGACGGACGGCCGCACGGCGACCCTGATCCCGACGAACACGCTGACCAACGAGACGTCGACGACAGGCACCGCGTCCACGGCGAACACCATCGGCACGATCTCGGCAACCAGCTACTATCGGGGCGATACGACCTCCCTGACCCACCGGGTCAGCGACTCCCGCTCTTTCGAGTTCGACATCACCGGGGTCGACCCCGCCTTCGAAAAGGCGATTCGCGGCATGTTCCTGATCCTCCAGGGAAAGTACGGCACCGAGGGCGGCCTGGACCAGAATCAGAACCGGGTCAGCGAGGCGATCTTCCTGATGGACGACTCGCTTGACCGCACGAACACGACGCCGCCGCCGTTCGGCACCGAACTGAACAGCAATATCGAGGAAATGCAAATCATCCTGGGGTATCGCGCCACCCTTCTCGACGACGTCAAGGAATCCAATGACCGCATCATCGCTTTCCTGGAAGGCAACGTCGCATCGATCGAGAACATCGACCCGCTGGATGCGATCACGCGGCTGCTCGACAGCCAGCGGGTGCTTGAAGCCTCGTTCCAGACCTTCGCCCGGGTCAGGCAGCTCAGCCTCACCAACTTTATCTAGGCATTGGCGGGCGTCACAGCAGCCCCGCCGACATTGCCGTAAACCCTTTATGATACTGAGTGATTGCGCCTGTCATTAACCTTATGACAACTTAATTTTCCGAAGATCACGTGGTAAGTTGCGTCGTCCTGAAATTCTGGGTCTGCATTCAAATCGATGCCTCCATACAAGAACCAAGTGCAAAAATACGAGCGTCGGCCGCTTGGCGGAAATCCGGCGCAGACCGAATCCTGGGCGCTGATCGAAGCCGCGAAACGCATGGCGATCTCGATCATCGACGACAACCGGGACCCGAAAACGATCAAAGACGCCCGCAAGGCGGCGCTTCGCCTGAACTGGCGGCTGTGGACGATCTTTCAGGCGGAACTGACGACCGAACGTTCGGACGTGCCCGACGAGATCCGCGTCAACATGCTGACCCTGTGCAAGTTCGTCGACAAACACACGGTCGGCGCACTGGTCAATCCCACGCCGGAAGCCATCACCGTGCTGATCGACATCAACAGAAACATCGCCGCGGGTCTGGCGCAGATTCCGGAAAGCAGCGACGCCGTCGATAATCCGCAGGCGGAAACGGCCTCCGGCGCCGTAGGAGCGCCCCCGGTCCGTCAAGACATCGATACGAAAGTTTAAGCTTCGTCTGGCTCAAAGAAACCGGAATTCCCGATCCCTTCCTACCTCAACAACCGCCCAGCCAGAGCAAGAGATGAACGATTCACCCGAAACGACGAACGATTTTTATGAAGAGGTCGGGGAAATCTGTTCGCAGTTGCTTCGGCGCGATACGGAAGCCGCTCTGACCCGCATCGAGACCTTGCAGAGAGAGCGGCCCGGCGCCGCGGAAATTCTCTACCTGATGGGGCTTGCCGCCGTCACCATGGACGAGTTCGGCCGCGCCCTGGCCCTTTTCGAAGAAGCGCACCATACGGATCCGAACTGTTTCGAATATTCGGAAGTTCTGGCCAATTTGCATACACGCGTGGGCAACCTCACCGAAGGCCTCTATTTTGCCAAGTTGTCGACCACATTGGAGCCGCATCAACACGTTCACAATCTGCTCCCGGCAGACCTGTCGAATTACTTCCAGTCACTTGAACAAACCGTGCCGCCGCGGCACTACCTCAACGGGATGGTCAAGTTGCATGGCCACGATTACGAGGCGGCCGTCCGGGAATTCGATCGGCAACTGAAACTTCAACCCGATGACGTGCCGAGCCTTATCGGCGCCAGTCAGGCGGAGGCGGCGTTGGGTGAATTTTTGCCGGCGATCGCGAATATTACAAAGGCCGTCGAACTGGCGCCTGACGATGCCGACGCGCATTTTCAGGCGGGATGCCTGTGCCATAAAATCGGAGCGTTTGATCCCGCGGTCTATCACTTCAAGCGGGTATTCGAACTCGAACACGACTCACTTGAGATGCTCGCCTCGACATTCGCCTGCGCCAGCGTTCTTCCCAATTTCGATAGGTCTGTGTTGAACGACATGGAGGCCGCGTTACAGCGTCGCCTAGAAGACGTTCCCGCCAGGCCCGCGGAGGCCGCGCCAAGCACCGAACGCAAGGATCGCATCCATGTCGGTTACGTCACCAATGCCGGCTCGGACGCTGATTTCGTTTCATTGCTCATGCCGTTGCTGGAGTTTCATGACCGATCACGGTTTTCGGTCCATCTGTATCAACAAACCGAAGGCCGGAGCACCTACACGCAACAACTGAAGAACCTCGCGGATACCGAGCGGAAACTCTGGGAATTGGATGACGAAACGGCCTCCGTCATCGTATGCGGCGACGAAATCGACATCTTGGTGGACTTGTGCGTGCCCGGCCGCGGCACGAGATCGACCCTCTTCGCTATGGCGCCATCGATCATTCAGGTCGGCATGTATGGAGCGAATCGCGGCGTGAAGATGCCGGGTATTACCCACGTGATCAGCGACCCCTCGACACGGGATTCGGTTGCTTCGCTGCTTGGAGATGACCAATGTTTGGAAACGTTGAGGCCAGGCTTGTATGGCGTGAGTCCGTCATTCATTCTGCCGGACATCACGCCCTTGCCGGCGTCAAATTCCGGGCACATAACGTTCGGTGCGGCTTGCGATTTGGCCTCATTGACGCCTGACACCGTCGATAACCTTGTCACGCTACTCAAGAAATTCGGCGAAAGCCGGCTGCTGTTCGGTGCCAGTGGCCGCACCGACGCCTACCCCCAACGCAGAATTGCCGAATTGTTCGACAAGTCAGGCGTCGCCGACCGGGTTGTCGTCTGGGATGATGCGGGTATCGGTGACGGCAGGCTGCCCGATCCGGCATATTGGAGCTTGATCGACATTTTCCTGGCGTTAGGTCCCACGGCCAAGCCGTTGCGCTACGCCGACGCCCTGTGGATGGGCGTTCCCGTACTGACCCTCAAAGGCAACGAACCGAATACATGCGTCGTCGCCAGCATGCTTGGTTCGGCCGCCCGTCCGGAATGGGTACGACACTCCTTCGACGACCTTCTGGAAGAAGCCGGCGAACTGAGCACCGATTTAGACAAGCTCGCGGAAATTCGCGCCACCATGCGGGATGAACTGAAATCCACGGCCCTGTTCTATCCAAAGGTCCGGGTCCAGGAATTAGAAGATCTCTATATCGCCATGGTGGATGCGCGCGACGCCGAATTGGCAACACCCGACTGACGCTCCATCGCACCCAACCCGCCATGGACGGGCCGGCCGATCGGATCGGTTGCAGGCGTCAATTCAGGAAATGATATTTACGGCAGAGCCGGGCGGCGGCGTAAAAGGCTTCAACCGGTTGGCAAGGGCTTCGCTGAGCCCTGAGTTGATTTCAAATGACAGCGATATCGCCCTCAGCAGGTTACCCAACTGGACTTCGGCGGCGTTGATTTTCTCTGCGCGCCGCGCCTGTTCTTCGGACGTCAGTTTCAGCAGGTCGATGTCGACATTCGCGAATTCCGCCTGAATCTTCTGTTCCAGGTCCAGGGTAGTCGACACCGTGTTCTGGTTCACGGTGATTGCGATGCTGACCTCGGTCTGAAGCGAACTGAGGAAATTAGTCACCGCATCGTTGTCCGGCGTCAGCGTACCCTCGACCAGCGTCAGAGAGCGGATTGATGTCACGTCGGCCTTCAGGTTCTTGATGACGTCGGCATCGTTGAGGTCGGGGTGGGAAAAAATATAAAGGTTGTTGATTTTGTCGGCGACGATATCGCGTTGCGCTTCGAACGCCGCGACTTCGTCGGCATCGACCGTACCGTCCGAATTGAATGTCTGGAAGAGGACGGTAATCTCGTCAAAAATGCCTTCGAGCGCGCCACCGGTATTGGTCTGTCCTTGCCGGTATTCCTGCAGGACCGGCAGGCTATCGACCAGGGCCTGGGACCGTTTCGTTAGGGCGTCGATCTTGTGCTGAACCGATGACGGCGTCTGCGAGATCGTCTCGACCTTGTCGTTGAACCGCTTGATCAGCGAATTCTGCAACAGGTTGAACTGCAGTTCAAACTGCACCCGCTGGCCGTTCAGCGCCGTGTTCGCAAAGGTGTATGCAAACGGTGTCAGTTTCATAATGCGGTCACATTCAAACCTGTTTCCGACCCCTTGGGCCTTGAGCCGCTAGGCAAAAATTTCCTAGCATTTCCAGGCAGTTACATCATATCACAAATACCTTGGGCGGCAAAAGGGAATATGCTTCCCGGCGGCGGGCTCAAAGGAGGACGGCGGCAGTCGCCTTGTCGGCCCGACTGGGCCGGAAAACGCGCCGGCGCACCGACTCCGATCACAGAAGCGATATGAATTCGTCATCAGCCATTTAAATAAACCTTAATTGCCGCAGGTTAGGTAAGGTTTGGTCGAACGTGCGTCATCACCTTTACGCATCCGCGAGCGGCCTTGTTACAGGAAGCTGTCCCTATGGATACCGACGAATTGCTGATGCGGATCCGCACCGGAGATTCCCGCGAGGCGATTTCGGAATTTCTGGATTCGCATCCGGAAATGGACCTGGAATCCCTCGCGGTGAGCGCCATTCAGTCGGGGTTGGATGACATCAGCGTGGCGGTTCTACGGGCCCTTCTCGACGAAAAGCCGATCCATCTCGCGGCGCATGATCATTTGGCGGGATTGCTCCATCGCCAGAAGAAATTCGTGGAAAGCGGTCCCCATTACCAATTCGTCGTCGACAACTGTCCCGAACGTGCAAACGGATACTCCGGTTTATGTTGGGCCCATTTCATCGCCGGCAAGGTCGAGAAGCTTAGGGAAACGCTGCTCAAGGCCAAGCAGAACATCCAGGACGGTTATCACATCAACTGGCAGGCCGGGACAAACTGCGGAAACCTAAGCCAAAAATCCCATACCTTGCTGAGGCTTGCAGTGAACGAGGCGGTTGCGGCCGTGCGTTCGTCGCGAAGGCGTCCCTCCGAGGGCCAAGAGGTTGCCGCCTGGCTGCCGCATCGTTCGTCAAACCAAAATTCGAATAACGTGGAATTAAAAGGGATATCCCGTGGCGGAAGAGCGAAAAAGGGCCTCTTCACTGTTGGAAACGACACGCAGTTACCCGCAACGCCAGCCGCGGCGGGTGAGTGGACCGTCTGGACCGCGGATTTCACGCCGGAGCCGGGCGCGTGCCATGACATCCGCCTGGAGGTGGACGGCTGCC
>Ga0066644_10001250_pt1 | contig 14615 bp, 14 predicted proteins | sample CryGeyCG2114_020_FD_62735 | JGI IMG/M metagenome (GOLD analysis project Ga0066644, IMG submission 62735) | Groundwater microbial communities from aquifer - Crystal Geyser CG15_big_fil_post_rev_8/21/14_0.20 | ecosystem: Environmental > Aquatic > Deep subsurface > Groundwater | place: USA: Utah...
AAAAGCAGAAGAAATTAGGAAACAGGGTTTTTCTGGAGCAGCCATGCTGTCAATGTCAGAATTGGAATATACTGGAGTAATGGAAACGTTAAAGGAGTTAGAGAAAAGATTCAAAATTCGAAAGAAATAAAAAATGCTATCTTTATCTGCAAAAATCCGCAAAGACCTTGGGAAAAAGGTAAAGAAGTTAAGAAAGAAGGGTGTTTTACCCGGGGTTTTGTATGGGCCAAAAATGAAAACAGCCACTCCTCTTGAAATCAATTTGAAAGAATTTGAGAAAATTTATAAAGATACCGGAGAGAGTTCTTTGATTTCGCTGGAAGTTGACCCTTCGACAGGCCCAGGGCAAGCTAAAAAGTTTTTAGTTTTAATTCACGAACTAGCCCGGGATCCTCTTACTGAAAAGCCAATTCATGTCGATTTTTATCAGCCGAGACTTGAAAAAGAAATTGAGGTAAGAATTCCTTTAATTTTCGAAGGCGAGACATTGGCAGTGAAGGATTTAGGAGGGACTTTGGTTAAAAATATTTCCGAATTAATAGTCAAAGCCTTACCTCAGAATCTTCCCCATGAAATTAAGGTTAACATCGAGAAGCTAAAAACTTTTGGAGATAGCGTCAAAATTTTGGATTTAAAGTTACCCGAAGGAGTAAAAGTTCAAAGAAGCCCCGAAGAAATTGTGGCTCATGTTTTAGCTCCAGGAAAGGTGGAGGAAGAGCTGGTAAAACCAGTCGAGGAAAAAGTGGAGGAGGTTGAAAAAGTAGAAGAAAAAAAGGAAGAGAAGGAAGCTAAGGAAAAACCCAAATGAAAACCCTATCCTTCTTAAAATTAATTCTATTTTTTATATTAATTTTGGTTTTTAGTTTACCAGGTTTATTTGCCTTTGGCGAAGAGAATTCCACCTCCACTCTGCCTGCTGAAAGCGAAGTTTCAAACCAAGAATCAGCAACCTCCGTTGAAAATGTGTCCCCAAGATTAATTGAAGAAAGAAAAGTTTTAGAAGAAGAATTGAAAAAATTAGAAGCAGAAATTGAAAAATATGAAGAAGACATTTCCAAAACCCAAAAAGAAAAGAAAACCCTCCAAAATGAAATTTATATTTTGAAGCAAAAAATTGAAAAATTAAATCTCCAAATTCAACAAACGAATCTTGGCATTCGGGAGGTTGGTCTTCAAATTCAAGATACTGAGGACTCAGTTGAAAAAACTTCTTTAAAAATCGAAGATTCTCGTCAACAATTAGCCGTTATTTTAAGAACTATCTATGAATCAGACCAAAAGTCATTAATTGAAATTTTACTTTCTGAAGAGGAGCTCTCTAATTTTTTTGATGATTTAACATCATTAGAAGCCCTGAATTCTAAAAATCAGGAACTTTTAGAAGAAATTAAAAAACTAAAATCCTATTTAGAGGAACAAAAAACGGTCCTAAGCGGAGAAAAGGAAGATTTAGAGAATCTATCAAAAATGCAACAACTGCAACGCAAAGAAAGTGAATCTACAAAAGGGGAGAAAGATTATCTTTTAGAAAAAACTAAGGGCAAGGAATCGGAATACCAAAAATTATTAACCGAGACCCAAAAGAAAGCAACTGAAATTAGATCGCGGATTTTTGAATTGATTGGAGTTCCCAAAGCTCCAACTTTCGGCGAAGCTCTTGATATTGCAAATTTTGTTTCCAGAATCACCGGAATTAGACCCGCCTATTTATTAGCCGTTTTAACTCAGGAATCAAATATCGGGAAAAATGTTGGCCAATGTTATTTAGTAAATTTAGAAACCGGGGAAGGAGTGAGATTAACCAGTGATAAAAAAGAGCCCCGAACTATGAAGTCAAGCCGGGACCTTCCTTTTTTTCTAAATATCTGCCAAGAATTGGGCAGGGATCCCTTAAATACCCTTGTTTCCTGTCCAATGGAATATGGTTGGGGAGGAGCAATGGGCCCGGCACAGTTTATTCCTTCAACCTGGGTAAGGTATCGGGATAGAGTAAAAGAGATTACCGGTAAAGCTGCCGATCCCTGGGATATTAAAGACGCTTTTTTGGCCGCCGCTTTGTATTTAACAGATTATGGAGCAGCAAAACAAACCAAAGATGCCGAATGGAAAGCAGCCATGATTTATTTTTCAGGCAGCACTAATACAAAATACCGATTTTATGGTGATTCGGTTTTAAGTATTGCCCAAAAATATGAAGCGGATATTAAAGCTATTGAGGAAGGTAACTTAACTAAAATTTGACTTTTGAAGAGTTAAAATTATTGGATCTAATTTTCCATCCATAATTTCCTCGATATTGTGCCAACTCTTTTTAACTCGGTGATCTGTTACTCTATCCTGTGGGAAATTATAGGTTCTGATTTTTTCTGCCCTTTTAGCCCATTTTATTTGCGAGTGTCTTTCTTCACCAAGTTTTTCTAATTCTGCCACCTCTTTCCTCTCTAGAAGCTTAGCTTCCAAAATTGCCATAGCGTTTTCTTTATTTTGCAATTGATTTCTCTCGGTTTGGGAAGTAACGACAATTCCGGTTGGGAGATGGGTTATTCTTACGGCCGTATGTCTTTTTTGGACATATTGTCCTCCCGGACCGGAAGAACCATAAAAATCAATTTTTAATTCTTCTGGTTTTATTTTTATTTCGGCTTTTTTTGGTTTTAGAAGCACTGCAACTGAGGCGGTAGAAGTGTGCATTCTTCCACCTTTTTCGGTCTCAGGAGTACGCTGAACTCTATGAACACCCCCTTCACATTTCATTTTCGAAAAAACATCGCCATTTCTCAGCTCAAAAATTATTTCTTTAAAACCACCCAATTCAGTTAGGTGAGAAGATAGAACTTTTTGCCACCAACCCTGAGAGGAGGCATATTTTGAATACATTTTAAAAAGATCTCCAGTAAACAAACTGGCTTCTGCTCCTCCGGTCCCAGCTCTAATTTCAACAACTACTGCCCTGGGTTCTTTTTCCCGCCCCGAAGGGGCGAGGCTCGCCTTTGATGAGTTATCAAAGGCGGCTAATTCTTTTTCTAAAACTTTTTCTTTTTCTCGAAATTGAGTTATTTCAGTTTCGGCTAAAGAAATTAATTCTGGATCCTCCTTTGCTGAAATTATCAATTTATTATCTTCAATTTTGTTTTTAAGATCTTCAAGCTCCTTTTCTTTTTCAATAATTTTTTCAAGGAAATTTTTTCTTTCCAAAATCTTCTTAAATCTTTCCCAATCAGAAATCAACTCAGGGTCACTGAGTTGTTGAAGGAGTTTATCGTATTCCTTTTTGATATCCTCAAGGTCCGCCATGATTATTTTTTTCTTTTTTTTGCTAACTCCTCTTTCTTTGCTAACCTCTTCCTAAATTTTTGGACCTGACCCATTGTATCAATAATTCTCTCCCGGCCAGTATAAAAAGGATGACATCTTGAACAAATCTCAACTTCTATAAATTCTTTAGTTGAGCCTACAGTAAAAGTATTCCCGCAAGCACATTTGACCTGAGCATTGGAATAATATTTTGGATGGATGTTTTGTTTCATATTCCTTGAAGGGTGATGGGTGGGTTGTAGTCTTTTTTCATATAATATAATAGTACTATATTTAATAAAGAAATCAATGGCTTGATTTAATTTTTTAATATGCTACATTAAATATCGAGCTTCCACTTGTGGAAGCGAAGATGGAGATGAATCGAAGATTCATTGACTATTGAATTTGCTTATGATTAAAACTAAGGAAAAACCCCCGAAGGACCCCGCCCTTTCAGCGAAAAGAGCGGGGCCTACGGGGCAGGCAAAAATTGAAAAAAAGAAAGATTTTAAGATTAATACTGAGGAGATGGCTCAGGCTGGTCTTCATTTTGGCCATCGAACTTCGAGAATTAACCCAAAGATGATGCCTTATTTATCCGGAGTGAGAAATACGGTTCATATTATTGATTTAGAAAAGACAAAAGAAAAATTTGAAGAGGCCTTAAAATTTATTCGGCAACTCATTTCGGAAAATAAAATCCTATTAATGGTTGGAACAAAAATTCAGGTTAAAGAACTGGTAAAAGAAATGGCAATTGAATGCGGCCTACCTTATGTTAATGAAAGATGGCTAGGAGGGGCTTTTACTAATTTTGGAATAATAAAAAAAAGAATAGAATATTTTAAGGACCTAGAAAAGAAAAAAGCCGGAGGAGAGTTGGAAAAATATACTAAAAAAGAAAGAGCTAAGATTGACGAGGAATTGAGGGATTTAGACACAAAATTCGGAGGAATAAAAAATTTAGAAAAGCTTCCCGATGCTATTTTCGTTTTGGATATGAAAAAAGAGAATCTGGCAGTCAAAGAAGCTAGGATGGAGGGAATAAAAGTAATTGGGATAACTGATACCAATGTTGATCCCACCTTCGCTGATTATCCTATTCCGGCTAATGATGACGCCATTTCTTCGGTGAAATATATTTTGGATAAAGTCGTTGAGGTTATTAAAAAAGCAAAAAAATGATTTCAATAACTCAAATTAAACAACTTAGGGAAGAAACTGGCGTTTCAATATCCGAATGTAAAAAGGCTTTAGAGGAAGCTAAAGGTGATTTTCGGAAAGCAAAAGAAATTTTAGAGAAATGGGGTAAAGATTTTGCAAAAAAGAAAATAGAAAGGGAAACAAAGGAAGGAATAATTGAAAGTTATATTCATCCAAATAAAAAAATTGGGGCAATGGTCGAACTTCAATGCGAATCAGATTTTGTAGCCCGGTCTGAAGATTTTCAAAAGTTAGCCCACGAGTTATGTCTTCAAATTGCAGCTATGAATCCTACCAAAGCAACTCTTTTGCGGCAACCCTGGATAAGAGATGAAACAAAAACTGTTAAGGATTTGATTAATGAATACATTGCTAAGCTAGGGGAAAATATTAAAATAAAAAGATTTATAAGATATGAGTTATGAATTGATAGCTATAATTATTTTAGTAGGTAGTCTCGTGGGAATGGCAGTTATTATTTTTCGAAAAATTCCGATTTTAGCTGAGCTTTCGGAAATTCCAGCAGCCAGAATTAGTTTAAAAAAGGGTTTATTCAAATTAAAAGAAAAAATCAAAATTTTAAATCCTTTTAAATCCCTTTCTTCCGAAATATTTTTACAAAAAATTTTGACAAAAATTAGAATTATAAGTTTAAAAACCGATAATAAAACTTTTAACTGGCTTCAAAAATTAAGAGAAAGAACTCAAAAAAAGAAAGCTGAGGAAAATGATAATTATTGGGAAGAAATAAAAAAAACAACAAAAAAATAAATTGGCGTTTGCCGAGGTAGCTCAATGGCAGAGCAACCCCGCCCTTTCTGTGCTGATGTAGCTTAATGGCAAAGCTATGGTCTTGCCTGCCCGCCATCGCCTAAGCCTGAGTAGCTCAGCGGTAGAGCAACTGTTTTGTAAACAGTAGGTCGCTCGGTTCAAATCCGGCCTCAGGCTCTTAGGCTCAGGCGTAGGCAGGCGGGTAAACCATTGATGGCGATTCGATTCTTCCCATCGGCTCATTCGAGAAAGGGCGGGGTGGTTTGGAGGTTCGAGCCCTCTCCTCGGCTTTTTATGATTCTCATCTATATCACCTGTAAAAATAGAGAAGAGGCGAAAAAGATTGCCCTCGCTTTGATTAAAGAGAGGTTGGTTGCTTGTTGTAATATTTTTCCAATTGAATCAATTTCTTGGTGGCGGGGCAAAATTGTCAAAAGTAGAGAGGCAGTTTTAATTGCTAAAACTCTAAAAAAGAATTTTAAAAAAGTAGAAAAAGAGGTTAAAAGATTACATGGCTATACCACACCTTGTATTTTAGAGATTCCGATAATTAAATCTAGTCAAGATTTTTTTAATTGGCTAGAAAAAGAAATTAAGTAAACCCTTGACAAAGGTTTTTGAGAGAGTAAAATCAAAATCAGAAGAGACAAAAATATGGCAAAGAAGAAAAAGAAAAATTGTGGTTGTGGATGAGATTTGAAAAGAAAACGAAAAAGTATTGAAAAATCAGGAGTCTCTTCCTGATTTTTTGTCGAAAATTCGGAGCGACGGAAAGTACCTTGAAAAATCAATAATGGAATGAGTCAGATCTTTAGAGTTGTCCCGAAATATTTTTTCTGAGAGTTCGATCCTGGCTCAGGATGAACGCTGGCGGCGTGGATAAGGCATGCAAGTCAAGGGACTCCAATTGATGAAAATCAATTGGTGGACCGGCGAACGGGTTAGTAACACGTAGATTACCAACCCCAAAGACGGGCATAACCAGTCGAAAGATTGGCTAATTCCCGATAGTCCCTGAGAGAAAATCTTAAGGGTAAAGGAGCAATCCACTTTGGGATGGGTCTGCGGCCTATCAGCTAGTTGGTAAGGTAATGGCCTACCAAGGCTATGACGGGTAGGGGAGATGAGAGTCTGTTCCCCAACAAGGACACTGCGACATGGGTCCTACTCCTACGGGAGGCAGCAGTCGAGAATATTGGTCAATGGGGGAAACCCTGAACCAGCGACGCCGCGTGCAGGAAGAAGGGCTTCGGTTTGTAAACTGCTTTTCTGGAGGATGACTCCCGCAAGGGAAGACAGTACTCCAGGAATAAGGGGGTGCCAATTCTGTGCCAGCAGCAGCGGTAAGACAGAACCCCCGAGCGTTATCCGGATTTATTGGGCGTAAAGGGTCCGTAGGCGCCCCGACAAGTTTTCTGTTAAATCTCCTGGGCTTAACCTAGGAGCTGCAGGAAAAACTGGCGGGGTAGAGGGCATTAGAGGTGGATGGAACGGTCGGTGTAGGGGTGAAATCCGTTGATATCGACCGGAACACCAAAAGCGAAGGCATTCCACTGGGGTGACCCTGACGCTGAGGGACGAAAGCGTGGGGAGCAAAAAGGATTAGATAAATCCCGTTCCGGCTCCACAAAACGGAACAAAGGGTGTCCCCTCTGACGGTGACGTCAGAGTGCGCATCTAGCTATATCGGGGAAGCCCGTCAGTCGGCGGGTAATCCCGAGGGAAGCAAGCGTGCCCGGCACGTATTTGCCCCGTAGAGACTAGGAATTAAAATCATAATTCCAATGGAGCTAAACGATCGATGTAAAGAAATTATTTTAGGTTCCTTACTTGGAGATGATTCGTTGGTTATTCAACGGAAGAGTTGAAAAAATTTCTGCGAATAATTTTATCTCATATTCCTGTTGCGAGTATGCTTTCTAAAGTAATTCTTCTTTACAAAGACCAAAACCTCCAGCAACGCTGGATTTCTGAAGTAAATAAATTAACAGGTTTTTCTTTCCCAGTTATAGAAAAATATCTTAATGAAAAGAAAAGCAAGTGGAAAAACTTCAGAAAATGATATAGTCCGATCCTCCGAGCAATCGGAGCGCAAAAGTAAAAAATTTGACCCTTGTAGTCCACGCTGTAAACTATGGACACTGGCTATCTGAAGTGTCGACCCTTCGGGTGGCGAAGCTTACGCGTTAAGTGTCCCGCCTGGGAAGTACGACGGCAACGTTAAAACTCAAAGGAATAGACGGGGACCTACACAAGCGGTGGATCATGTGGCTCAATTCGACAATAAGCGAGGAACCTTACCAGGGCTTGACAAGCTAGTGAAATCCTGGAGAAATCTGGGACTACCCACAAGGACACTAGCCCAGGTGCTGCATGGTTGGTGCTTTAGAAAAAGCATACGACCCTTTTTCGAGTAATCGGAATTGAAAAACCAGCTCATAATGGTGAAACCCAAGTTCTTTTATGATAAAATAAAAGAATGGGCAATACCGTGGGAAGTACGAGTACTAATTTTTGTAATTTCTTCTCAAGCGAGAAAGATGCTTATATTCTCGGCCTTTGGTGTGCTGATAGTTATTGGTGGACGAGCTCGATTGGATTAAGTAATACAGATCCCGATCTAGTTGAGATATTTAGAAAGTTTTTGAAGAGATTTTTTCTAGGAAACAGAATAAAGTTTAATCGAAATCATTTATTCGTAAATAGCAGGCCTTTATTAAGAGAATTTATTTCCGCTAAGAATAGATTGGATGATTTGAAAGATACTAAAATTATCCGTGCATATCTGGCCGGACGTTTCGATGGAGATGGTTCGATTGATAAAAATTTAAGAAACGATTGCCGGATTGTTTATGGGAGAAAAAGTGAAGCTGAAAAAGATAAAGAATTCCTTAAGAAAATTGATATCAGCAATGTAAAAGTATATTACTACAAAACTGCGAGAACATTTTGTCTTTATATTTCTCGTTACGAAGTAAAGAAATTTTTAGAAAGTATTTCGCCTTATTCAGTGAAGTTGCAAAAATTAGTACTCGTACCCCGTAGAGACTTAGTTTTCCACTAGGACTAGGAAAACTTCATTCCGCTAAAACGGAATGACACGCTGGTCCCCCGTTACCAAATGGGGGAATGGTATAGTCCATACCTTTAGTAATAAAGGAAGAATATGGTCGTCAGCAGGTATCTTGAGACGCATCCTTAAATGGCACAACCTGCGCAACCCTTACCCTATGTTTTATTTGTCATAGGGAACTGCCCGGGATAACCGGGAGGAAGGTGAGGATGACGCCAAATCAGCATGGCCCTTTGATGCCCTGGGCTGCACACGTGATACAATGGCCGTTACAATGGGTCGCTAAGGCGTAAGCCGGAGCTAATCCCATCAAAAACGGTCTTAGTTCGGATTGAGGTCTGAAACCCGACCTCATGAAGCCGGAATCGCTAGTAATCGCCAATCAGCCACGTGGCGATGAATATGTTCCTAGGTCTTGTACTCGGGTGACCGGCAGCTAATTAAACCAGTTGGTTAAAATCCAATTGAGGAAATCGAAGATTCCTTAAAGCGAAATCGCAGGGTAAAATCGCGAGGTTTTACCTGAAGGGCGAAAGTAGCATTTTCCAGCTTGAATATTCGTTAAGGCATAGTAAAGTGGTGAGCCTACGAGTACATGGCGAAACTTTCTTCGGAGATATTTTACTATGTGCAGAATATCGAGACGGAGAAGAAGAGTTTAATTAGTGACCCGGTGAGACCCCGCCCATTCTCAGTAAAATTATGCTAAAATAAAATAATGATACTGAGTAACCATTGTATAAGGGAAAAACTAAAAACAGTGGATAAGAATAGGCGGGGAGTCAGCAGAGTTCATAGTATTCCGACAAAAGGTCGGAAGAAGGAACGAATCCAATCGATAAAGAAACTCCATCCTCAGTATGTAGCAGGATTTATTGACGGCGAAGGAAGTTTTTCGGTGAGTATTTATAAGGATGAAACAATGCACAATAAGATATATGTTCGGCCAGAATTTGAAATTGAATTAAGAGCAGATGATTGGAAAATCCTTGAAAGAATTCAAAAAACTTTGAAGTGTGGAATAATCTATAATTGTAATTATGAAAGGTATGGTTGGTATCCGCATGTGAAATATAAAGTGAGCAGATTAGATGAGTTAAATAAAAAATTGATTCCATTTCTGGAAAAACATCCGCTTCAGGCAAAGAAAATGGAGACATTTCGGCATTTTAAGACAATTGTGAGAATGGTGATAAACAAAAAACACCTAAGGCTAATGGAAGTCAGAAAAATTACAAAACTTCGTGATAAAATTAGAGCTTTAGGAAAAAAACATCGATTGGAAACCGCTAGGGTACGGGAAAACCGTTCGCCCAGTGGTGTGGGAAGATAGTATTTATCTATCCCGATACCGCCCGTCACACCAGGAGAGCTGACAGTACCCGAAGTGCCCCGCAAGGGGAGCTAAGGTAAGGTCAGTGATAAAGGTGAAGTCGTTAGAGTAATCTACTTGTTGCGACTCCCGAAAAGCAATTTTCGGGAAAAAACTTGGCTATATGCTGGAACATCTGTGTATCTAAAACTACGCATGTTAAAATAGAATAATATGCGTGAAAAAGTTTTTAGTGCAGACAATCAGCAGGGAAGTCGCCGTAGAGGCGATCCCTCAGAGACTATACGCCGAGCTCCTCAAATTAAAGCCTATCTACTCGGGGCATTACACGATGGAACATTCAGTAGTAATAGAAGATTTCGGATTTCGCAAGTTGGTACAGATTGGCTTGAAATCTTACAAGGATTTTTTAGGAAGTTAGGATATAATTCCTGGATTTATAAAGAAGGAAAATACCGAAGAGTATATGTTCTTGAGACACTGGCAGATTTTTTGGATTTTAACTTCAACCCTTTAAGCTTAAGAAGCGACGAAGAAAAAATCGGTTATATAAGGGGATTCTTCGATGCCGAAGGTGGTATCCCCAAAAACAAAGAAGCAAGATTTTATATCCAATTAGTTCAGAATGATAGAGAAAAGTTAGTAAAGATTAAAAAACTTCTAAATGACTTAAGGATAGAAACAGGCAAAATCCATAATCCAAGCTATTCTGTAGATCCAGATTATTGGAGAATGTATGTTCTTGCGGAATCACAGCAAAGTTTCCTAAAAAAGATAGGGACTTGGCATCCAAAAAAGATTAAAACTTTAAAACAGAGGATGATGATATAGTCCATGCTCTATAGCGATATAGGGAAAAACATGAACAAGGCATGCGTAGCGGAAGCTGTGCATGGATCAATCAATTTAATTTTTAGTGTTGACTGGAATTGCCCAGCCCTTTCCACTTTTTGATTTTCTATATTCTAAAGAAGAACAGGGAGTGGAAAGTTATTCTTTCTTCGTGAAATTATTTCTCGGAGAAAGGGCGGGGTAATTCCAAGGTATTGATCGAGGAACCTTAAATTTCGATCCGGGACAACTCTAAAAACCTGACCCTTCGATAAACCTTTCGGCAGTGAGCTCAAGGCCGAACTACTCAGGGTTAATCCTGAGTAAAGTCGAAGAACTGATAAAACGCCACTAAGTTGAGGTGGCTTTTTTATTTTCGGATCTTTTTGATAAAATAATTAAAGAATTGACCCTCTGATAATTTGGCCAAAAGAAATCACTGAGAAAGAAAAAGGCGGCTTAACTAACTTATTATCAAATTACTGATGTAAAGCTTTTTAATATTGATACCAAAACCACTGGATAACCAAAACGCGGCTTAAAAGCCGCGTTTTCCGATATATCGGACAACATTTTTCCTGAGAATACCTTTTAGCCTAAAAAGAGCTTTCCTTTCGACTCGATTTTTCGTAAAAAAAGCTCAATTCCTTCTGGTTTATAAATTCGGTAATTATTTATCGGGTTACGATAGGCGTTTAATTTCCCAGTTTTGTCCCAGTTCCGCACAGTGAGGGGAGTAACCCCTAACAAATTAGCCACTTCTTTAACGGTAAGATATCTTTTCTCAACCTTAGGTATTTTGATATGGTGAAGTTTCACCGGTATTTTAGTCATATTTATTAATGTTTATTAATCTTTTTTTCCACATGAACCTTAATAAAGTTATTATTTCATTTTAGAGTTATCAAAACCCTTTGTCAATAGTGGGGTTTAACCTTTCCACCAAATTTATTAGAGGTAGTAGCCATACTTCGGTTTCTTATAGCGAAGTCGGTGATGGAATATGGTATTTCCATGTCAAAGCAAAAAAGGCTGAGGTCTGGGGAGGAACATCTCATTACCCAGTTCAAATTGATTCGAGTCCGCCAGCTGCTTTCACTCCTACCGTTGAACCTTCTCCTGAAACAATAGAAAAGCAACCCTTAGTTTCATTTATAACCACTGATGCTCTTTCAGGAATAGATTATTACCAACTCAAATATATCGATATTACTCCAGAAAGAAAAGAGGAAGAGGTCGGATTCTTCAGAGAAGTTGCCAGTCCCTATAAACTTCCGACTTTAGAGATTGGTAAATACTTAGTGGTAGTTAGAGCTCATGATGTGGCTGGAAATTTCAGAGAGGGAACAGTAAAAATTCAAATTTTCCCCAAAGGAATTTTTTTAACAAAGGGAGGAATTCAATTTAGGGAATGGATTTTACCTTGGTGGGCATTAATTTTGATTTTGTTAATTATTTTGGTTTCAATTTGCTTTTATTTTTGGCAAAGACATCGAACTCAGTTTAAAAGAAGAAAAAGTAAATTAGGCGAAATAGAAAAAAAATTTGAAAACCATCGAGAAAAAATACTCGACGGCATAAAGAAGCAATGAAAAAAGTATTTCCCATTTTTACCCTTTTGATACTTTCTTTTATAATCGCCCCTTCTGTTCAGGCACAGGAAGCTTCTTTTTATCTTTCGCCATCAAAAGGAAATTATAGGATTGGAGCAAATTTTGTTGTAGATGTCATGATTAATGCTGAAAAAATTTCTCTCAATGCCGCTCAAACAAAGATTTTCTTTCCTCCTGATAGATTAAAAGTTATTGATATCTCAAAACAAAATTCCATTTTTTCTCTTTGGGCTCAAGAACCGATTTTCTCAAATTCTGAAGGTGAAATCTATTTTGTCGGAGGATTACCAACTCCTGGTTTTAGAGGCGAAGCTGGAAAAGTAATAACCATTATTTTTCAAGCCAAATCCCTTGGTGAGGCGAAAATACATTTCAGCGAGGAGATAATTATGGCTAATGCTCCCAAGGGTATAGATATTTTTTCTTTCAGTCAAGGAGGAAGTTTTGCCTTTAGTCAAGGAGGAATTTATGCCATTCTCGTGTCTGATGAGATTCCCGAAGAATTGCCAAAAGACAAGCAGCCTCCTTTTCCTTTTGAAATAATTGTTGATGACGAAGGAGATCCAACAAATCCTCAACCTCTTTTATATTTTGAAACGACGGATGACCTTTCCGGGGTGAGCCATTATGAAATAAAAATCGGAGAAGAAGATTTTTTCAAAGTTTCTATAGGAAAAACTAAACCTTTTCGGCTTCCTCATTTAACTCCCGGGACTTATCAAATTATTGTCAGAGCATTTGATAGAGCGGGAAATTATATTGACAGCACTATTGAGGTTAAGGTGGAATCAATTCCGGTTCCGGAAATTACCATTTGTCCTGATACTTATATTGCCGGAGAAGAAGTATTACATGTTGAAGGAACTGCATTGCCAAATCATACTATAATTTCTTTTTTCGAAAGCGACGAAAAGTTAATCAAAACCTGGGAGGTTTTTAGTTCAGAAATTGGGGAATGGTCTTTTGAAGAGGATGGTTTATTTAAATCCGGAATTTACAAAGTTTTAGCCAGAGCCGAAAATAAGAAAGGAGCAATAAGTAATCCATCAGAAGGATGTCAGGTTAAAGTTATTCTCTCGGGACTTAGCCTTGGGCCTTGGATAATAAGTTATAAAACTTTGATTTGGATTTTTATAATTATTTTAATTTTGATTTTGATTTTAATCTTTTATCTCTTTTGGAAAACCAAGAGAACGCGAAAACTGGTAGAAAAAGAAACTCAAGACTTAAAACAAAAATTTTATAAAGAATATAAAGAGCTTGAAGAAGATATTGGGAGAGAATTGGAAATATTAAGAAAATTAAAAGCCGGGAAAGAAATTACCGAAGAAGAAAAAAAGCGAGAAGCAAAACTTTTGAAAAATCTCGCTGATGTAAAAGAAGTTTTAGAGAAAGAGTTAAAAGATGTAGAAAAGGAATTAGAATAAAATTGCCGAACATTTTCCGTAATTCAAGATTGCCCAATTTTGGGCAGTTTTGTTTTAAACTGTTTTTCTTTTTTAAATTTTGGTATAATAATGAAGTATGGGATTAAAATTTAGGAAATTATTTACCTTAATTTTTTTGGTTTCTATTATTCTGGCCAGTTTTGGTTTGGGTAATTATTTTGGAAAATCGCAGTGCCAGATTTGTCCGCCCGAAGAAATTGATTTTTCTCTTTTTTGGGAGGTATATCATAAATTGCAGGAAAAATTTGTTGATAAAGGAAAATTTGATACTCAAAAAATGATTTACGGAGCGATATCGGGAATGGTGAAATCTTTGGGAGATCCCTATACCGTCTTTTTTCCACCAGAAGAAACAAAGAGGTTTGAGGAAGATGTCAAAGGAGTTTTTGAAGGGGTGGGAATGGAAATTGGAATTAAAAAGGGTCAACTTCAGGTAATTGCTCCTTTGGAGGGAACTCCGGCTCAGAGAGCTGGATTGCGAGCCGGTGATAAAATTTTAAAAATAAATGACACTGAAACTTCTGATTTAACTGTTGATGAAGCGGTTAATTTAATAAGAGGACCGAAAGGTACGGAAGTGACCCTGACTATTTTTAGAGAAGAGTGGTTAAAAACTAAAGAAATTAAATTAGTGAGAGATGTAATTGCAGTTCCATCTTTAAAGTGGGAAATAAAACGACCCGCAAGCGGGTACCCCGATATAGCCTACATTCAACTTTATCAATTTTCTGAGAATGCGTCGGCTGATTTTAGAAAAGTGGTTATTGAAATTTTAGAAAGCCCGACCCAAAAAATAATTTTAGATTTGAGAAATAACCCGGGAGGCTATTTGGAGGTTGCTCAAGATATCGCCGGTTGGTTTTTAGAAAAAGGAAAAATAGTTGTGATTGAAGATTTTGGCCAGGGAAATAAACAGGAATATAAAGCTCAAGGCCCGGGAACTTTTTTAGATTATAAAATTGTGATTTTAATTAACCAGGGTTCGGCCTCTGCTTCAGAAATTTTGGCTGGAACCTTGCGGGATAATCGTGGTATATTATTAATTG
>Ga0066644_10001252_pt1 | contig 14607 bp, 18 predicted proteins | sample CryGeyCG2114_020_FD_62735 | JGI IMG/M metagenome (GOLD analysis project Ga0066644, IMG submission 62735) | Groundwater microbial communities from aquifer - Crystal Geyser CG15_big_fil_post_rev_8/21/14_0.20 | ecosystem: Environmental > Aquatic > Deep subsurface > Groundwater | place: USA: Utah...
TCCTCGCCCCGGGCGAGGGCCGGGGGCGAGAGCGAGACCGGGATGGCGGTTCCCGACGCCCGAACGGCCAGCCGGTCCCCCGCGCCGTCGCAATCCATCGGCACAAGTTGCGCTAGGGTTTCGAGCGCGGCGACGGGCGCTCCCTCGAGCGCGAAACCGCCGAACGCGTCGAGCGCGACCGCATTCCCGTCGACCGCGCCGCCCGCGAGTCCGGCCAGCGAGATCGCGCCGTCGTCTGCGACAATCTCGAACGAAAGCGCGGGAATCCGGTTGCCGTAATCGGCCAGCTGGAGGTCCTCGAACACGGCATAGGCGATCCCCCGAAAGGCGGGGCAGCTCGCGCCCTTGTCAGCCGCGATCAACGGATCGGGTACCTGGTCGGCCCCACCGGAGTGAACCCTGATCGTTCCGCCGACCTTGAGGTCGCCGGCCGCGCCGCGCAGTAGGTTGCCGTCCGCCCAGACCCGCCCGAGCCGAACGATCGGTCGGCTCGACAGCGCCACCGCGAAACTCGCCGAATAGGAATAGGTGGTGGTGCTCGGTCGCCCCTTGCCGCCTCCCGCGACCCTGCTGTCCTCGCGCAGGTCGGTCGCCCAGATGATCGACCCGCCGGCGCGCATCGTGCCGTGCACCTGCGCGATCGGCTGGCCGTAGCTCGAGGTGGACAGCGCCAGTTCGGCGAGACGCGGGCCTTCGCGCGATGTCGAGCCGATGATCGCGCCGTCGATCGCGCGCCCGGCCAGCGCGCCGATGGCACCGCCGAGCGGGCCGCCGACGAGCGTGCCGACGGCGGTAAGGGCGAGTGTCGCCATGTTCGGGTACCTTTCAATCGGTGCCCCGACGGGTGTCGAGACGCGCGTGGGAGAGCAGGGGATACGGGGGCATGCCGGGGGCCTCGACGACCCGGCGCAGGCCGGCATGGGCATGGACGAAGCCGGTTAGGGTAAGGATCGCGCAATGCGGCTGGGCGGGACCGCAGCGCAGCAGCATCACATCGCCTGCGATCGCGGGCGCCTGCGCGATGACGAGACGATGGGCGACAAGCCACGGGTCGAGATCGGGCAAGGCAAGCTTGCGCTGCCGGTGGGTCGCGGGCAGCGACGGCTGGATGCCGATCGCGACCAGTGCGGCATGGAGCAATCCGAAGCAGTCGAGTCCAGTCGCAGGGTCCCGTCCACCCGGGCGGAACGGCGTTCCGACGAGCGCGCGGGCGGCTGCGGCCAGCGCGTCGGGCGGGGTCATGCCGCGCGCGGGCCGCGGGCGAGGAGGTCGTTGCCCGGGAGGTAGGGTTCGCCGCGGAAATTGACCGCGTTGGCGAACCGCGTGGCGCACGTCTGCAGCAACCGGTCGCAGCCCTCGCGCAGCATCACGCGTGCACCGCTCGCGAGGTCGCTCGGCAGGAGGTCGCCGAGCACGACCGCATCGCCGTCGGTGGCGACGATCTCGCTCCGCAGCCCGGCTGCGCTGCCGTCGCGCCAGCGCAGCCATCCGCCGACCAGCATTGACGGGGCGGGGCCGCCCGCGACGGTGACGCTGTTGGCGTCGCGATCGACCGCGTTCAGCACCGCCCGGTGCGTGTAATGCGCCGAGCCGAGCCCGCATTCCGCACCGCAGAACTCGGCTCGGCACGAGGGGCCGGTGCGCGGCACCGGATCGCGCGACAGCTCGGCCTTGCGCGAACGCAACTCGGCCGCGAACCGTCCGCCTTCGGCGCTGACGGTGCCGATCGTGCCGGTATGGAGCCGGTGCCGTTCGAGGCTTTCCCAGTCGACCAGGCCAATCGCGATCCGGGCATTGTCGTAGCGCCCCGCGGACAGGTCCTCGGCTGCGATCGCATCGTGCGACAGTATCCCCTCGATCTCGGCGCTGTCGGCCGCGAACCCGGGATTGAGGCGGATCGCGGCGGGGGTCATGCCCGGCGCGGCGCGATGGACCAGCCCGTCGAAGGCGAGGTCGCGATCGTGGGTGGTGAAGCCGAGCGTGACGCCGTCCCGACGCGCGATGCGCCAGTAGGTCGCGACCGTCTCGAGCGGTTGCGCGAACCACAGCCTGCTCATGCCGCCTCGCGGATTTCGACCACGCCGACGCTCGGGGCCTCGCCCGCCGCAAATGCCGCCCCCGCAATGTCGAGGCGATCGTCGGCGAAGCGAACGGGAACATCGAACACGAAGCCGGCGCGGATTTCGGCCCCGTCGGCAGGGGCCTCGTCGAATACCACCGTGCCACCATCGAGCGTCCAGCCATCGCTCGTCTCGACCCCGTCCACGCTCACGCGCAGGCTGGCGGGATCGGGGCGGGTGATGCGGCGCAACTGCGGTTCGTTCGAAGGATCGCCGTACTGCTTGATCAGCGCGAATCCGGTCGCGCTGCCATCGCCGGTGCCGAGCAACTGGTCGACGGCGGTGGGGTTGTCGATCGATCCGATCACGCGCAGGCCGCGGGCATCCTCGCCGACCTGTTCGATCCAGCCGACGCGCTGCTCAGGGCGATGTTGCCAGTAGAGCGGCAGCGGGTCGCGGCGCGAAGCCAGCGAGGCGGCGAACGCGCCGTGCCGGATCGTATCGCGCCCGGCATCGCGCCGATCGAACAGCGCGGCGTAGCCGGCGAATCTCACTTGAGCATCTCCCACGCCCCGAACCTCACGGCCAGTCCGATCAGCAGCAGCGCCAGCGCAGCGCGGACGATCCAGTCGACCGCCGCCTTCCACGCCGAACGCTTGGCATCGCGCCAGGCGCCGAGCAGTTCGCGCAGTTCGGAAAGGTCCTCGCGCGCCCCGGGATCGTCGAGACCCATCCGCACCAGCACGCGGTTGGCGCCGAGCTCGCTCGCTTCCTCGACCACGGCGCGCAGCGTGACGAGGTCCGAGCCTTCGGTGGCGGCCTGCGACAGCAGGCGGGCGAGCATGTCTTCACGCATCATGGTTGACCTCCAGGCCGAGCAGGCGGCGCTTTTCATCGTCGGAGAGGAAATCGGCGGCGGTGACGCGCGCCCACACTTTCTCGCGGTCCTCGGCCAGTTCGGGCACGCGGTCGATATCGATCGCGAGCCTTTCGCGTGGCCACCACAACGCCAGCCCTTCGGCCAGCGCACCGAGGATCTTTGCGCCGAGCGGCAGCAGGGTCAGCCGCCACAGCGCGCGATTGGCCTCGCGGTAATTGGCGTAGGTGTTGTCGCCCGGCAGGCCGAGCAGCATCGGCGGCACCCCGAAGGCGAGCGCGATGTCGCGCGCGGCCCCGGCCTTCAGCTCGGCGAAATCCATCTCGGCGGGCGAGAGCGCCAGCCCCTGCCAGCGCAACCCGCCTTCGAGCAGCATCGGCCGCCCGGCATTGCCCGTGCCCTGGTAGGCCTGCGCGAGCTCGACCTTCAGCCGCTCGAATTGCTCGGCGGTGAGGGTGTCGCCGTCCTTGGCATCGTAGACCAGCGCGCCGCTGGGCCGCGCGGCATTGTCGAGCAGCGCGCGGTTCCAGCGCGTCGCCGCATCGTGCAGCGCCACCGCCGGATCGGCGGCGGAGAGGCAGCCGGTGCCGTGATGGTCGTCGACCGGCGAGAAGCCGCGGATGTGGACCACGTTGGGCGCGCCGCTCTCGTCCTCCAGCGGAATGTGCACCGCCTTCTCGCCGACGCGATAGGTGTAGCCGGTGGGCCAGCCATCCTCGCCCGCGATGGGCGTGACGCGTTCGGGCCGCAGCGCGAACAGCTCGCACGGGCGACCATCCGCGCCTTTCAGCACCTGCGCATAGGCATTGCCGTGGAGCAGCAATTGCGCCGCGAGCGTTTCGAGCAGCGATTGCCCCGCGCTGGTCGCGGTGACGAGCCGCGAAAGCTCGTCCGCACACGGCGCGAGCGGCGCGCCGCCGATCCCTTCCGAGACCAGCCGCACCGCGCGCTGCGCCACCGGATTGTCGCACCAGGCGCGGCGGACGGAGCGGGTGTATTCGTAGGCAGGCGGTGCATCGCCCCCATCGGCGAAGAACCACGGCGAGATGAAATGGCGCGCAATCGGCACGCGCGAGCCGCCCCCGCCCTTGAAGGCGGCGGCGAGCCGGTCGAGGATCGGCATAAGCGTCCTTTCAGATCGGTTGGAAGGCCCTGTGAAACGCGCTAGATCACACACATGGCTGACTTTGGTGATCGGGTTCGGATCAAAGCTTCGGACGAAACGCTCGAGCTTGAGCTCGCTGGTCGAGAAGGAGAGGTTTATGGCTGGACCACCCCATCCATAACGGGCGTAACCGTGATCGGCTCAGAAGAAGATGATGTGGCTTTGAACGTCAATATCGAGGGCTTAGAACACGACCTTTGGTTCCACCCGGATCTTGTGGAGCTTATCGACCACAATCCAGGGATGACCGTCTCAATCAACGGAATGGACGGCGAAGTCGTTCGATTGCCGAATGGCGAATGGCAAGAGCGCTCACGCTCGAAATAAGTCACGCTCCCGATTACATTCCACTGACTCGCGGCCTACCGCGTCCCCGCAGCATCAGTTCGGTCAGCGCCCAGACCAGCGCATCGGCGCGGTCCGGCGATCTTCCCGGGCCTTCGTAGCCGCCGCCCGCCATCAGCCCGCAGAGCTGGTCCTCAAGCCTTGCGAACAGGCCGGCATGCGCCACGCGGCCCGTTTCGTAGAGCGCGGCGACGGGTTCGGCGCGGGCCGACTTGCCGCGGGTCGCGTGGACCAGCTTGAGCGGCAACGATAGCTCCGCCGCGCGCAGCACGCTGGCGACCATCGCGCCGCCCTGGTTGGCTTCGGCGACCACGCGGTCGGCCCCCCATTCGCGTGCCGCTGTCGCCACCGCGCGCGCCCAGCTCTCGGGCGAAGCCCTTTCGACCGAGCAATCGGCGAGCACGCGCGCGGTTCCGTCCGCCAACAGCCCGGCGACCACGATCCCGCACGCGTCGCCGGTGGCGGAGGCGGGCGGATCGACCGCGACCACGATGCGTAGTGGCGCGGCATCGTCCGCCGCGACGCGACACCGCTCCAGTAGCGCGCGGCTCCACAGCGCGCCTTCGACCTCGTCGAGCAATTCGCCCTCGAGCTCCTGCCGGCCAAGCGCGGTATCGCCGTATTCGCGGTCCATCGCGGCCATGAAGGCGAGCGGGAGGTTGCGCCAATTGTCGGCGGTCGCGCCGCGCGTCACCACCGTGCCCTCGCTCGCCAGCAGGCGTTGCAGCAGCGGGACGGGACGCGGCGTGGTGGTGGCGAGCACCTGCTGTTTCTCGCCCAGCCTCAGCCCGAGCTGGAGGTTGTCCCATGTCCGCTCGGCGCGCCGGTGGCTGTTGTTCCATTTTGCCAGCTCGTCACACCACGCATGGCTATGCTGGGGGCCTCGCAAACTCTCGGGCTCGGCGGCCGAGTAGAGCGTCGCCTCGGCGCCGTTGCGGAAGCTTATCCGTCGCAGCGAGGCTTCGTAGACCGGCGTGCTTTCGGGAGGAAAGACCGACATGATGCCGCTCTCGCCCTCGACCATCACCGAACGCGCTTCGCCGAGGCTCGCCGCGATCAGCGCGATCTTTGCGTTCTGGTTCGTGTCGGCGATCAAGCGAACCCATTCGGCACCCGCACGGGTCTTGCCAAACCCTCGCCCGGCCATGATCACCCAGTTGCGCCAGTCGCCTCCGGGCGGCTCCTGCCCCGGATGGGCGTCATTCTTGAAGTCGACGTCGAAGCCATTCCTGGCGTCCTGCTTCAAATCCTCGGCGAATTCGGCCCGCATCTTCGGGGTCGCTTCGTCGAAGATCTCGGTCCGGGTCATGTCCGTCACCGGCTTGCGATCATCGGTCATCCGGCCTCGCGCTCCCGTCGCGCGGCGATCTGCTCGCGCAATTTCTGCACCCGGCGCTCGATCGAGGCACGCACTTCGGCGGCGCTGACATTGGCGCGCTGCGCGCCTTCCTTCGCGATCGATTCCTTGTGCGCGGCGAGCAGGCGGAGCGCGTTGGCGACATCCATCTTCCGCTTCGGCGCCGGATCGCGCAGATAGCCGAGCACCTCCATCTCGAGGTTGCAGTAGCCTTCGTAGAGCGCCGCGCGCCACTTGGCGGCGAAGGCGCTGTTCCTGCGGCGCTCGTCGTAGACTTCGCGGGTCGATACCATGGCGCGCGCTGCGGCGGCGGAGACGTTGGAGGTTTCGGCCAGCGCCTGCATGAAATCGCGTTCCCAGTGATAGGCCATCGGCAGGACTTCGCCCTGTTTCGCGGCACGGCATTTCGCCGCTCCCGCGTCCCGCAGCGCGGCGTCCCAGCGCCGCGCGAATTCGGGATCGCGCTTGCGGATGCGATAGGCGGGGCTCTTGGTGATCCCGGCAGCCTTGGCCGCGCGGCCGATATTGCCCCAGCGTGCGAGCGCGGCCAGGAACGGTTCTTCCCATAGGAGGATGTTTCGCTGTTTTTCGGTCATCGTCCCCACCCGCCGTCCGATCGATCAGCGCGATACGAAAAAGGCCGCAGCGGCAGGATGCCGGCGGCCCGAATCGGTTTATCGCGATGTTCTTTATATGTACCTAAACAGCGTGACGATGTCAATTAGAAAAACCAAATAGGTTTGCGCCGGTCAGCTGCGCGTCCATTTCTGCTCGGTCCGTTCGATCGCGAGGTCGCCCGCCCACGGCACGCACAGGGCCCGCGCGTCGTCGGCCGGCGCGGACAGCCAGGTGGCCCAGTTCTCGCGGGCCACGATCACCGGCATCCGATCGTGCACTTCGGCCGACGCCTCGCTGGCATCGGTCATCACCATGCTGAACGCCCGGCCCCATTCGGCGGTGTCGCGCCAGATCCCGGCGCAGGCGAACAGCTCGGTGTCGGGCAGCGACAGCCAGGTGCGGGTCTTGGCGCCCTTTGCACCCTCGGCCTCGGCCCAGGCGGAGACCGGGATCAGGCAGCGCCGTTCGCGGAAGCTCGCGCTCCAGAACGGGCTCAACAGCTTGTCGGTGCGGGTATTGTTGACCGGCCGCGGCTTCAGCGGTTCGCCCGTGCGCTTGCTCTTCTGCACCAGCGGGAAGCCCCAGTGCATCCCCTCGACCGCGTCGGTCACCACCATCGCCGGGTAGCCGGGATAGACCTCGCCCCCCGCATTGCCGACCTGGCCGATCTCGCTGTCGAACAGGCGCGCGACCTCGCTGGCGGCCTTGGTCATGCGATAGAGATTGCACATCTTCGAAGGACCCTCCCTTGGCTTTCGCCCGACAAAGCCCTTTCGCGCCGGATGCGCAACGCATAAAGCCGCGCCGACCTAACCGACGGGATCGACAATATGAAATGGCTGCGCGCCCTCTACGAATGGACGATGGACAAGGCCGCGCACCCGGCTGCGGTGTGGTGGCTCGCGTTCTTCTGCTTCATCGAGGCGAGCTTCTTCCCGATCCCGCCGCACCCGCTGCTCGGGCTGATGTGCCTCGCCGAGCCGAAGAAGGCGATCCACTTCGCGCTGGTCGCCACGCTCGCCTCGGTCGCCGGCGCGCTGCTCGGCTACGCGATCGGGTGGGGGCTCTACGACAGCGTCGGGGCGTGGCTGATCGGCGTACTCGGGCTGACCGAGAGCTTCCCCGTCGCGGCCTGCTACCTGCGTGAATACGACTGGCAGGCGATCGTGATCGCGGGGGCGACCCCGGTGCCGTTCAAGCTGCTGACGATCACCGCGGGCTTCGTCGGCATGAACCTCGTCACCTTCGTGCTCTCCAGCCTCGCCGCGCGGGCGCTGATCTTCATGACCGTGGGCGTGCTGTTCCGCGTCTTCGGCGCGCCGATCAAGCGCGTGATCGACAAGTATCTCGGCACGATGACCACGTTGTTCGTCGTGCTCGTGGTGGGCGGCTTCATCGCGCTGACCCAGTTCAGCAGCAGCGACGAGGATGTCGCCGACAAGTGCGAGGCCGCGACCGAGGTGCGCGTGGCATAAATTTCGACAATACTCGAAATAATGCTTGCATCGCGCGAGCGATAGTTCGATGAATGTCGAAATGAAGTCCGATGACGCCATTGCAGCCCTGTCCGCGCTTGCCCACGATCACCGCCTCGCGGTGTTCCGCCTGCTGGTGCGCTGCGGGCAGGACGGCATGGCGGCCGGGGCGATCGCGCGGACGCTCGACCTGCCCAATTCCTCGCTCTCCTTCCATCTCGCCCAGTTGCAACAGGCCGGTCTGGTCAGCCAGCGGCGCGACGGCCGCTCGCTGATCTACGCCGCCGACTACGCGGCGATGGACGGCTTGATGGGCTTCCTCACCGAGAATTGCTGCGAGGGCGCTCCATGCGACCCGGCCCAGCGCAACGACCAGGAGCACTGCCGATGACACGTATGCATATCCATGTCGGGGTCGCCGATCTCGACGCGTCGATCGCATTCTACAACGCTCTGTTCGCTGCCGAGCCGACCGTCCGCAAGCCCGATTACGCCAAGTGGATGCTCGACGATCCGCGGGTCAATTTCGCGATCTCGCACGAGCATGCCGCACTCGGGATCGAACATCTCGGGATCGAGGCGGAAAGTCCCGAAGAACTGCAAGAGGTCTATGCCCGGCTCGAACGGGCCCAGCGCCCGGTGCTCGAGGAAGGGTGCACGACCTGCTGCTATGCCCGCAGCGAAAAGAGCTGGATTGCCGATCCCGACGGGATCCAGTGGGAAGCCTTCCACACCAGCGGCGCGGAGACCACCTACGGCAATCCGGCCATGGCAGCGCCCCTCAACCCGGAACCGATCCGGGCGGCGCCGTAACCGATCGCCATCCCGAGCGAACCTACCGACATGCCTGGACACGATCTCGCGCGTCGCCTGACGGCAGAAGCGATCGGCAGCTTCTTCCTCTTCGCAGGGGTGATCGGCTCGGGCATCATGGCCGAGCAGCTGGCGGGCGGGAACGTCGCGCTGGCGCTGCTCGCCAACACGATCGCCACCGGCGCGATCCTCTACGTCATCATCGCGATGCTGGGGCCGGTCTCGGGCGCGCATTTCAACCCGGCGGTGACGCTCGCCTTCGCGCTGCGCCGCGCACTCCCGTGGCGCGAGGTCGCGCCTTACATCCTCGCCCAGCTTGCCGCGGGCGCGATCGCCGTCGCCGCGGTCCACCTGATGTTCGACCAGCCGGTCCTGCAATTCTCGACCAAGGCGCGCGCCGGCATCGGGCAATGGACGGGCGAAGGGATAGCCACCTTCGGCCTGGTGCTGACGATCCTGCTGTGCCTTCGTTACCGACCGGAATCGATCCCCGCATCGGTGGCGCTCTACATAACGGCCGCGTATTGGTTCACGTCCTCGACCAGCTTCGCCAACCCCGCGATCACGGTGATCCGCTCGCTCAGCGACAGCTTCGCCGGCATCGCGCCGGCGAACGTTCCTCTATTCGTCGCCGCCCAGTTGCTCGGTACGCTGGTGGCAGTCGCGCTGGCGGGATGGATGCTGGCGCGCGATCCAGCCGAGGCCTGATCGACGCGGAAAAGCTCGCAATCTCGGTCGAGGACGAGGAGCGTACCGTCCCAGCCGACCGCTCAGCCCTCGAACTTGGTCTCGAGGGTGATCTCCGCGTCGAGCAGTTTGGAGATCGGGCAATTGGCCTTGGCGTCGGCGGCCAGCTCCTCGAACTTCGCGCGTTGGAGGCCCGGGACCTTGCCCTTGGTCGAGAGTGCCGACTTGGTGACGGTGAAGCCCCCATCCTGCTTTTCGAGCGTCACTTCGGCGCTGGTCGTCACCGTGCCGTCCGCGTGTCCGGCCTCTGCGAGCTTGAACGACAGCGCCATGGTGAAGCAGCTGGCATGCGCGGCGGCAATCAGCTCTTCGGGATTGGTCCCGGGGGCGTCCTCGAACCGGGTCTGGAAGCCGTAGGGCTGCGCGGCGAGCGCGCCCGACGCGGTCGACACGTGGCCCTTTCCTTCCTTGCCGAGACCTTCGTATTTGGCGGTGGCGGAATTGGTGGTCTGCATGGATTCGTTCTCCGGTTGGTTGTACCGGAGAGACGCGCGGACCGTGCGGCGCGTTCCGCCCAGCTTCGCTTCAGCCGATGATCCCGGTCGCCTTGCCGGCGCGTTCGAACATGTCGAGGATCGTCTCGACCTGTTCGCTCGAATGCTCGGCACAGAGCGAGCAGCGCAGCAGCGTCATGTTCGCTGGCGTCGCCGGCGGGCGGGCGAGATTGACATAGAGTCCTTCCTTCAGCAGCGCTTCCCACATCGCCGCACCGCGCTCCAGATCGGGCATGATCACCGCGATGATCGCGCTTTCGGGCGTATCGGTGCCCAGCTGGAAACCCAGTTCCTTGAGGCCGGCATGGAGCGTGCGCGAGTTCTCCCACAGGTGCGCGCGCTTGTTCGAGCCGTGCATCAGCTTGCGGATCGAGGTCGCGGCGGTGGCGACCACGCTCGGCGGCAGGCTGGCGGTGAAGACGTAAGGGCGGCAGACCAGCCGCATGATCTCGAACTTCGGGTGGTTCGAGACGCAGAATCCGCCGACCGTGCCGACGCTCTTCGAGAACGTACCGATGATGAAGTCGACGTCGTCGATCACGCCTGCAGTCTCGACCACGCCGCGTCCGTTCTCGCCGATGAAGCCCATCGAATGCGCCTCGTCGACCAGCACCATCGCGCCGTATTTCTTCGCCACCGCGACCATTTCCTTCAACGGTGCGATATCGCCGAGCATCGAGTAGACGCCTTCGAGCACGACCAGTTTGCCGGCCTCTTCGGGAATGCGACGGAGGCGCTTTTCCATCGCCTCGATATCGTTGTGCTTGAACGGCACGATCTCGGCATTGCCCAGCGCGCAGCCATCCCAGATCGAAGCGTGGCTATCGATGTCGAGCACGACGTAATCGCCCTTGCCGGCGATCGTCGAGATTATCCCGAGATTGGCTTGGTAGCCGGTCGAGAAGACCATCGCGTGGTCCATGCCGTAGAATTCGCGCAGCGCGTCCTCGCACTCGCGATGGCCCTGATAGGTGCCGTTGAGCACGCGGCTGCCCGTGGTACCCGAACCGAAATCGGCGAGCGCCTTCTGCCCCGCCGCGACAACTTCCGGATCGAAGGTCATGCCCATGTAATTGTACGTGCCGAGCAGGATCGTCTCGCGTCCGTTGCAGATCGCCCGGGTCGGCGAGAGCACCTTTTCCATCACCAGGTTGAACGGATCCTCGAGCCCCGAATCGAGCAGCGCCTGACGCTGGCCGATCAGGCTGTCGAACTTAGAGAACAGGTCCTTGCCTTCACCCGGATGCGGCTCGGGCTGGTCCGGCTGGCTGATGCCTTCGCTCATGATATCGTCCTGGGGCTCAATCGTCGGCGAGCTTGCACACGGCGTCGACCAACTGGCCGTATTTCTCGATCTCGGCCTGCTGGTTCATCGAGATGATGATGTCGAATTCGTCCTCGATCGCGGCGACAAAATCCATCACCGTCAGGCTGTCGAATTCGAGATCGCCGGCGAAGGTGGTGTCGTCGGTGATCGTCACGCCCTTCTTGTTGAACGGCTCGATCAGCGAGCGGATTCGGCTATCGACTTCGGCGCGGTCCATGCGTGGCCCTCGTTGTGGAATGACAAGCGCCCGCAAGACGGGTTTCGCGTCGCGCTGTCAAGTTTGCCGGGGGCTCCCGCGTCTGGCAGCGACCCGTTCCGAGCGGGCGAGAACGACCGATCTGGGTGAAGCGCCGAACTAGCGGCGATGTCTGCTATCGGGTGATGAGCGGCCGAATCTAGATGGCAAATGGCGCGCGGTTCTTCAGTGTCTGGAAACGTCCTTTTCCAGCATTCATCGAACCAATGAGGGGTCCAAAGGCATGGTCTTGCAAAGACAGACCCAATTCGACGACAGGCGCGACATGAACCAGATGGCATCGGTCTTCGCGATAGCTTCAGCCTTCCTGCTCAATGCCTGCGCAACGGTCGCAGCACCGCCAGGCACACTTTCGCAGCCATGGCAGGACGCTGGACCGCTTCGACCGATATTTTTGGAAGACGGCGAGATCACCGATCCTGCGGTTCGCGGTGTCTGGCAAAGTCGAGGCTATGGACGATTGCTCCGTATTGATGAGGCGGGCGTTACCCAGTTCGAGATTGGCACCATCTGCTACAGGCCAGCAGCAACTACCGGATCCTTGAGCGCCATGGATTCAGTCGGCTACAGTTTTTACCGCCTGCTGCCGAAGCACAGCGAGGAAGAGCAAAGCGCGATTTTCCAGTTGCTGCGCGGTGACACCAACGTGGTGTTCGACCGGGTCTCAAGCCTTTCCGATCGTTGCACTGAAAGTCCGTCAACCGCACCGGATGCGATCGCTGACGCATTCCTTGACGCTTTCGATCGACATTACGCCTTCTTTGACCGCCGCCCGCCCACTCATGACGAGCGTGCAGGACGGGTTCGCTCGGCGATCCGGTCCGGCATGAGCGAGAACGAACTATGGAATGCGTTCGCCAGCTATATGGACGGACTTTCCGACAGTCACACCAAATTGATCGGGGATGTCGATGGAGAGCGGCGCCGGGTCCAGGACGGGCAAGGCACGACCCTTCCCCGGATACGTGCAGCCGAAGGCGGCGAGAGGGCGTGGCTTATCGGACTGATTGACACGACAATGCAGCAGCTGGGCGATACCGGTCGTCACACCGGACAGGATCGAATTGTCTGGGGCCTGATCGACGAACGCGTTGGATACATCCAGGTCTTCCAGATGGGCGGCTTCACCGACCGGCAGGACTTCGGCAGCGAAGCGTGGGCGAATGCCGAGATGGCGGAGTTCAACCGCATCATGGACGAAGCCTTCGCGGCCTTTGCCGATGCCGCGGTCGAGGGCGTAATCCTGGATCTTTCGAACAATCGCGGCGGATGGGACAAGATCGCCAAGGCGATACCCGGACGTTTTACCGACGAGGCCTATGTCGGCTTCACGACCGAAACACGTGGCTCGGGCCTCGCACCGTTCCCGCACATAATTGATCCAGCGGTCGGGCCGCGCTTCACCGGGCCAGTATACCTTCTCACGAGCGACGTGACCGTCAGCGGTGGTGAACTGGCAACCCTTGCGCTGCGCCAGAATCCGAGTGTGACACATGCGGGCACAACTACCCGCGGTTCATTCTCCACCCCGCTTGCCAAGCGCCTGCCCAATGGCTGGCTGCTCGAATTGTCCAACGAGATTTTCGCTGCTCAAGACGGGACAGTCTACGAGGAAACGGGGATTGAACCCGAGGTCAGACTTGAGGTTTATCCTGCTCTGGCTCCTGTCGAAGGCCACTGGCGGGCAGTCGAGACCTTGTTTGGAATGATCGTCGCGGAAGGGAATTAGCAGAGCCAATCCGGAAGGCGCACATATCCCGTAGGGGTGGATAGTCCGCAATTGGGTCGTCAGCGGGAGCTCCGCTGGCAGGACCTTGTGTCGATCAATCGACCAGCTTGCTGACCGCTTCCATGAAGGGCCGGATCGAGACCGGTTTGGCGAGGTAGCCCTTGGCGCCGGCCTGGCGGATCCGGTCCTCGTCTCCCGAACCGGCATAGGCGGTAACGGCGAGGACCGGGATATCGCGCAGGCCTTCTTCGTGCGAGGCTTCCTCGATCAGGTCGAGGCCCGAGACGTTGGGGAGCTGGATATCCATGATAATGAGGTCGGGCCGGAACTCGCGGGCCCGCATGAGCGCTTGTTCACCGTCCGCGCAGGGCTCGACCTCGTAGGAACGCGATTTGAGCACGTCGCAGAACAGTCGGCGGTTGAGATCGTTGTCCTCGACAACGAGGATGCGCTTTGACACGGATAGGCCCCTTCGCCCGGTTTGGGCTGGGATTCCGTAGACCGAAATTTAACCCAATTTGCAATGAGGACCGATGAGCCTGTCCAGACGAGAGACACTATTCGAGCCCGGTGAAGCGAGCGACCTGGCACTGCGCGCGCTGGTCTGGATCCTGTCCGAAGATCGCCGCGCCGAGCGCCTGCTGTCGCTGACCGGGCTGACCCCCGATGCGCTTCGTTCGGGGCTCGACGATGCCGCTACCCAGCTCGCGGTGCTCGATTTCCTCGCCGCGCACGAGGCCGATTTGATCGGCGCGGCCGACGCGGCGGGGGTAAGTCCCGAACGGCTCGCCGCGGCGCGCGCGGAGCTGGCACGATGACCGCCAGCGTAAATGGGGGCGAAGCGCGTCCGCTCGTGATCTGCGATTGCGACGAGGTGCTGCTGCACATGATCGCGCCGTTCCGGCAATGGCTCGATGCGGAGCACGATATCGATTTCGTGATGCAGAACGATTTCACCGATGCGCTGCGCCACCAGGCGAGTGGCGAGGTCGTCGATCGGGAGGATATCTGGCGGCTGCTGGGCGCGTTCTTCGACACCGAGATGGAGCGCCAGGAGCCGATTTCGGGTGCGATCGAGGCGATGCACGCGCTGGCCGAGCGAGCCGACGTAGTGATCCTCACCAATTTGCTCGATCACCGCGCCGAGGCGCGCAGGGCGCAGCTCGCGGGCCATGGCCTCCATGTCGAGATCTATACCAACCAAGGCCCTAAGGGCGCGGCGATCCGGCGGATCGTGGAGGAGCATGCACCCGGTCGCGTCGCTTTCATCGACGACCTGCCGCAGCACCATGCCTCGGCGGCGGAGGAATATCCCGACAGCATCCGCCTGCACCTGTGCGGCGA
>Ga0066644_10001254_pt1 | contig 14599 bp, 9 predicted proteins | sample CryGeyCG2114_020_FD_62735 | JGI IMG/M metagenome (GOLD analysis project Ga0066644, IMG submission 62735) | Groundwater microbial communities from aquifer - Crystal Geyser CG15_big_fil_post_rev_8/21/14_0.20 | ecosystem: Environmental > Aquatic > Deep subsurface > Groundwater | place: USA: Utah...
GATCCGGGCGATGCGCAGCATCCTGGCAGGCGGCGATGCGGATGATCTTCCGCCCGAAGCTGATGCACTGGCCATCGCGCGGCATCCGGGCGGTGTGGCGGTGAGCATCGGGGTGCGCCGCGCCGGGCGCTATCTGGGCACACATACATTACGCGTGGATCAGGCCTCGGACGCCGATGCGCTGGAGATCCTGCAATCGCTGTGCATCGAGCGTTATCGCAGCGAAGACCCGCCGAAGGAATTGCTGATCGAGGCCTCTGCAATGGATACCGCCAGCGAGGTCAATGCCGATGCAAAGGAACTGCAACGCCTGCTCAAGCTGTTGCATCCGGAATGCCGCTGCGAGGTGCGCACCCCGCAGCGCGGCGCACGGCGCGAATGGATGAAGCAGGTGGCACATGCCGGCGAGCAGTCACTGGCCAGCCGCGCGCAGGTGGATCAGCAGCCGGCCTTCGAGGCATTGGCCGAACTGCTCGGCCTGGACGAGACACCGGCCTGCATCGCCGCCGTGGACAATGCGCATCTGGGCGGCAAGCAGATGGTCGCGGCCATCGTCTATGCCGGGCATAACGGCCCGGACAAGGATCATTACCGCCGCTACAAGCTCGATGATGTGCCGGCCGGTGACGACTACGCGGCGATGCGCGCAGTGTTGACCCGCTTCTTCCGTGCCATCGGCGAAGAATCGCTGCCCGAGCCGGATGTGATGCTGATCGACGGCGGCAAGGGGCAACTGGCCGTGGCCATCGAGGCGGCTGCCGATGCCGGTTTTTCTTCGATGAAGCTGCTCGGCGTGGCCAAGGGCGCCGGACGCAAGGTAGGCCATGAAACCCTGTGGCCGTCGTGGCGGGCCGACGGGGAGGGCATCGGCGAGCCATTGAGGCCGGGCATCCATTCCCCGGCCATGCTGTTGATCGCCAGGGTGCGCGACGAGGCGCACCGCTTCGCAGGCCAGTACATGCGCAAACGAAAAAAGGCGAACATGTTTTCCTCGGCGCTGGACACCATCCCCGGCATCGGGCCTGCCAAACGACTGGCCCTGCTGAAGCACTTCGGTGGTATCGAAGGTGTGAAAAAAGCCGCCCGCGAGCAACTCGCCGAGGCCCCCGGCGTCTCGAAATCCCTCGCCGAACTAATCTTCACCGCGCTGCACAAATAACGGTCTTGCCGGCCTGTCGTCTCTGCCTTCGCTTTTGCATTTTCCTGTCATGTTCGTTTTAGCGGGTCCCACTTGATCTGTGCCGTTCCGGGCGTTCGACCGGCGGGAATCAGGCGGGGGGAGGCGGGTTCATTGCCGGCCGCCTCCGCCGGGCGTGCGTCCGGGACGGATGGTCACAGATCACTGTGGGTGTCTTTTCTTGCTTCTTCTTTGGACAAGCAAAGAAGAAGGACTCATCTCTCAGGCATTGCACCAGTAACCGGCGGTTCAAGCTGTTCGCTTTGGGTACAGAGTCCTTCTTTCTTGCTTGCCCAAGAAAGAAGCAAAGAAAGGCCCCCACAAGCGACAGTGGAATTTCCCTGCCGCGCACCTGTTCATCGAAGGCGGGCCGGCAGACAAAACGCCTTTACCCGCCATGTCCCGATGAACAGGCACCCGGCACGGCACTGTCACAGCGGGACCCCGTGAGTCAAATGCGAACATGACAAGCAAAGGCGGCAGACCTAGAAGAACGACTGTTCGAGCGATGGCTTAGACCATGCGGTGGCGGAACAGCCATGTGGCCAGCGACATGCAAACGAAACCGATCACCGCCAGCGGCCAGAACTGCGGCAGCAGGATCGAAAATCCCGCCCCCTCCAGAAACACCCCGCGCAGGATGATCATGAAATAGCGCATCGGATCGATAAGCGTGATCATCTGCACCGCATGCGGCATGTTCTCGATGGGCGTGGCAAAGCCGGAGAGCAGGATGGACGGCACGATGAACAGGAACGCCCCGAGGAAGCCCTGCTGCTGGGTGAGCGACAGCGAGGAGATCATCAGCCCGATGCCGATGGCCGAGAGCAGGAACAGGGCAATGCCGGAGTACAGCACGAGCGGCGAGCTGAGCAGCGGGATGTTGAACCAGAACACCGCGATCAGGATGACCAGCGTGCTCTCCAGCATGCCGATGATGAAGCCGGGAAGCGCCTTGCCGAGCAGGATCTCGAACGGGCGCAGCGGCGTGACCATCAACTGATCGAAGGTGCCCTGCTCGCGCTCGCGGGCCACCGACAGCGAAACCACCATCATGGTCACCACCAGCGTGATCAGGCCCGCAATGCCCGGAATCAGGAACCAGCGGCTTTGCAGATTGGGATTGAACCATGCACGCATCGAGATATGCGCCGGCGGGCCGCTCGAGCCGCTCGTGACAAGCCTCCCGGTGTTGAAGGACTGCACAATGCTTGATGCATAGCCCAGGATGATCAGCGCCGTATTCGAGTTGCGCCCGTCCACGATCAGCTGCACGTGCGCCGACTCGCCGAGCGCCAGCTGGCGGCTGAACTGCGGGCCGATATGCACCACCAGCAGCACCTGCTTGTCGTCGATCAGCGGTTGGATCTGCGCATCGTCGTGTACGATGGTCGCGGCATCGAAGGGTGGCGCACCCTCGAACCGGGCCACCAGCTGCCGTGATGCCGAACCGCCATCCTCGTTGTAGATGGCATACGGTACATGATTCAGATCGAAGCTGGCCGCATAACCGAACACCATCAGCTGGATGATCGGCGGGCCGATGAGCACAAATCTCCCCTTCTTGTCCTTGAGCAGGGCGAGGAACTCCTTGCCCATCAGGGCGATAACGCGGCGCAGCGAGGCGACCATCTCAGCTCACTCCCATATCAATCGAGCCTCTTTCTGGACACACGCCGCACCATGACCATGAAGAACAGCGCCATCACGGCCAGCGCCAGCGCATTGGGGACGATCACCGCCCAGATGTCGCCGGCCATGAACAGGGTCTGCAGCAGGGATACGAAATAGCGTGCCGGGATGATATGCGTGATCACCTGCACCACCTGCGGCATGCTGGCGATCTCGAAGATGAAACCGGAGAGCAGGAAGGCCGGCAGGAAGGTGACGACCAGCGCGATCTGCGAGGCCACGAACTGGTTCTTCGCCACCGTGGAGATCAGCAGACCCATGCCGAGCGCCACCAGCAGGAACAGCGAGGCCACGATCATCAGCAGCACGAACGAACCGCGCAGCGGAACAGCGAACAGCCATACCGCCATGGCCACCGACAGCAGCATGCCTCCGGTGCCGAGCACGAAATACGGAATCACCTTGCCGAGCAGGATCTCGGTCATCGACACCGGTGTGGCCATCAGCGATTCCATCGTGCCCCGCTCCCATTCGCGCGACACCACCAGGGCGGTGAGCAGCGCACCGATCAGGGTCATGATCACCGCGATCAGGCCCGGCACCAGATAGTTGCGGCTGGACAGCTCGCTGTTGAACCACACGCGGCTTTCCACCAGCACCGGCAGATTCACCTGCACCCCGTGCTGTGCCGCGTATTGCTGCAACCATGTCGCCCACACCCCGTTGGCATAGCCGCTGATCAGCCGGGCGGTGTTGGCGTTCACGCCGTTGACGATCAGTTGCGCCGCCGCCCCGCCGGGCTGGTGGATGGCGCGACCGAAATCGCTTCTCAGATGCAGGATGGCCGCCACCGAACCCTCGCGCATCGCCTCCTCGGCGTCCGGCATGCCGGGGAAGGCCACGGGTGCGAAATACTCCAGCTTGCGGAAGGCGCCGATGAAGGATTCGCTCGCCGAATCCGGCTGCTCGACGACCAGCGCGACGGGCACATGTTTGGCGTCCAGCGACACGCCGTAACCGAATAGCAGCAACAGCACCACCGGCAGCACGAAGGCGATGGCGATGCTGGAAGGGTCGCGCCAGATCTGCAGGAACTCCTTACGAATCAGACCGGCAAGACGCATGCGGCGAATAGAGCCTGCCATCACACCTCCTCCCGCCGGATCAGTGCGATGAAGGCATCCTCCATGCTTTGCGACGGTTTGCCGCTCCCGGCAACGGACTGTTTGATCTGCTGCGGTGTACCGGAGGCGAGGATCGCACCCTCGGCCATGATGACCAGCCTGTCGCAGTATTCCGCCTCCTCCATGAAGTGCGTGGTGACCAGTACCGTCACCCCCTGCCCGGCCAGCATATTGATCCGCTGCCAGAACTCGCGCCGGGCCAGCGGATCGACCCCGGAGGTCGGCTCGTCGAGAAACAGGATATCCGGCTCATGCAACAGGGCTGCGGCCATGGCCAGCCGCTGTTTATAGCCCAGTGAAAGATCGTTGCTCGCGGTATCGGCAACATCATGCAGATCGAAACGCTCGAAGGCCCAGTCGATACGCGCGCCGCGCGCCTTGCCGGACAGACCATAGGCAGAACTGAAGAAGCGCAGGTTCTCGCGTACCGAAAGCGTGCCGTACAGCGAGAAGCGCTGCGACATATAACCAATGCGACCGCGCGCGCTGGCAGGCGCTTCGCGCAAGTCCACACCTGCGACGGTGAGGCTGCCGCTGCTTGCCGGCAGCAGACCGCAGAGCATGCGGAAAGTGGTGGATTTGCCCGCCCCGTTCGCCCCCAGCAAACCGAACACCTCGCCGCGCCGCACATGGAAGTCGATGCCCTTCACCGCCATGAATTTACCGAAGCTGCGCGACAGGCCCTTCACCTCGATCACCGGCCCGTCGCCCGGATGAACCTGCGCCATCTGTTGCGCCGCATCCGGCAGGATCGCGCCGACACCGCCGAGCAGCGAGATGAAGGCGTCCTCGAAACGCGGCTGCACGGCCTGCACCTGCAAATCCTTCGACCAGGCTTCATCAGCAGGCGCATGTCCCTCGTGCATCACCAGCCGCACGGATTCTCCCTGAATCAGGGCGTCGAGCACCGAGGCCTCGCGCACCAGCCGCTGTTGCAGGCCCCTGCGCGTTTCGCCTCCGAGCCCCACGCTCCATACCCGGCCCTGCATACGACCGGAGAATTCCGCCGGGCTGCCCTGCCCGATCAGCCTGCCCTGATGCAACAGCAGCAGATTCTCGCAACGCTCGGCCTCATCCAGATAGGCCGTGCTGCACAGCACGCTCATGTCCGCTTCCTCGACCTGCCGGTAAACGATCTCCCAGAGCTCGCGACGCGACACCGGATCCACGCCCGCAGTGGGCTCGTCGAGCAGCAGCAAGGACGGGGAACGCACCAGCGTGCAGGCCAGGCCAAGTTTTTGTTTCATACCACCGGAGAGTTGCCCGGCGAGCCTGCCGGTGAACGGGGCCAGCCCGGTCATATGCATCAGCTCCGCATATCGTTCGCGGCGGGCTTCATGCGGCACACATTGCAGGTCGGCATACAGGTCGAGGTTTTCCTGTACGCTCAGATCCTCATACAGGCCGAAACGCTGCGGCATGTAACCGAGCTGTTGCTGCACCTGTTGCGACTCCACCGCCATATCCCTGCCGAGCACCGCGATACTTCCGGCATCGGGCCTTATCAGGCCCGCCAGCATGCGCATCAGCGTGGTCTTGCCCGCACCGTCCGGTCCGATCAGGCCTGTTACGCAGCCGGGACGGATCACGGCATCCACCCTGCACAGAGCCGGGGCGGGCCGCTTACCGGCCATAAAGGATTTTTCAACCCCGCGAAGAACAGCGACGTGTTCAGTTATTGCAGTCATTACTGCGCGTGGCAGGGATCGTTGCCTTCGGCAGGGAGCCTGGTCAGTTCAAGCGCCACACTGGCAGGCATGCCGAGGCGCAGCTCCCCCTCCGGATTGCACACAAAGATACGAACCTGATACACCAGCCGGGTGCGCATCTCCTCGGTCTGCACAGATTGCGGAGTGAATTCTGCTGTCGGAGAAATATAGCCGACCCAGCCGCGATACTGCTTTCCGGGGAAGCTGTCCGTACTCACCGACGCCGCCATGCCGGGCTTCACCCGCCCGAGATCGCTTTCGGAAACATAGGCACGCACCCATAGCGGATCGGTGATGGCCAGGGAAAACGCCGGACGCTGCGGGCTGGCCATATCGCCGGGCTCCAGAATACGGTTGCGGATGATGCCGTCGGACGGGGCCGTGAGCGTGGTGTCGGCCATATCCTTTTGCGCCAGTGTCAACTGGGCCTGCGCTTCCCTGAACTGCGCACGCGCCATATCGATATCCTCGCTGCGCGGTCCCAGACGCGCGAGTTTGGCGGTTTCACCCGCCGCCTTCTCGCGCTGCCGGGCGGCAGTGGCGGTCGCAGCCGCATTATCGGCCTGCTGCCGCGAAACCAGTTGCTCACTGCTCAGGCTTTGCAGGCGCCCGGCGGTGCGTGCCGCATCGGCAGCCTGTGCAGCGGCTGCCGCCAGATCCGCCTCCGCCCGGCTGATATCCTCGGGTCGGGAACCCGCCAGCATGCGATTCAATCCCGCCATCGCCATCTCAAGCTGTGCCGCCGCGCGTTCGACCATGGCCTGCTGCCGGTCGGCATCCAGCTTCGCCAGCACCTGCCCCTGCTTCACGGCCTGTCCTTCACGCACCAGCATCTGCGAGATACGCCCGCTGGCATTGAAAGCCAGCGCCACTTCGCGCATATCGACATTGCCGTAGAGCTGCAGATCGCCGCCAGCCGCCGTGCCCGGATGCTGCTGCGAACGCCAGATACCCACGGCGGCAGCCACCACAATCAGCGGAATCAACAGGCGAAGAATCTTCTTCATGACACACTCCCGGTCGGGTCGGAATCAAGCATGTAATCACAGTACATCAGGGCGTGGCTCCGAATACGGCAGGCACAGGCTTTCCGGCCAACTCACCGATACTCGCCCTGAGTTGCAGTTCGGCGAACACCAGTTGTGCAGCGGCAGCAGCCAGATCGCGCTCCGCGGCAAAGCTGCGCTCGTCGGCATCCAGCACCTCGGTGATGCTGCGCAGACCCACCTCATGGCCGCGATGCGCCGCCTGTGCTGCCTTGCCTGCGGAAACCACGGCCAGCCGCATCGCCGCCCATTGCGCCGCGGCCGACTGCCGGGTGAGCACGGCCTGCCGCGCCGTCAAGCGAGCCAGCCGGACATCGTCGGCCAACGAGAATTCCGCCTGCAGGGCCTGTTTCTCGCTCTTGCGCATCTGTGCCGTTGTGCCGCCGCCGGCATACAACGGCATGCTCACCTGCACGCCGACAGCCTGATCGCGTACCGTCACGCCGCGATTCAGAATGGTATCGGAGGAGCGGTCGCGCTTGAGCTCACCGAAGGCCTGCACCTTGGGCAGAGCGCCTCCCAGCGCCTTGCGCTTGCCCTCTTCGGCCACCCCGAACTGCACTCCGGCCAGCTTCACGGCCAGTGCCTGCCCGGCAGCCTTGTCCTCCCATGGGGCAGGATCGGGCGCACCATCATCCTCATGCATGGCGGAGAGACCCGGCGCGGCAAGCTCCTGCACGAAACTGCCGGTGAGCGAGGCGAGCCGGGCACGCGCCTGATCCAGATCGTTGGCGGCACGCAGCCGGTCGGCCTTCGCCAGATCGCGGCGCGCCTCGGCATCCAGGCGCTCGGGCATCGCAGCTGTTCCGATTTTTTGGGCGGCTGTGACCTGAGCGGCCAGTTCTCCGGCAGCCTGTTCGCGTGCGGTAGCGGCACTCAGCGCCGCCTGCGCGGTGCTGGCATCCAGAAAGGCCCGGGCTACTTCCAGCATCAGGCGCTGACGTTCCAGTTGCAGCTTCAATTCACCGGCCTCGGCGGAAAGCTCGCCCTGCCGGTAGCCCGCCCAGCGCTCCAGATCGAACAGCGGCTGCACGACCTTCACGCCGATGGCGTTCTCGTTGTAGTTAAGATCGTTCTTATAAAGGGTCTGCGGGGTATCGTAAGCGGTGTTGTGCCTGCGGCGCTGCAGGGAAGCGCTGGCCTCGACATAGGGCAGCAGCCAGGCACGGCCCAGCGCCGTATCCTCGGCCGCCGCATCGCGTCCGGCCTCGGCAGCCTGCATCGCCGGCGCATGTGCCAGCGCCAGATCCACCGCCTGTTGGAGGCTCAAGGGCTCCGCCCGTACAGCGAAAGGAACAAGCAGGCAGCATGCAAATATCAAGCCTCGCACAGCGCGATTTCCTCCTGTCATGGTCCCCTCTTGTCCAGAAGCATTGCGGCCATTGTAGCCCAATCGACCGGAGATAAAACACGCACTGTTTGCCCCCCTGTCGAAACTTGCGCAGCGCGGCCCGATGCGTAGCGTTCCGTCCCCTTCACAAACCAGTCAAGCAGACAACCATCCGGGAGCCACCATGTCCAGTCAGTCCATCACCATCCGCCGCGCACTGATCAGCGTATCCGACAAAACAGGCGTCGAGGCCTTCGCCCGCGCTCTGTCCGACAAGGGCGTGGATATCCTGTCCACCGGCGGCACCGCCAAGCTGTTGCGCGAGGCCGGCATCCCCTGCCGCGACGTGTCCGACTACACCGGCTTTCCCGAGATGATGGACGGGCGCGTGAAGACGCTGAACCCGAAGGTGCACGGCGGCATCCTGGCCCGCAGAGATAACCCCGGCGATCTGGCTTCGATGGCGGCGCACGGCATCGAGCCCATCGATCTGGTGTGCGTGAATCTCTACCCCTTCCGCGAGGCCGTCGCCAAAGACGGCTGCACGATCGAAGACGCCATCGAGAACATCGATATCGGCGGCCCCTGCATGGTGCGCGCCTCGGCCAAGAACCATGCCTTCGTGACCATCGTGGTGGATCCATCCGACTACGGCATGATCCTCGCGGCCATGGATAACAACGATCTGGATATCGCCAAGCGCCGCGCGCTGGCGGTCAAAGCCTTTGCGCACACCGCCGCCTACGACGGGGCGATCGCCAACCATTTCTCCGCCCTCAATGCCGATGGCAGCAAGCGCGAATTCCCGGACATCTTCACCCGCCAGTTCATCAGGACCGCCGACGAACTGCGCTACGGCGAGAATCCGCACCAGAACGGTGCCTTCTATGCCGACCCGGAGGATGTAGGTGTGTCCCTCGCCGACTGTCAGGTGCTGCAGGGCAAGGCGCTCTCCTACAACAACATCGCCGATGCCGACGCAGCCTTCGCGCTGGTGCGCGACTTCGAGGCCCCTGCCGTGGTCATCGTCAAGCATGCCAACCCGTGCGGCGTGGCCGTCGGTGCCGATCAGGCCGAGACCTATGAACGCGCCCGTGCCGCCGATGCAGTTTCAGCTTTTGGTGGTATCGCCGCCTTCAACCAGCCTTTGCAGGAAGCCACCGCAAAGCTGATCGCCGAGACCTTCATGGAGGTCATCATCGCCCCCGGATTCTCCGACGCTGCACGTGCCGTGCTGGCCGAGAAGAAAAATCTGCGCCTGCTGCTGGCCCCGTCCGTTGAGGCGGTGAGCGGCGGCCTTGAATTCAAGCGGGTCAACGGAGGCCTGCTGGTGCAGCAGCGTGATGCGCATATCCTGCATCGCGGCGCCTGCAAGGTGGTCACCAGACGCGCCCCGAGCGAAGCCGAATGGAACGATATGATGTTCGCCTGGACGGTCGCCAAGCATGTGAAGTCCAATGCCATCGTGTTCGCCAAATCCGGCGTCACCCTCGGCGTGGGTGCAGGCCAGATGAACCGCGTGAACTCCACGCGCATCGCGGCGCATCACGGCGGCGAAGCAATCAAGGGCTCCGCCGTCGCCTCCGATGCCTTCTTCCCGTTCCGTGATGGTGTGGATGCGCTGGCCGACGCCGGCGCCACAGCCGTCATCCAGCCGGGTGGCTCAATCCGCGACGAGGAGGTGATCGCCGCTGCGGATGAAAGGGATATCGCCATGATCTTCACCGGCATCCGCCACTTTCGTCACTGATACTGAATCAGCTGATACTGCATCAGTAAACGCATGCAAAAGGCCCGCTTCGATGAAGCGGGCCTTTTGCTTTGTCTGACGAATTTCCCTGAATGCGCAGGCTAACCGGACGTTCCCTTGCGCAGCAGGTCCACGCGGATGGGCATCACGAAGTTGGCGCCTTCACGGGTCATGTGGGTTGCGAACTTCGCCCAGACCTGTTCATGCAATTCCGGGGAAAGACGGTGATCGCTGTGCGTCACGTTGAGGACCTTGTGCTCGAAGTCGGCAAAATCGTCGAAATGCATCGGCGCGAGAAAGAAGGTTTCACTGGCCAATTCGAACAGGCCTGATTCGACCGCCCTTTTGACAGCCGCGAACGCTGCAAGGCGCACCTGCTCCTCGTCGTGGAACAGTCGCAAGATGTCGTTGAAGGCGCCGGCGAACACCGGCTCGGAGATATAGGCCAGACCACCGGGCTTGAGCACCCTGTGGAGCTCGGCCATGGCCTTATCCATCAGTTCCAAAGGCACGTGGTGCAGGGATTTGAACATGAAGGCGACATCGAAGCTCGCATCCGCATACGGGATGGCCTCGGCACCGGCCATGACAAACTCGACGTTCGGCAGATCGCTGATCTTCCTGTTCAGGCCATGCTGAATCGAGTCCACCTCCAACGCCGCTATGCTGCGCCCGGCACCCTCCGTGGCGATCAGCCGGGTCAGCTCGGCCCGACCGCAGCCGAGTTCCAGGATGTGCTTGCCGTCCAGCTCAAGCAGTTCGTTGAGTATCTCTCGCTCGGGACAGCTGCGGGTGATGTTTGCTTCGCTCAATTTCATGCCGGGACCATAAGATGAATCGGCCCGCATGGAAAGCCGACGGGCTACGCTTCCCGGAACGATTCTATTGCGGAATCCGGCGAGCACCGGCTTGCTACTCCCTCCCCCGCATCTATAATAATGAGCATCTGGGGGGAATCATCTGCCCGGGCAACAGGCATGCCTTACTGATGAAGCATCACCCGCCATGCAAACAGCGAGACAGGGAGGTCGGCATGAACGGAGAGAATCAGAACCATCTGCTGAAGGATGTATTCAAGCCTGAAAATTTTCCCAAGAAAGCCTGGATCAAGGGGAATACCGCCATCCTCGTCGCGCACGGCATCGGCCGGCAGCGCCCTCTGGAGACACTGGACATGTTCGCCCGCCCCATGCTGGAGGCACTGTGTACGTATGGCGAACATGAAAAAAAGGATTTCACCGTCACCCATCTGCTGAAACGCAAGTCCAGTTCGTCCGAAGGCGCATGGTTCGACAACGTGATTCGCATCGAAATGAAGGGTAGTCCGCATCATATCGATGTGTACGAATACTACTGGGCCCATGAGGTCGGGGAACGCGTTCCTTTCGATGAAGTCAAGAAATGGGCTCGACGCACGGCCGATGAGGCGAAGAAATATTATGACGAGCAAGTCGAGTTCGGCACCAGGTTCGAGGATTCGAGCCTGTTCTTCAAAAACGGGACATTCAATGCCGATTCCTATTATTTGTTCCTGATTCTGGGCGGCGTATTCCTACCCCGTATCGACATCATCCTCGACACCGCCGGTCGCTGGCTGGGCCGCATTCCTGTTGCAGGGACATTCATCGAAGGCGGCATCAAATGGCTTCGTGATTTAATGCTGAATGCCTTCAGTGATTACATCGCAGACATCGTTGCCTACAACAGCGACGATCCGAACTGCAACACCTACGCCATCAGGAAAAACATCCTGCGCGGTGCCGTCGGTGCACTTCGCTACCTGATCGAGCCGGAAGATGAAGACCATAGCCGCAAATATCAGGGAATACTTATCGCCGCTCATTCGCTGGGTACCGAAATCACCTTCGATGCCATCAACCGCATCAACCACCTTGCCAGCCAGGGAGAGATACGAGGCATGGATGCCAGTGGCAGGCTCACGGCTCCGAATGATGCGCAAGATGCGACACTGGACAAACTGATCCTTGGCTTCGTGACCTTCGGCAGTCCGCTGGACAAAATCGCTTTCTTCTTCCGCGAGCGCAGCGAAAAGAACGCTTATATACGGGCCCAGATGCTACGGCACTTCCATGCCTTCAAGCAGAGGGACTGGCAATCGGCCAGCGAAAAGGATGAATTCCAGGTGCAAAACAGCATCCCCCGTCTGCTCGATGACATTCCGTGGCGCAATTATCACGATGCCTACGATCCGATAAGCGGCCGGCTCGACTATTACCACCCTCTGGTCAACCTCGACTGTGAAATGGTGGAAAGCTCTACCAAGGGACCGGAGAACTGGTGGCAACAAATCATGATGCTGCGTCACTTCAGTCACAGCATGTACTGGGATCATCAGGAGATGTACGGCGACTTCCTGAGCCAGCTTGTTTTGCAACCACGAACCCTGAGCGCAACTCGCGGGACGCGCAGGACTGTCAAAAAGACTGCTGCAAAGTAAGAACAAAAACTCAACCCGGCAGGCAATATGGAAATTAGCCGGGGGAAGGTGCGACCGGATATCTCGCGTGCCGGGCGCAATATCGGTGGCACGACTGCATCCGGCATTAAGACGCTGGCCCCGCCTCACAAAAATACCCGAGTATCGCAGAATGTTAAATAATATATACAGGTGTTCATTATTGTGAATAATGGCGCCGGTGACCAAGGAACTCAGCGCCAAGATCAAAGCCCTGCGGGAAAAACAGGGGCTTTCCCAGCGTGGGCTGGCCGAAGCGGCCGGTATCAGCGCGGCCTCGCTGTCGCAGCTTGAGGCAGGCCAAACCTCCCCGTCGGTGGCCACACTGGAAAAGCTGGCCGACGGGCTGGGTATCGCGGTCGCGGCCTTTTTCATCGAAACCGGCGATGCCGTGGACATCGAAATCTTCGATCTCAACGACCGTCCCTCCGTACCCTTGAGTCAGGGCGGCCGCTTTGTACCCCTCACCGCCATGCATCAACCGACCGGATTCGAGCCGATGCTGGTGCAGCTTGAGCCGGGCGGCCGCTTCGAAGAAGGGCAATACGGCATCAAGAGCCCGCATGCCTTCGTCTGGATGCGGCGCGGCAGGGCACTGCTCGAATACGACGGACGTGAATACACCCTGACTGAGATGCAGTCGCTGTACTACGATGCCCGCAAGCAGCACAACTGGCGCAATGTATCCGGTGAGCTGTGCGAACTGCTGATGGTGCGCTCGCGATGAGTCCTGCCCTGATACTGGCCCTGTCGGCCTGCGGCGCTAGCCTCGGTGCCGTGTTTACCGCAGCCCTGCGGGGAACAGCCCGACGCACGCTTCTCTGCCTGCTGCTGGCCGTCACCGGCGTGCTGTGTGTCGCCGCAGGCTTTGCCGGACTGCTGCATGGCGGCGGCGCGATGGTTCTGCCGCTCGGCCTGCCCTGGCTACCCATGCACCTGCGGCTGGATGCGACCGGCTCCTTCTTCGTGCTGCTGATCGGAGCTTTGCTGCTGCCTGTGGCCATCTATTCACAGGGCTATCTGAAGGATGTGCAGAGGCTTGCGCCGCTGGCTGTATTCCTGCCGCTGTTCGTGCTCGGCATGCTCGGCGTGGTACTGGCCGACGATGCCTTCACCTTCATGCTGCTCTGGGAGGTGATGAGCCTGGCATCGTATTTCCTCGTCACCTTCGAGCACCAGCATGCCGAAAACCGCAAGGCGGGGTTCTTCTACCTGCTGATGGCGCATCTGGCCGGACTGCTGATCCTGGGCAGCTTCGCGGTGCTGTATGCCGCCTGCGGCTCGTTCGAATTCTCCGCCATGCGGCAGGCTTCCATCTCCCCGTTCTGGGCCGCCGTCGCCTTCCTGCTCGCGGCCCTCGGCTTTGGCACCAAGGCAGGCGTGGTGCCACTGCACGGCTGGCTGCCCGATGCGCACCCGGTGGCGCCGAGCAATGTCTCGGCACTGATGAGCGGCATCATGCTGAAGGTGGCGGTCTTCGGATTCATCCGCGTGGTCTGGGACCTGATGGGGCCCGGCGATTTCCAGTGGTGGTGGGGCGCGCTGGTGCTGACCGCGGGCTCGTCCTCTGCGGTGGCCGGTGTGCTGCTGGCCCTGCAACAGAACGACGTGAAGCGCCTGCTGGCCTACTCCTCGATCGAGAATATCGGCATCATTCTGATCGGCCTCGGGCTCGGCATGCTGCTGGCCCGTTACGGCCACCCGACACTGGCGGCGCTCAGCCTGATTGCCGCGCTCTACCACAGCATCAACCACGCGCTATTCAAGGGCCTGCTGTTCATGGGTGCAGGTGCCGTGCTGCACAGCACAGGCTCGCGCGATATGGAATCTATGGGAGGACTGATCCACCGCATGCCGTGGACCGCAGTTTTCTTCCTTGCCGCCTGCCTGTCCATCTCCGGCCTTCCCCCGTTCAACGGCTTTGTTTCCGAATGGCTGATTTTCCAGAGCGCGCTGATGGCTCCGCAACTGGGCGGCGCCCTGCTCACCGCGATGGTGCCCTTCTCGGCCGCCATGCTGGCGCTGGCAGGCGCACTTGCAGCGGCCTGTTTTGTAAAGGTGTTCGGAATTGTATTCCTCGGTCATGCACGCAGCGATGCAGCAGCGAATGCCCATGAAACAGATGGTTGGATGAAGCTTGGCATGGCGATTCCTGCCGTGCTCTGCCTTGCCCTCGGCCTGCTGCCTGTGTTGTTCATCCCATTGATGGATGCGGTGCCACTGGCACTGCTGGATGTTTCATTGACCGGTGCCGTACATGCCCACGGCTGGCTGTGGCTGACCCCGGTGGATGTG
>Ga0066644_10001257_pt1 | contig 14575 bp, 13 predicted proteins | sample CryGeyCG2114_020_FD_62735 | JGI IMG/M metagenome (GOLD analysis project Ga0066644, IMG submission 62735) | Groundwater microbial communities from aquifer - Crystal Geyser CG15_big_fil_post_rev_8/21/14_0.20 | ecosystem: Environmental > Aquatic > Deep subsurface > Groundwater | place: USA: Utah...
GGGCATGGAATCAAGAGAAGAGATAACACAGGCAGAAGGGAATTAGCAAGCCTCTAACTATCAAGTGTCCAGCCAAATCTTCACCAATACCTTTCAACCCACGTCTCTTGCCGGGGAATTTCTTGAGCACACGCTCCCCTTCATATACCACCAGTGGAGTATGAGTCTCTTCGGCAATTTTTTTCGCACGGTTAGCCGCGCGGCGCAATGCGGTCTCCACCTGTGCAAGATCAATATCTCGAATTTGCATTTTGACTTTGCTCATTTTTATTCTACACCGCGAAAACTTTCATCACTTCATCACCGAAATGGTTGATGACCTTGACGGCGAAGCGACCGGACTCCGGCCGGGGAAAGGGGCATTACTTGCGCTTCCGCCGAACATCTTTAAAAACCTGCTGGACGGAACGGGAAGATATCTTGCCACGCTTTGCGGCATTCATTCTGGGTTTCAAAAATTCTTCCAATTTCTGTAAAGCTTCTTCCCCGGACAGGGCATCCAGATCAGGAACGGGGGGCAGGGCCTGTTCCAGAACATAGCGATGCGACCCCTTTACCAAACCCTACAAGGTCGTCTTCGCGAGCCGCCGTAAGCGGCGTGGCGATCCAAATTTTTCATGGATTGCTTCACTACGTTCGCAATGACGGCTTATGCGAAACCCCACGCAATCTAAAAATTCGCGGAAGCATATCCGATATTGATCGTTAACGCGGATTTGTCCTTCTTATTCTAACGCTCTCAGCCGAAATAATAACAAGATTACGAGCTATATTTTGTTCGTCGAGAGCACGAAACATCTTCTTGAAAATCGCAAGGGTTTCATCAACCATGTACTTGTATAGCTTTATTACTATAATCCCGCCACAGTTCTCTGGCGGAAAACGAAAAGTTCGCGTGAAATCCTTGTCCATCGTTATAATAATCCGATTTTCCTCGCAAGCCTTCCTGTAAACATCATCATCGGATATACCGCACAACCCTGCGTCTCTTATGCTGAATACATCGTGACCCTGGCTTCGCAGGTGATCAATGATAGGCTCCAAAAGGTTTTCATCGGCAAGCAACCTCATGCGGTGATTCCGGCCTCGTCATCGGCGAGAACCGCGGCATAGGATAGACAAGCCCTTATATCTGCGTCGGTCAGGCTGGGATACGCCTGTTTGATCCCCTCGTAACTTTCGCCAGCGGCGAGAAGATCAAGTATTATGTGAACCGGGATCCTTGTCCCCTTTATACAAGGCTTCCCACTGCACACCTTCGAATCGCTCGTTATTCGCTCGATGGATTTGAACATTTTAAAACCTCCTCTCCTTTGGATCGATTTCAACTTGATACATCGTAGCACAGGGAAAATGGGTAGGAAGCATTTTCAATTCCGAGGACACCATATTTATCTCCGTGGCGGGGAACCTTCGGAACAGCAACTCTGGCAATTCGGCCAAAATCCCCCTGCACAATCTTGTCCGCAGATGACGCAGAAACCTGATTTTGAAATTTTTCCTTTTCATTCATGCTTTAATCAACGTCCTTCTGCGAAATCTGCGGAGTATCTCCGCGTCCGCCAAACCAGGGCAAATACTGGCAACCCCCCTCAATCCCCCCTTGTCAAGGGGGAGCAAAGCTATCGCCCATTGCCCCTCGCCAGTGGGGGCTGGCCGTTCAACCCGCTCTGGGGTGGAACTGGTCGTGGACTTCGAGCATTCTTTTTTCAAGAATATGGGTGTAGATTTGCGTGGTAGAAATATCGGAGTGACCCAGCAGTTGCTGGACGGACCTTAAATCTGCCCCTCTCTCCAATAAATGCGTGGCAAAAGCGTGTCTTAACGTGTGAGGGGACACATCGGCTTTAATATTGCAGTGACGCACATAGCCTTTCAACAACTTCCAGAATCCTTGCCGGGTCATGGCTTTGCCCCTACGGGTCAGGAACAATTCTTCCACCTTTTTCCCTTTGGCAAAAACAGGCCGGGAGTTTAATAAATAATCTTCCACAGACTTCCTTGCAACCATCCCCATCGGAACGATACGTTCTTTGGAGCCCTTCCCCATCGTTCTCAGGCACCCGGCCACCAGATCCAGGTTATGGCCTTTCACCGATATCAGTTCAGAGACCCGCATTCCAGTAGCGTATAAAACCTCCAGCATAGCCTTATCCCTGATACCCATGGCAGTATTGCTATCAGGGGAATTCAAAAGTTTATCGACATCCGCCACAGACAAGACATTAGGAAGCTTTCTCCATCGCCGAGGGGTCTCTAAAATTTCCGCGGGATTTTCATCTAGTTTTTTGTCCTGACACAGATAACGGAAAAAAGATTTAATAGAAGACAAGCTTCGCGCAATGGATGATGCGGACAAACCCTCATCGCGCAATACCAGAAGAAAACCGCGAATATCCACCGTGGTCAGGCAGGACACACTTGCACCGGGAAAAATCCGGGAAAAACGCCGCAGATCCCGGCAATAACCGGCAACCGTGTGAGGGGAATGCCTCTTTTCAATGCGTAAATATTCAGAAAACTCTTGAATTAGTGCATCCATAGTAAAATTATGGTATAAAATTCAATGAGTTACAATTTTTATTTTTCTTTAGCTTAATTCTATCCGATCTGTTACACTTGCTTATTTGAAACATAGGGAATGAAATAGTTAGCGCAATGAAATTAACCCCTTACTGGTTTTTACCCTTCCATAAGCTTCGGATCGTTTAATCTCTCCCTCTGGGCAGATCGATTTCTCCTGCCCGCTTGTTCAGACTGAATCACAGTATTTATTCATTCACAATTTATTTAAAGATCGCAGACGACTATGTTGAATCAGGAATTTATCAGAAATATAGGAATTATCGCCCATGTTGACCACGGAAAAACCACCTTGGTCGATTGTCTCCTTAAACAGAGTGGAATGTTCCGGGACAGTGAACTCTCGCAGACCTGCATCATGGACAGCAACGAACTGGAGAAGGAACGGGGCATCACCATTTTTTCCAAAAACGCGGCGATCAACTACAAGGGATACAAGATCAACATTGTTGACACACCAGGACATGCTGATTTCGGCGGTGAGGTGGAACGGATTTTAAAAATGGTCAACGGGGTTTTGCTTTTGGCCGATGCGGTGGAAGGCCCCATGCCGCAAACCCGGTTTGTGTTGAAGAAATCCCTCGAACTGGGACTCAAGCCCATTGTGGTTGTCAACAAAATAGATCGCCCTGCCGCGCGAACTGAAAAGGTCGTCGATGAAGTTTTTGATTTATTCGTTGAGCTTGGCGCCAATGACGAGCAATTGGATTTTTCTGTTATTTATACTTCCGCCAAACAAGGTATTTCCAGGCAGACACCCACGGGCCCGGACGATGATATCACCCCACTTCTGGACCTTGTTATCGCAAAAATCCCGGCTCATCAAGGGGATGCCCAGGGGCCTTTTCAAATGCTGGTGTCCTCTATCGATTATGATGATTATGTTGGAAGAATCGCTATTGGCACAATCTCCCGTGGGAATATCAAGGCAAAAAGAAGTTACACCCAGATCAATCGTCAGGGAGATATGGAGACCTTCAACCTTACAAAGCTATACACCTTCCAGGGGTTATCAAAAGTAGAGTCTCCCTCAGCGACAACGGGAGATATTATTGGTATAGCCGGAATGAAGGAAGTGGACATCGGGGAAACCATCGCAGACTCCAGTTGCCCTGAGCCGCTTCCAGTTATTGACATTGACGAGCCTACCTTGTCGATACATTTTTCCTCAAACACCTCGCCTTTTGCAGGCCGTGAGGGCCAATTCGTCACCACAAGGCAACTAAGGGATCGTCTTTTCCGGGAAACCCGCTCCAACGTTTCTCTTCGGGTCGAAGAAACCGAATCGCAGGACACCTTCAAGGTTTCAGGGCGCGGTGAATTACATTTAACCATTTTAATAGAGACCATGCGTCGGGAAGGTTATGAGTTTTCCATTTCCCGCCCCGAGGTTTTGATCAAAATAATAGATGGAGTCGCCCACGAGCCAGAAGAGTTTGTCATTCTGGATATTGATGAATCACATATGGGTTCCGTTATGGAAGCCATGGGGAAACGTAAAGCCACTCTGAAAAATATGATTCAAGGAGAAACCACGGCACGACTGGAATTCGTAATACCCACCCGAGGGCTTTTTGGATTTCGTTCAGAATTTCTAACATTGACCAAAGGCACGGGAATCATCAACCGTACCTTTCATAATTTTATCCCACATTGCGGTGAAATCGCCCAGCGCACCAATGGTGCTTTAATTGCCATGGAAAATGGAAAAACAACTGGTTTCTCCCTGTTCAACTTACAGGAAAGAGGCTCCTTGTTTCTCGGAGCAGGTGCTGAAATTTACGCAGGACAGCTTGTCGGTATAAATAAAAAAGATGAGGACATGGTGATCAACCTCTGCAAGGAAAAAAAGCTGAGCAATATGCGTGCATCCGGGTCTGATGTAAATATCATTCTCACACCTCCATTAGTATTGAGCCTTGAACAAATTCTTGGTTTTCTGAATGAAGATGAGTTGGCGGAGATTACCCCCAAAAGCATACGTTTGCGCAAAAAAATCCTCAACGAAAACGACAGAAAAAGATTTGGAAAAACACGCAATCCCATTCCTGTTTCCGTGTCCTGATTGTTCCATTTTCATTGCCCTGATTTTTGAAATGTTGTAAGATCAGCCACCTTTCAGATTTCAGGGCTTCTTTTTGAAATATGTTGTTTTGTTTTCAAGCCTTTGAAAATTTTTCGACAAACAAGCCTTTTTAAATTAAAAGCCGGGTTGGTTTTTATCCGGGAATTGGATTCAAATGCAACGCACGACCCTTGTTCAACACATCCGGCAACAGGAAAAAATCATCCCTGGAGCAACCGGAGAATTCACCAGCCTTATTTATGAAATCATGGTGGCGGCCAAGATCATTTCTCTGGAAGTCAATAGCGCCGGCATCGGAGAAGATATTTTCGGGCTTACCGGAAAAATAAATGTCCAGGGAGAAGATGTAAAAAAACTGGATGAGTTTTCTGATATCACATTCACCACAATTATTGGCGAATCAGGCACGGTTTGCGCCATCACTTCCGAAGAAAGGGAAGAAGCCTATATAGTTCCCCCGGAAAACAATCCGGGCAAATATATTTTCATGATGGATCCTCTCGATGGATCTTCTAATATTGATGTCAATGTCAGCATAGGAACAATATTTTCCATTTACCGTAAAAAAAGTCCGGGAACTCAAGTCACCGATGAAGATCTCCTGCAAAGGGGCGATGAGCAAATTGCCGCGGGTTATATTGCATATGGTTCCAGCACGGTTTTTGTCTACACAACCGGACAAGGAGTTCATGGTTTCACGCTTGACCCTGCATTGGGCGAGTTTTTTCTCTCCCATCCTGATCTGGTCATCCCCGAACAGGGCTCAACTTACAGTACCAACGAAGGCAACTGGGGCATTTGGGATGAACCCCAAAAAGATTTGGTTTCCTATTTGAAAGAAGATGCTCCTTCGTCCGGACGCCCTTATAAATTACGTTACATAGGTTCCCTCGTCGCGGATTTCCACAGGACTCTGCTCAAAGGTGGACTCTTCATGTATCCCAAAGACAAGAATAGTCCCAAGGGGAAATTACGTTTTTCATTTGAAGCCGCGCCGCTGGCATTCATAGTCGAGCAAGCCGGAGGAAGAGCTTCTACAGGAAAGCAACGCATTCTTGATATTACCCCCACTGGCATTCACGACCGCTTACCCCTGTTCATCGGTAGCAAGAGTGATGTGGAGATGGCAGAAAAACGCCTGGCGGCTGTAGTTAAAAAAGGGGGTTGGCTCAAATGGTTGAGCGGATGACCCAAACATAATATTCAGTTCCTTGTCACGCAAAGTCGGTTTTTCCAGCCTGTTTAACGCAACCATCAATTTATTATGAAAATTCAAAGCATACGCGGTGTTAAAGATATCCTTCCTGATGAAATCTGGAAATGGCAGTACATCGAATCCATCGCCCACAAAATTTTTCCTCGTTACGGTTTCAAGGAAATACGCCTCCCCGTTTTTGAAGACACCCGACTGTTTTGCCGAAGCATTGGCGAAACGACCGACATCGTTGAAAAGGAAATGTATACCTTTGCAGACCGTGGAGGCGACTCCATCACGCTTCGGCCTGAAGGAACGGCAGGGGTGGTGCGTGCCTATGTGGAACACAAAATGTACAATCCCCCATCAGTACTCAAAATGTTTTATATGGGGCCCATGTTCCGCTATGAACGGCCCCAGGCGGGACGGTTAAGGCAGTTCAATCAAATTGGGGTAGAAGCCATGGGTTCACCCAGCCCGGTTGTGGATGTAGAAGTGATGACCATGCTCATGGAGTTTTTTAAAGAGTTGGGCCTCACCGACATAAAACTGCAAATAAATAGCCTGGGCAGTAAGGAGTGCCGACCTGAATATCGCGAACTTTTAAAAACAGAAATTGAAAAACATCTGGACCACCTTTGCGCCAACTGCAAGAACCGCTACCAGCGCAACCCTCTGCGCGTCCTTGATTGCAAGTCGGAACATTGCAGTGAAATTGCCGAGGGACTGCCGAAACTCATCGACCATTTAGACCCGGCCAGTGCCGAGCACTTTTCGGAAGTACGCTCCCTTCTGGATGCCGCAGGTAGCCCCTACTCCGTCAACCCCAATCTGGTCCGCGGGTTAGATTATTACAACCGTACTGCCTTTGAGGTCACCTCGCAAAATTTAGGGGCGCAAAATGCCATTTGCGGCGGCGGCCGTTACGACACTCTGGTAGAAGAACTGGATGGGCCCTCGACACCCTGTTTTGGCTTTGCACTTGGACTTGAACGCCTGGTTTCCCTGGTGCCTTTTGATGAAAAAAAAATCCTGCCGAAAAATCCCGATATTTTTCTCGTCTGCCTGGGAGATGAGGCTAAGCCCATCGGATTCCAAATTGCCCACGAACTGCGTGCAAAAGGATTTGGGGTTGAGCGGGATTATGAGATGGGCAGTATGAAAAGCCAACTGCGCAAAGCCAACAAAACACAGTGTCGGTTCACGCTGATCCTTGGAGAAAACGAAATACGCTCTGGAAAATATGTTTTAAAAAATATGGCAACCGGTGAACAAACAGAATGCCTTGCTCAGGAACTGGCAACAGAAATCGCCAGGCTCTCCGCCATACCAGGATAATTCTGCTAAAAAAACCTTTTTGCGCGGGGCGCCATCCTAACACCGAGGTCGGTAATTGACCCCTTTCAATGACCGTGCTAAATTAGCCCCATATAATCATTAACTGAAGATATTATGGCAAGTAAAGAATTACAAGTTCTTGAAGATTATATTGTTCAGAACAAGCTGAAGATTACTAAACAGAGACGCATCGTTCTTAATTCTTTTCTGGGATGCGAGAAACATGTCAGCGCCGAAGAACTTTATAATCAGGTCACCATCACCGACCCAAAGGTTGGGCTGGCCACAGTATACCGCACATTGGCGTTGCTAACGCAAAGCGGCCTGGCTTCGGAACTGGATTTTGGCGACGGGCAAAAACGCTATGAGCATAAATATATGCACGGCCACCACGATCACATGATCTGCACCGAGTGCGGAAAAATTATCGAATTCAACCATCCCCTCATCGAAAAATTTCAGGAAGAAGTTGCCAGCCGAAACGGTTTTACCATCACCTCGCACAAACTGGATATGTTCGGCCTATGTAGCGAATGCCGCTGACCGCTGGCGATGACAATTCCTGGATTTTTTCTGCAATCTGCTAGTGTGGAAGGGATTGGGCGCAACGGAAGCCCACGTAGTTAAAAACTTCGTTCATAATCTGCCCATAGGTCGTGACTTTCGGGAAAACTTTATTCTTGGGATGTAACCAGACTCGGCTGGTTATGCGCAAAGCGCCTGCAGAGGAATCGAAGGCCCCGCCCCGCACAACTTTTGACTCTCCCGTCTCCGGCCCTTGAGGATTATTTTTTGATCGCATTTTATAATACGGCTCATACCAGTCGTTGACCCACTCCCAAACATTTCCCATCATGTCGTACAGCCCGTACTGGTTAGCGGCCTTGCTCCCGACAGGGTGTGTGGTTTCTGCCGAATTATCCACATACCAGGTGTAATCTTCATGCACCATATTGCCCCAGTAGTAGCGGGTGGTCGCCCCTCCCCGCGCCGCATATTCCCATTCTGCTTCAGTGGGTAAACGACAGGTACCTCCGGATTTTTCTATAAATTTCTGCACATCCAAAAAATTGACCTGTTCCACAGGCAGGTTCGCTCCGACGAATTTGGAGGGATTAAATCCCATCACCTTTTCCCAACGTTCCTGGGTCACCTCATATTTGTCCAGATAAAAATCATCCAGGCAAACCTCATGCTCCGGCTTTTCATCTTCCTGAGTGTAATCATTGCCCATGATAAAACACCCGCCTTTTATGAAAACCATTCCTTCAGGAGCTTTTTCGGCTTTTGCCTTATCTTCCGGAGAAAGCTGAACCGGCACGACTCGCTGGTCAGGGAGAGGAGAAGATTCTTCAGACGCCTCCGGCAATTGAGAAAAACTGGGGTGAATCTCTTCACTGGCCTGGTCTTCTGCTTTATCACCGCAGGCAGAAAGCAGGAAAAGAAGACTGAAGGTAATGAGTATTTTATAAAAACGCATTGTTTTAACAAGAGTTGGAAAAGGCGAATGATACCATTTTAATGAGGTTTTACAAAAAAAATATAGGCATTAAATAATTACTGACTTTTTAATTATTTACCTTTAAAAAGTAAAAATGGCCCCACATATACGTATTATTTCAAAAACACCTCAAATTTTTCCTCCAGAAACCGATAAATTAAGAGATGCGTCTCTCCCTTTCACGGAGTTAAATTTTGCAAATGATAAATCCATTCAGCCTTTTCACCTTTTTGATCTTAGTGGCAACGGGCTGTAGCACCTTGGAACAAAGCTTTCAAAAAACACAAAAGGTCATGACCAACCTTGCCAATGCCGCCGAGGACACCTATCGGCCTACCTTGGGTTTGGACAGGGATATCGACCTGCAATTCGCCAAACACCAGTTCAACCGCAGAGAATATGCCGTTTCAGAATTTTATTTAAAAAAGACACTGGTTAATCAACCAGAAAACCGGGAAGCCATCCAACTTCTGCCTTGGGCCTATTTTTTTCAAAAACGTTTTGACAAGGCATTGGCTTCTTTCAAGCAGGCTCACACTCTGCACAAAAAAGATCCTACCCCTTTATTGGGTATGGGCTGGTCTTATTTCAGCCTGAAGGAATACCAGAAAGCCCTGGATAGTTTTGAGCGCGCCGAAAGGTTTACTCCGCATTCCTACGAAATCCACAAAGGCAAGGCTTTCATTCATCTGGAACAACGCCAAAGCCAACTAGCACGAGAAGAGCTGGGAAAAATTCTTTCCCCCAATAAAGTGAACGAGCTATTAGAGAAGTGGACAGCCTCAAACTACGATGACACCGCCGTGCGCTGGGAGATCGTTCCTTCCAATCCTGAATCCAGTTCAATATTTACTTTGCCGGTTGAATATCCCCGATACCGCAGTCTTCTCCTGGGAATGCCTTCAGAAGATGTAGAAGCCCTGGATTCAGCATGGGAAAGCTATTATCAGGGCAAATACACCAAAGCCGCGGACCTGTTCAGCAGTCTGGCCCGGTCAAACTCTCCAAATCTGGATGCGGTAAATGGACTGGCCTGGAGCCTTCTCCAGGCAAAACAAATCAATAAATCAGAAAAAACATTCAAGGAAATCCAGGAACTCTACCCGCAATTTATTGGAGCATTTAAAGGCCTGCGGGAAATCGAGGAAATCAAGAAGCGCCAGGCCGTTTATGTGCAAAATTATATAGATATTGGCAAATACCAACTGGCCGAAAACAAACTTGATGATTTACTGGATCAGTACAACGACTGGGCTCATCTCTATAATCAATATGGGAAGATTCTCCTTGCCCGTAAAGATTATGAAAAAGCCCGGAAATATTTTCTTGACGCACAAAATTTTTCACCCAATGACAGCTCATCAAAAATCGGCCTTGAACAGGTATTAATGGCATTGGATAAACAATTATATAAAGCTGACCAGGCATTTAAAAAAGGGGACTACAAATTAGCGACCCTGATTTATCATGATTATTTGGGATTGGAAGAATGGCCCTCACCACATTTTAACCTGGCCCACGCCTATAACGGGCTTGGCTGGAGTCAGTTTTACAAAAAGCAGTATGAGTATGCCATTGAAAAGTTTTTGAAATCCATTGAGCATGAGGATTTTAAAGCGTCCTCAGCCAAAGGGCTTGGCCTTTCCCTGTTTGCCATAAAAAATTATCAGGATGCCCTCCCCTACCTGAAAATGGCCTTGCAATACGACCCCAAAAACAAAGACCTGGGTTATAAACTCGACTGGAGCATTTTGCGGAGTGAGTCTCTGAGCTTTTCCCAAAAATATTTTGAAGATATTCTAAAAAAACACCCCCTGCGCGCCTCGCCTTATATGGCTCTTGGTTGGATTCACTACAACTGGCGAAATCCCGATCTCGGAATAGAATATTTTCTCAAAGCTATTTCCCTTGATCCCGATTTTGCAATGACTCCTGAGTTTTTGGCATTACTGGAAAAGGAGCGTTTTGGCTGGCAGGTTTATAATTCGCTGGGTTGGACGTACTATCAAAATAATTTGAATGACCAGGCCATGAAAATGTTCAAACATTCCTTAAAAATTCAACCCAACAGGTCTGAATCTCGCAAGGGGATGGGGTACATCTATTTTCGGCTAGGCAAGTTTGATTCGGCCATAACGATGTTGGAGCAATGTCTGGCTTTAAACCCCGACCCCAACCCGGTATTTGAGCGGGTAACCGGTTCCAATGCCATTTCCCCATTCCTCATGCAGACAACAGCACGGTCAAAACTGGGAAGAGCCCGCTTTATCAAGGACAATGTTCTCGAAGCCATCAATATCTATAATGAAGAAATCATCAGGAACCCCAGCCAGCCCGATGCTTATGACGGATTGGGATGGGCTTACCTCAAACAGGGCCGTAAATTGGAAGCCAGAACCGCCTTCATGACAGCGATTCGACTGGAACCCCTTAATAATTCAGCACAAAAGGGCCTGATGCAGGTCAAACATGCTATTGCCGAAGAAAGCCTGAAAGCCAAACCCGTCTCCCCCTACTACTTCCCCCAAACGAGTCCGAATTAGCCTATTAACGATTTATCTGCGCAAAATCAAAACTTTCAATTGACACCTGCCAAAATTCGCTTAAAATAATTAGAATCCCACTGGTTGTTTAAATATAAAGACGCTCAAACATTTGGGGAGGGAGGGGTACCTTTCTCTTTTCACTGTAGGGGTGAGAAATCATGGAGTTGAATTCAAATTCGACTCCATGATCCCGGGCTCGCTATGCCTGGAGCCAGCTTCTTTACCCAAGATATTTTTTCTCGCCAGCGAAGGTCATTACAAGTTCCTGGAAAAATAACCTTTGCTTATTTTTTTTCTGGAAACATTTCTGCGTAAGAAGATTTAAGACTTTCGACAATGGAAGGATCTGCTAATGTTGAGACATCCCCAAGTTGATTGGCTTCATTGGCGGCGATTTTTCTCAATATGCGCCGCATTATTTTTCCTGATCGAGTTTTCGGTAGCACAGGAGCCCAGTGTATGACATCCGGCGCGGCGATCGGCCCGATTTCTTTCCTGACAAACTGTACCAGAGCCTTCTTTAGGACATCATCCGCTTGTACCCCATCCATCAGAGAAACGTAGGCATAGATTCCCTGCCCTTTTATATCATGCGGAAACCCGACGACCGCGGCCTCGGCAACAGCTTCGTGAAGAACAAGAGCAGACTCCACTTCAGCCGTTCCCAATCTGTGCCCTGAAACATTGATAACATCGTCAACTCTGCCTGTGACCCAATAATAACCGTCTTCATCACGGCGACAACCATCACCGGTAAAATAGTAGCCTGGATAAAGTTTGAAATAAGTCTCCTCGAAACGGGCATGGTCGCCATAAACCGTGCACATTTGACCCGGCCAAGGTTCGGATATCGCCAGCACACCTTCCACTCCATTGCCCTCAAGTACCTTTCCTGTTTCCGCTTCGATCACCACGGGCTTCACACCAAAAAAAGGCAAGGTTGCCGAACCCGGTTTTGCCGGAGTGCAACCAGGCAGAGGCGTGATCAGAATGCCGCCGGTCTCAGTCTGCCACCATGTATCAACAATAGGGCAACGTCCCTTCCCTACATTTTTATAATACCACCGCCATGCTTCCGGGTTAATCGGCTCCCCCACCGTCCCCAAAACCCGTAGGGTAGAAAGGTCATACTTTGCAGGAGTTTCTTCTCCATGCGACATGAGCGCGCGAATCGCCGTCGGGGCAGTATAAAACTGGGTGATTTTAAGTCGGTCCACCACATCCCAAAACCTTCCACAGTCGGGGTAAGTCGGAATACCTTCAAACATGACCGTTGTTGCGCCATTGGCCAACGGACCATAGATGATATAAGAGTGCCCCGTAACCCAGCCAATGTCCGCGGTGCACCACCAGATGTCACCCTCCTGGTAATCAAAAATATATTTATGGGTGAGCGCGGTATATATCATGTACCCGCCGACATTGTGCTGAACCCCCTTGGGTTTTCCCGTTGAACCGGAAGTATAGAGAATGAACAGCGGATCCTCCGCCGACATGACTTCCGCGTCACAATGAGGATCGGCATTTTGCATTTCCTCATGCCACCATGTATCCCGGCCCGGTTGCATTTGCGCAGGAACCTTATCGCCCACACGTTGAGAAACGATGCAGGTTTTAACCACAATCCCTTCCTTTTCGGCCAGCTTCATAGCTTCATCCGCATTGGCTTTCAAAGGCACCGGTTTGGCACCACGGAACCCTCCATCCGTGGTGATGAGGACGGTGCAGGAGGAGTCCACAATGCGATCTGCCAGGGCTGTGGGAGAAAAACCACCAAAAACAATGGAGTGAATCGCCCCTATCCTCGCACAGGCCAACATGGCAACAGCCAGCTCCACCACCATGGGCATATAAATAGAAATACGGTCACCCTTTTTTACTCCATGGCTTTTCAGGACATTTGAAAATTTACAAACTTCTTTATGCAGTTGCCGGTAAGTCAGGCGAATGTTGTCGCCGGGTTCGTTCCCCTCCCATAATATTGCCGTCTGATCGCCTCGTTTTTCCAAATGGCGGTCCAGGCAATTGACCGTAATATTGGTCTCGGCCCCCTTAAACCATTCGATGCGAATGTCGCCCTTCCTGACATCGTAATTATAGTTCCGCACCTGGTCCCATTTCTTGAACCAGGTGAACTTGTCTGCCTCATCCGCCCAGAATTTTTCCGGATCACTGATCGAACGCTCATACATTTCCCGGTATTGATCCATGCTTGAGATCAAAGCATTTGCAGAAACTGATTCAGGAGGATAATAGAATTCCCCACTCATAAATAGCTCTCCAACTTAAGCGTTTGTAAAAAAGCCATACCTTTTTAAAGAGACCGGACAGCCCTGGCCGCTTCTGTCAAGGTCCAGAGTCCATCGGGTTGGCTGAACTCACCATCACGAATATTGAGAACAAAAACACGCATCCGCCCAGGCACCTGTTGCGCGATCATGGAAAACCCTCCACCTGGGGCAAATTGATCACTGATATGAATCGTCTTGCCAAACTGGTCTGTGTTTTCAAATTTTTCATCAAACAGGGTTGCCATCTCATCCCTTGCAGGGAGCCGCCAGTCATCATATCCGGCATATTTATTTTCGTTCAACCCCCGCACATAATCCACGCTATCCTGATAATTAACCCATTTTTTCAAATCAATCATAGAATCGGTCCTGCACCACATAAGGTTATGCAACCTGGAAGTAACCGTGCCGTCTCCATTATCAACAAAAATATTATCCGAACTCATAATGTTTTAAAACTCGACCCAGGTTTAAAAAATAAGATAAAATAGCACATCAACCTTTCCCGGTTCAAAATTAACGTGTCTCAAACACCAGCGCCTCAGAAAAAAATTTTATTGACCCATCTCGACTGGAACCTTCAGAGGTTGGATGAAGTCTTAAAACAGGGAAACACCGATTACTTCAAAAGTGCCGCTCTGCAAAGGTTTGGTCATACTTATACCATGGCGATCAAAAGTATTCGCGGATTTGAGGAATCAAAAGGTGACATCGAAGAATTCAATGACGAGCAATGCATTGAACGGGCCAAGGAAAACGGCTGGACTGAAAACCCACCTCAATGGCAGGAAATGATCGCAGACTTTCGCCGCATCAATCAAAAGCCCGACAAACAGGAAACCGAAGCTGTTTACCAAAAATTGCCCCAATACCAACAAGCTTTCAAAAAACTATATTCTCACCTGAAAAACCTGATTTAACAGGTTGCTGAAAAACTCTTTCGCATGTCATTCTGAGCGTCAGCGAAGACGTGGTATTTCACCTTAGCTTTCGTGCCCGGAACGGGTAATCTCTCTTCTTGTTTTATAAGGAACT
>Ga0066644_10001276_pt1 | contig 14421 bp, 10 predicted proteins | sample CryGeyCG2114_020_FD_62735 | JGI IMG/M metagenome (GOLD analysis project Ga0066644, IMG submission 62735) | Groundwater microbial communities from aquifer - Crystal Geyser CG15_big_fil_post_rev_8/21/14_0.20 | ecosystem: Environmental > Aquatic > Deep subsurface > Groundwater | place: USA: Utah...
CGGCTGACCCAAGCCGAACAGCTGTTGCGCCTGGCCGGCGAAAGAGTACGTTTGGGTGGGTGGCGTGTTGAACTGGACCCGGAAGCCATCTTCTGGACGCCGGAGACCGCTGCCATCCACGGAATGCCGGCGGACTATTCCCCACCCGACGTCTCGGAGGCCATTCAATATTATGCGCCGGAATACAGACAGGTGATCCAGGACGCATTTGAAAAGTGTGCCCGGAGTGGAGAAGAGTTCGACGTAATCTGCAGGCTGCAGACAGCCGACGGACGCCAACCGTGGGTGCGATCGATTGGAATAGCCGAACGGGACGACCATGGACGGATTCATGCCGTCCATGGGGCCTTCCAGGATATCACGAAGTTGCGGGAAGCGCAGGACCGGGCCGACGAGGCGGACCGGCAGCGGGTGGACGTCCTGGAAAGCATCAACGACGGATTCTTCATGCTGGACCCGAATTGGAACTTTGTTTTTGCGAACAGGCAGGCGTGCCTGACGTTGGGTCGCACCCGGGAGGAATTGCTGAGTCGGAATATATGGGAAGAATACCCCGACCGGATTGACAGCGAGTTCACACGCCATTACAGGCAGGCGGTGGAGAGCCGGGAGACCGTGCGATTCCAGGGATATCTTGAATCGGCCAGCAAGTGGTTTGACGTCGCAGCCTACCCACTTCCCGACGGCCTGGCCGTCTACTTCCGGGATGTAACACTCGAGCGTGAACACCAGGAGCAGCTGCGCCTGGTGGATGCGGCCTTGTCGCGTCAGAATGACGTCGTCATGATTACGGAGGCGGACGTGCTGGACGAGCCGGATGGACCGCGCATCGTATACGTGAATGAAGCCTTCGAGCGGATGTCCGGCTATTCCAGGAGTGAGGCCATCGGTCGGACGCCACGGATGCTGCAGGGCCCGGAAACCGACCGGGAGCAACTGGATCGGATCCGGGAAGCCCTCATCAACAAAGTGCCCATCCGATGCGAAGTGCTGAACTATTCCAAATCAGGCGAACCCTACTGGCTGGAATTGGACATTACCCCGCTTTTTGATGACTTCGGCACGTGCACCCACTTTGTGGCGGTCGAGCGGGATGTGACGGAGCGGAAGGAGCAGGAAACGGCCCTGCGTGAGGCCCAGGAGCGGTTCCAGTTGATTTCGCGGGCAACGAACGATGTCATTTGGGACTGGGACCTGACAACCAACCATGTGTGGTGGAATGATTCCATCACGGAGGTCTTCGGCTATTCCCTGTCCGACCTTGAGCCCGGGCCCGAGTCATGGATCCGCCACATTCATCCGGAGGACCGGGATCGCGTGCTTGCCGGCATCCACGAAGTCATTGACGGAAGTGAGGAGTTGTGGACCGAAGAATACCGGTATTTGAGGAGTGACGGACAGAACGTGCACGTGATTGACCGGGGATTCGTCATCCGCGACGGATCCGGAACGGCGGTCCGCATGGTGGGCAGCATGCTCGACATCACCGAGCGTATGGACATGGAACAGCGCCTTCGGGAATCCCAGAAGCTGGAGACCGTGGGACACCTGACGGGCGGCGTAGCCCATGATTTCAACAACTTGCTGACCGTCATTCTGGGCAATGCGGAACTGTTGACCGGATTCCTGGAGGATCCGAAACTCCGCAGGATGGCCGAGATGACCATGCATGCGGCGCAGCGTGGGGCGCAGTTGACGAGCCGCCTGTTGGCGTTCGCCCGGCGCAAACCGCTCGATCCGAAACCCACGGACCTGAATCGACTGGTGGAAGCCATACATCCTTTGGTTCGGCGTACGTTGCCGGAGAGCATAGAACTCGTTGTGGCGCTCGATCCGGCTATCGGAATTACGGAGGTCGATGCCGGAGAACTGGATACGGCTCTGTTGAATCTCGTGGTCAATGCCCGCGATGCCATGCCGGACGGAGGAAAGTTGACCATCGAGACCGCCAATGTCGAGCTGGACGAGGACTATGCCGCGGAGCACGCTGAAGTTGAGTCCGGACGATATGTGATGGTCAGCGTATCGGATACCGGGATCGGAATGGACCGGGAAACCTTGAAGCGGGTCTTTGAGCCTTTTTTCACGACCAAACCCGTCGGAAAGGGCAGCGGCCTGGGACTGAGCATGGTCTTCGGGTTCACGAAGCAGTCCGGTGGGCACATCAAGGTTTATTCCGAGCCGGGTGAGGGCACGTCCGTCAAGCTGTATTTCCCGATGGTTCGGACGGGCGACCACCTTGTGCAGGATGAGCGTCAGGAAAGACCGCTGCACGGCGGCACCGAGCACATCCTGATTGCAGAGGACGACGAGCTCGTCCTGAACCACCTGGAGGGCCAACTGCACGCCCTGGGGTACCGGGTTTCGGCTGCACGATCCGGCCCCGAGGCGCTCCACTTACTTGAAACGGTGAGGGACGTCGATCTTTTGTTGACCGATATCGTCATGCCGGGTGGCATGAACGGACGGGAACTGGCGGACCGCGCGCGCGCCATGTACCCGTCGCTCAAAGTGCTGTTTACGTCCGGATACACGGAGAACGCCATCGTACACCACGGCCGCTTGGACGCGGGAGTGGACTTGCTGAGCAAACCGTATTCCCGTCTGGAACTCGCAACTAAGGTGCGGTCGGTGCTGGACAGGAAGCCGCAACCTTGAATCACAACTCTATGAACGTTTTCCTTCGATGGCGTTTTCTGCTGGCGTTGATATCGGTGCCGTTGGGATGTGCCGCCCAGACCACCGCCCCGACGGCGGACCCCGCCGTGTTCGACTATGACCGGGAGCTGCCGCTCGACGTGGTGGTGCACGCCCGGACGGAGCACGCCGACCACACCGAACTGGATATATCGTACCGGAGCCCGGCCGGCGGACGCGTGCCGGCGCTGCTGTTCCTGCCTGCGGACGGCAACGGGCCGTGGCCGGCGGTCATCGTGCAGCACGGACTGCCGGGAAGCCGGCGGAACGCGGCATCGTTTGCCGCCGAATATGCCCGGATGGGCGCGGTGGCCCTGGCCATTACCGCCCCTTGGGCGCGCCCCGATGACGAGCCGCGGCGCAACATCCTGACCATGACGCGCCAGGATGCCGACGACCAGATCCAACTCATCCAGGACCTGCGCCGGGCCATCGACCTGCTGCAGGCGCGACCGGACGTGGATCCGGACCGGATTGCGTACAGCGGGGGCAGCTACGGCGGGGCCATGGGCGGCTTGCTGGCGGGCGTCGAGGACCGGATTGTGGCCTACGCCCTCTGGGTCGGGGACGGCGGGCTGGTGGCCCACGTGAAGCGTCCAGACGCTACAGCGTGGCTGGCCGCCATGGAGCCGATAGAACCGTTGCGCTGGGTGGGCCGGGAGGCACCCGCCGAATTGCTGTTCCAGAACGGTCGGTTTGACGAATTCGTGCCGGTGGCTGATGCCGAGGCGTATCAGGCGGCCGGGTCGGAACCCAAAACCATCCTGTGGTACGATGAGGGGTATGGTCTCAACGAACAGGCCCGGGAGGACCGGCGGCGGTGGATAGCGGAGCGGCTTGCCATTCCGGTCGGCGTGGAATAATCTCGGAGGATGAAACACATCCTTGCCTGCTGCAGCGCCCTCATTCTGCTCTCCTCCTGTTCGTACCTGGCCAACGTACGGCTGCTGACCGGGGGAGAAATCCGGCGGACCGACTACGTCCAGGTCGTGCCGTTTGACTACCGGAAGGACCTGATTGTCATCCAGGCCCGCCTGAACGCCGATCCGGAATCGCGGGAGTTCATTCTGGATACCGGTGCGTTCGACAGCAAGGTCGAAAAGGAACTGGCTGACCGGCTCGCGCTGGACGTGGTAACCAGCAAAACCAACAGTACGGCGCAAGGCATCAGTCGCACCATTGACGTCGTCCGGATCGACTCCTTGAGGCTGGGCGAGACCACGGCGTACGATATCGGCGCTGGAAAGCTTACGTATGCGCCCACATCGGCCAGTCAGTGCATTGCTGCCGACGGGATCATTGGCGCCAACCTGATGAAACTGGCGCACTGGAGAATCGACTACCGGACGAAGGAATTGCATTTTTCCGACCGGGCTTTCGAGGCCGGTGTCGGGGCGCATGCCGTGGCGTTCGACCGGCCCATGCTTCCCGGGACGCCCAGCATTCGCCTGGACATCCACGGCATCGACGTGAAGGATGTGCTGTTCGACGTCGGCTACAACGGGGGCCTGGTCCTGCCCATGGCACTCGCCGACCGGTTCGACAGTCCGACGCTGCTGACGGTGCATGACGGCTCTACGTCCGGGATCTTCGGCACCAACACGGACTCGCTGGTGGTCAAGGAACTCACGGTGCACCTGGGCGATGACCGCATCCGCGTTCCGGTGTCGTTTTCCAGCCTGGGCAAGTCGTTGCTGGGGAATGATTTCCTGGAGCACTTCGGGGTCATCATCAACTACGACACCAAGACCATCCATCTCGAACGTCAGGAAGACGTCCAGGTCGATGCGCCCCGTGCGTTCATGGTGGCCGGTCTGGGTGATTCGCTCTGGGTGGTCAACCGGACCACGCGGGATCTGGGGCTGGCGCTCGGCGATACGTTGCGCACGGTGGATGGCAGGAAACCCACGGATCTGTTCTCTTCCTTTTGCGACTACGTCATGAATGTGGACCGACTGTTCGCGGCCGACAGCGTGGTCGTGGAACGCATGGACGGAACGACGCACACCGTTCGACACACCCCTTGACGATTGCCGGCCGGCCGGGCAATCCGCCCCCTGCATAATTCGATTTCGATAATTACCTTGACTGATCAACCAAAAATCCCATGACCATGTCCAGCAAGAAGATCATTACTGTTTTCGGAGCCACCGGCGCGCAGGGTGGCGGCCTCGCACGTGCCATCCTCAACGATCCGGACGGGGGATTCGCCGTCCGCGCGGTGACGCGCGACGCATCGTCCGACAAAGCCAAGGCCCTTGCCGCCGCGGGAGCCGAGGTGGTGGAGGCCAACGCGGACGATCCCGCCAGCATCGACCGGGCCCTGGAGGGTGCCTGGGGAGCGTTCTTCGTGACCTTCTTCTGGGAGCATTTCTCGCCCGACCAGGAGCGGCAGCAAGCGGCCAATTTCGCCGCGGCCGCAAAGAAAGCCGGTCTGAAGCACGCCATCTGGTCCACGCTGGAAGACATGCGTGATTGGGTACCGGTCGAGGACGATCGCATGCCGACGCTGCAGGAGCGGTACAAAGTGCCGCATTTCGACGCAAAGGGGGAGTCCGATGCGCTCTTCCTGGAATCGGGCGTCCCGGTGACGCTGCTCCGGACCTCGTTCTACTGGGACAACTTCATCCATTTCGGGATGGGCCCGCAGAAAGGCGAGGACGGGAGTTACTTCATTGCGTTTCCCATGGGCCAGGCTGAACTGGCGGGCATTGCGGCGGAAGACATCGGGAAATGTGCCTATGGCATCTTCAAGCGGGCCTCCGACTTCGCCGGTCGTACCGTCGGCATTGTGGGCGAATGCGTGAGCGGCGCAGAGATGGCGGCGAAATTCTCGGAGGCACTCGGCACCAAGGTCCACTATAACGACGTACCGGCCGACGTCTACCGGAGTTTCGGATTCCCCGGCGCCGACGACCTGGGCAACATGTTCCAGGTGAAACGGGACTTCAACGAGGCCTACAACGCCAACCGGGACCGCGCCCTGTCCCGGCAGCTGAACCCGGACCTGCAATCGTTCGACGACTGGCTCGCCGCCAACAAAGACGCCATTCCGATGGGGTAAAACCGACCGTCTTGACCGTCAGTGTTGACCCTCAGTCCCCACGGAGCTCGTCGGCCGGGTTCATCCGCGCAATACGGCGGAACTGCGAGGCAATGGTCACCAGAGCCGTCCCGAGCACGAACGTGAGCGAGAGCACGAACGCCGACGGGCCGAGGGGCATGGGATCGGCATAGATGGACGACAGCAGGCCCTCCATGGCCACGTAACCGAGCGGCGTCGCGAGGACGGCGGCGACGGCCACAATGATGACGAACGTCCGGTTCATTTCCGAGGCCAGCGAGGCGAGGGTCGCACCGAGCACCTTGCGGATGCTGATCTCGCGTCTTCGGGCTGCAATCCGTTGCGTCACAATGCCATACAGGCCCATGCAGGAAATGAGAAGGGCCAGCACCGAGACGAATCCGAACAGGCTCCGGATGTTGCGGTTTTCCTGCAGGATCCGGTCGAATACGGTGTCCTGGAAAAATCCTTCCCAGGCGCGGTCGGGCCAGAGCGTATGCCACGCCGCCTTCACGGCCTTCTCGGCGGCGACCGCCGAGCCCGGTGCGAGCTGGATGGTCATGTACCGGAAGTCCTGTCCGGGAAGCTGGGCCAGGATGGCAGGTTCGAGCGGGCTGTAGAAGTCGTCGTACTGGATGTTCTTGACCACGCCCAGGATGGTCAGCGAGAGCGTATCCTGGCGAACGGTCTGACCGACGGCCTCTCCCGGGGTCCAGTCGCGGCGCGAGGCGAAGAGCTCGTTGACCAGCACACTGCCGTCGAGCGCCGTGTGGGCGCCGTCCGGAAACGACGAACCGGCCACGAGCTCCAGTCCGTACAGGTCCACGAATCCCTCGCCCACGTCGAACCGGACGGCGCCCATGCGACCGTCGCCGACATGCACGGTGGTGGACTGCCACGAGGACCAGAAATGATTGTTCGCGCCGACCACCCGTTCGACGCCCGGGATATCCTCGATTTCCGTTGCCAGCTGCCGGAACGCACCGTCCGTGCGCAGGGGCACGACCAGTTTCTGTTCGGCATCGTATCCCCAGTCGCGTTCCATGACAAATTCGGCGTTCTGCGCCAGCACGACGCCCATGATCATCGTCAGGAATGCCAAAACGAATTGGAAGGTCAGGAACCCGTACGTCATCTTGCCGCCACCGCCGAGCACCGTCCGCCCCTTGAAGATGGCCACGGGCGAGAACCGCGAAACGCGCAGGGCCGGCCAGAGTCCCGATGCCACGGTAATCACCACAAAAAGCAGCGTCAGGAAAATCCAGAGGTTTGTGGCTTCCGCGTCGGCGGGTGTAACACCGCCGCCCTGGGCCGCGAACATGGCATTGAATCCCGGTACGAACCAGGCATACGCCAGCAGGATGCCGAGGCCGAGCGACAAGCCGCACACCAATGTGTTCTCGGCCAGGAACTGCCACACGATCTGGGAGCGCGTGCCGCCCATGGTCTTGCGGACCCCGATCTCGCGCAGGCGCCGGGATGCGGCGCCGACCGATATGGTGATGTAATTGATGCATGAGAGCAGCAGCATGAAGAGGGCCACCACCGAGAACAGGATACGCGCGGCCGCCGGGGAGCCGCCGGCCAGGCTGTTCGTGACCGTCGATGCAGTCGTGGCAAGATCATACAGTCCCACGAAGCGGAAGTACTCCACAGGGCGGTCCGGATCGGCGGCCACCTGCTGCTCCCGGAAGCCATCCATCTTCGCGGCAACGGCCTCGACGTCGGCCGGATGGGCCACACGGATGAACGTGGCGCCGGTGCGCACATCCCATGCCGCCGCATCGGATGCCATGTGTGTGAACGGGATGATGGCATTGAACAGGAAGCTGGCCTTGCTCGGAAACGGATCTGCCACGGCAACCACGTTGAACGCCAGCTCGCGGCCGTCCGGGAAGTACAGCGTCATCGATTCGCCCACCGGATTCGCATCCCCGAAGTACTTCTCCGACATGGCGTGGCTCAGCACGATCGCATCGGGTTCCTCCAGACGGGCCGGCTCACCATGCGCCATGGGGAAGGACAGCATCTCCATGAACGCCGGATCGGCGTACCAGTTGCTCTCATCGAACGTCTCGCCGGCCGCGCCGGCGGTCACACGGCCCCACGTCATGCGCCCGGCCTGTTCGACCTGCGGAATGGACGCGCGCATGGCCGGACCCAGTGGCATGGGTGACATGCCGTTCAGCTCCTGGTGATCGCCGCGGTCCACCACCGACATCACCTGTAAAACGGTCTCGCCGCCAGCATGGAACCGGTCCCGGGTCAGCTCGGCCTCCACAAAAAAGAACACGAACACGGCCGTCGCCACCGAAATGGACAGCCCCGTCACGTTGATGATGGTGGCCGACCGGTTCTTGAGGAGGTTTCTGTACGCGACGCGGAGGTAGTTGGCGAGCATGATGAGGGTCCAGGAAACGGTGTCTGTCAGGAGATGCGGAACGGAGCGGAGCGCCTGCCGCCAGTACCAGGCGTCAGCGGCCCGGCGGCCTTCGGTCTCAAGGAGATGCGCGTGCATCTGGTGGAAATCCCCCAGCGCTGCGTCGCGGATGGGCGGGGCCAGGCTGCGCCCCACGATGCGCTCCGCCAACCGGGGAGGGCCGGTGTGTTTGCCCGGCGATGGGTGCGCTGGGTGTTTTGGGTGCGCACTCATGCCGGTTTCAGCTCCGGAATGCCGGTCCAGACCGTGTCGTGCACGGTCTTCACGTCTATGAGGGCCTTCTTGCCTTTCGGCGTCAGGTGGTAGAGCACCGTCGGCCGGCCGCCTCGTTCGGGGTTGGGCGCGCCTTCGGTGATTCGGACCAGCCCCTTGCGTTGAAGGCGGTGCAGCGGGGCGTAGATGGACCCGAGCGACCAGTCGCGCCCGGTGGCCCGGTTCATGGTCTCGAGGATGCGGACGCCATAGGCATCGTCCTGGAGGCGCCAGATGGTGATGAGGAGCAGTTCCTCGGAGCGGCCAATGAGATCCATGGGTGCAGTCAGCTGGTGGCGGAACCCCGTACTATTCGGAATGAATAGTAGAAAGTTTCATCATTATTCCACGGACGATAATCCTACCAAACATGCGGTCGCGTTATCGTCCCGGAACCATCCGCCAGAGTGGCTGGGAGTTGGGAGTCCGCCAGCACCCCTGTTCGAATGGGGCGAATGAATGACGCCGAGTCTCGGATGGCGTTTGCAGTGCGACGATGAGGATTCAGTACACCGACAGGAAATCCCAGGTCTTGCTTCACCATCAGGATCGGGGTGACCAAGTCTGAATCATTGGAAACGACTACCGCCGCATCGTACAAGCCCTGATGGCCATCATGCAAAAGGTGGGCTGCCAAGTTTACGTCAGAGCCCTTCTCTTCGATCTTCACGATCTCGACGTACGGGTTGGTGCCCGGTGGAGGGTTTGCCAATCTGCGATGCACATTATGTACCAAAAAGTGCCCGTAGTGTATGCTGACACCGGGGACCGTTCCCAATGCGCGCAAATACAAATCCTGTCGGATGGCTTGGGACCGATCGCCTGTCTGAGGAGAGACTCGCGCCGTGAAGTATTTGATCTGCGCGATCTGATTCCGGGGAAGGATCTTCTCGCACATCCGGCGGACGTCGAGCCACTTATACGCCGTTTTCCGAAGGGCGCCGTAGTAGAGATTGAATCCGTCTATGTAGACGTTTGTCCTCATCCGACACCCGTAAAAATAAGCAGAGGCTGAACAGCAATGCTGCCCAGCCTCGCGCCCGATCCTCGAAGGGAACGGGGGGGTTCATGTCTGAAAAGTACGGTAGAAAACTGAAGGGCCGGATTCCTTGATGATTTCTTCACAATACGTCCGCGCTACCGTATGATTTTGGTGCAATATGGATGAATGACACACGGGAGAGCACCACATAACCTCAAAAAACCAGCGGTGACGGGTAGTAGTTGATGCCCAAGACGTCCCACCGGGGGCCGTGGGCGGCCAGGCGGGTCCGGTAGGTGGTCCAGTCCCGGCGTTCGTGGGCGGTCCAGCCGATTTCGGCCACGCCCGGCAGGCGCGGGAAGGCGAGCCATTCCAGGTCGCGGATGGTCTCGGCGGTTTCTGTCCAGAGCGGGGCTTCGACGCCGAGGATGGCGCTGTCGGGCACGCCACTCACGAGCGTGGCGGGGTCCCAGTCGTACGCGTCGCGGGTATCGTTGAAGCCGGCCCAGCGGAGGCCCAGGCGGCTCGACGCATCGTATTTCATGTCGACGTAAATCCGGTCAGCGGGCGAAAGGATCAGACGGGCGCCGCGGCTCACCGCATCAACCAGATGCTGTCCGGTGTCCGCCGTCTGGGGACGCCACACCTGGATGACGGCGCCAGGCGGCAGGGTCATGCGCGTCTCGGCGACTCCATCCCAGGCCATGAAGAGCTTGCCGTGGCGCGCCACGATTTCGGCGGCGCGGTCCATGAAGGCGTTGTACTCGGTGGCCGAGAGGGTCTTGACCTCATCTCCCCCCACGTGGAAGTAAGCGCCGGGGCTGCGCTGGGCGATTTCCCGGACGACGTCGTCGACGAAGGCGTAGGTCTCCTCACGGTCCACGCAGAGCGAACTGAAACCGACATCAATGCCGGTGTAGGGCTCGGTGCGGCGGCCGTCGCAGTTCAGCTCGGCGATGGAGGCGAGCGCGGCGTTCGTGTGGCCCGGCATGTCGATTTCGGGCACGATGGTGATGTTGCGCGAGGCGGCATACGCCACCAGGTCGTCCCACTCGGCGAGCGTGTAGTAACCTCCTTCGCCACCGCCCACCTGGGTCCGCGCGCCAATGTCCGTGAGCGCCGGGCGCCCCGGGATTTCCAGTCGCCATCCCTGGTCGTCACTCAAATGGAGATGCAAGCGGTTCAGCTTGTACAGGGCCATGAGATCCATATAGCGTTTCACGTCGGCGGGGCCAAAAAAGTGGCCCGATACGTCCAGCATGGCCCCGCGCCATTCGAAGCGCGGGTGGTCGCGGATGCGCACCGGCGCGACGGACAGCGCGTAGGGCAACGTCCCGGAGTACTCGATGGCGGGTGGGAGCAGTTGCCGGAGCGTCTGCACGGCGTAAAAGTATCCCGGTCCGGCCTGCGCGGTGATGGTGATCTGCCCGGCGCTGACGTCGAGCCCGTATCCCTCGGTGCCGAAGACGGCGTTCGTGTCCGCGCGGAATACGATGGGCGGCAGGGGGTTCTGGTTCGTTCCGTTCAGGTTCTCCGCGCTCTCGCCGGACTGTCCGGAGCCTTCCACGGGCAGAGTCAGCCCCAGGAAGCCCTGTAGGTACTGGGCGGCCGGGCGCGGGCAGCGGAATCACATTCACCTGGAAAAGCATGACGAGCGCAAGTACGTGCATGGTTCAGGGCCTCCGGTCTTTTTTCTCCGAGAGAATTCGCTTGTACAGCTTCCCGGTCTCGCGGTCTTTGCGGCGGCGTTCGGCACGGCTGCGGTCTTAGTGCTCGGACTCCCGCTTTAGGGCCTGTTAACACTACGCCTGAGCCCGCTGACGGAGGCCAATATGGTGTCCGCCAAGGCGGACGAACCGAAGTGTAGCAGTGTTACTCGAGGTGAGGACAACGCCGGTGGGTGCCAAATTGGCCCCCTCCCTTCTGATAGCTACAGCGGGCTCAGGCGTAGTGTTAACAGACCCTGATTTCATATAGCGATCGTAGCGGGCTTGGTCGAGCTCGCCCGAGGCAATGGCTTCCAGAAGAGCGCATCCGTCTTCGACCATGTGGGAGCAATCGCGGAAACGGCAGTCGGTCGCGAGCGCGCTGATGTCATCGAAGGTTTCGGAGAGGCCGGCCTCGGCGCCCAGGAGACCGAATTCGCGCATGCCCGGCGTATCAATGAGCCATGCACCGGAGGGCAGTGCCATCAGGTGACGGCTTGTGGTCGTGTGGCGGCCACGGCGCCCAGCAAACGGTTCGTGAGCGTGGTTTTCCCGACGCCCGAGGAGCCAAGCAGGCAGTACGTCTTACCGGGTTCGAGGCGGCTGGCGAGGGCCTCCATACCGAGCCCCGATTCGGCCATGAATCGGAAGCGGCCGGTGAGCTCGGCGCGGACTTCAGCCGCCCCGACCAGGACGGCCAGGTGGGTGCGGTGAACCGAGGAAACGCGGAATAGACTCATGAAAGGGCGCTCATGCACGCGGACAATGACATGACCGTTGTGTTGTCGGGGCCCGGCCAGCTCTCCGATCCGGGATAGATTATGATTGTGCGGTCCGGTTGGACATCCTCGCAGGCGGCGTGGAATCCGCGGCCGATTTTCGGGCTCAGGCTTCCCTTTATTTCTATGGCCCAGAGGGAGGAATTGGCCAGTTCAAGAATCAGATCCAATTCGGCTCCGCCGGATGCGCGGTAGTAATAGGCGCGCGCAGAGGACGGTGCGACTGACAGCAGGTTTTCGATCACGAATCCTTCCCAGGACGCACCGACCACTGGATGGGAGAGCAGGTCGTCGAGCGTTGGGATGTTCAGCAGGGCATGAAGGATTCCTGCGTCCCGCACGAATATGCGGGGCGAACGGGTCAGTCGCTTGGTGGAATTGCGGGACCAGGCGGGCAGGCGTCGGACCAGGAGCAGGTCACACAACAGGTCGATGTAACGACCAACGGTTTTTGAGTCGATGCCCAGGCTGCGACCGAGCGCGGATGCATTCAGCATGGTGCCCTGCATATGAGCGAGCATGGTCCAGAGCCGCCGGATGGTTTCGGTCGGAATGCGCGGCCCGAATTGTGGGATGTCCCGCTCGAGATAAGTACGGATGAATTGGTTTCGCCATTCGAGGCTGGTTTCATCGCTCGGTGCGAGCAGACTCTTCGGAAATCCGCCGCGATTCCAGAGGGTAGAGTGGTCCGTCGACGTGGCCGTCTCCATCGCATCGAGCGGTACCAGGTCGACGTACGCAATGCGTCCAGCCAGCGATTCTCCCGACTGCCTGAGCAGGTCGATGGAAGCCGATCCAAGAATGAGGAATCGGCCGGTGCCCTTGCCCGATCGTCTGCCGGCATCAATCAGCCCGCGGAGGACCTGGAAAATTTCCGGAGTCCGGTGAACCTCATCCAGTATGACGAGACGGTCTTCATGCTGGGTCAGGTACAATTCCGGCTCCGTCAGACGTGCCCGGTCTCCCGGCGACTCCAAGTCCAGGTATACGGCATCCTCGTTCTCGACAAAATGCCAGGCCAGCGTTGTCTTGCCCACCTGTCGCGGCCCAACGAGGGCCACGGCCGGAAATTGTGTCAACAACGCTTGGACGGTTCCGAGTGCCCGGCGAGGCACCAATGCAGGGTCAAACATGGGTTCAGCACGTATTTATCCTTGCATTATCGGATATTCGTGCCAAATATGCAAGGATAAACGGGTGCAACCCGACCGGAATGGCCCAACCCGAACCGCCTACGCGATCCGCTTCTGTTCGTGCTTCTTGCGGTCGTTCGGGTTCAGGTAGCGCTTGCGCAGGCGGATGGACGTCGGGGTGACCTCCATGAGCTCGTCCTCGCGGATGAACTCGATGGCCTCTTCGAGCGACATCCGGCGCGGCGGAATGATTTTTTCGAAGTTGTCGCTGCCGGAGGCGCGCATGTTGGTCAGTTTCTTTTCCTTGGTGATGTTCACTTCAAGATCGGCGTCGCGGCTGTTCTCTCCGACGAGCATGCCTTCGTAGACGGCATCGGTCGGGCCGACGAAGAGTTCGCCGCGCTCCTGGAGACTGATAATAGCGTAGCCGGTTGCCTTTCCATGGCGGTCGGCAATCAGCGCGCCCGTCGCCCGGTGGGCGATGTCGCCTGCCCAGGGCTTGTATTTGTCGAAGAGATGGGTCAATATGCCCGTGCCCTTCGTATCTGTCATGAACTCGGTCCTGTACCCGATCAGGCCCCGCGCCGGGATTTCGACTTCAAGCCGGACGCGTCCCGATCCGTGGTTGATCATCTTTACCATGACGCCCTTGCGCGTGCCGAGCTTCTGGACGACGGCGCCCATGTAGTCCTCGGCCACGTCAATCAGTGCCAGTTCATAGGGCTCATGCGTTTTGCCGTTCACTTCCTTTGTGATGACGCGGGGCATGCCGACTGAGAACTCGAACCCTTCACGGCGCATCTGCTCAATCAGGATGGCCATCTGCAGCTCGCCGCGGCCGTAGACGAGATAGCTGTCGGCGGAATCCGTCTCCTCGATCCGCATGGCCAGGTTGGTTTCCACTTCGCGGAAGAGGCGGTCGCGCAGATTGCGGCTTGTGACGTATTTGCCCTCGCGCCCAGAGAACGGCGAGTCGTTGACGCGGAATTCCATGCTCATCGTGGGTTCGTCCACGTGCAGCGGCGTGAGCGGCTCGGGGTTTTCGGCATCGGCAATGCTTTCGCCGAGCCCGATCCCGGCCATTCCGGCGACGGCCACGATGTCGCCGGGTCCGACGGCTTCGGTTTCTACGCGGATCAGGCCGTCGTATTCGAAGAGGGCGGTTACCTGGGCGGGCGTTCGCGTGCCATCGCGTCGGCAGAGTACCACGTTCTGTCGGTTTTTGAGCGTACCGCGCACGACGCGGCCAATGGCGAGCGGGCCGCGGTACTTGTCGGGCACGACGTTGGTTACGAGCATCTGCAGCGTACCCTCTTCGTCGTGGTCGGGTGCCGGAATGGTCTCTACAATGGTGTCAAGCAGGGGGCG
>Ga0066644_10001277_pt1 | contig 14413 bp, 15 predicted proteins | sample CryGeyCG2114_020_FD_62735 | JGI IMG/M metagenome (GOLD analysis project Ga0066644, IMG submission 62735) | Groundwater microbial communities from aquifer - Crystal Geyser CG15_big_fil_post_rev_8/21/14_0.20 | ecosystem: Environmental > Aquatic > Deep subsurface > Groundwater | place: USA: Utah...
CCCGGTCGAGGGCTTTGACACAGCAGGTCGATGTCAGCGTGGCCGTCCTTCGGACCGGGCTGATCTGCACGGGCTACTGCAGCCAGATCAGCAGGTCCTGACCCTAGTCTTTCATGTGAACATTGCCCGATGGGTCGATAGGCCAGCCGGGATTGTGCGCAACTTCCCATCCATGGCCATCGGGATCGGCGAAATAACCTGAATACCCGCCCCAGAATGTTTCGGAAGCCTGCTGGAGAATTTGAGCACCGGCTTGTTCCGCCATCTTGAGAGCGGCATTCACTTCGTCCCGAGTCCGCCCGTTCCAGGCCAAAGCGACACCGCCAGGCGCTCCGGACAATCCGGTTTCCTCGACAAATGCCTGCCGGTCATAGAGACCCAGAACGCAGCCATTGAGTTCGAAAAATACGATCTTGTCGCTGCTGAATCCGGCCTTCCAGCCGATGGATTCGTAAAATTGCCGGGACTTTTCCAGATCCCGGACAGCAAGCGTGATGACTGATACGCGTTGTTCCATATACGCCTCCCTTGATGGGAACATATATGGAACACTTATTGCTGCAAGTTAAATCAATCCACCGAGCGGGCTCGACGGATCGGCATAGCGCTTTTTCGACATGCGGCCGGCGAGATAGGCTTCGCGCCCGGCAATAACCGCATGCTTCATTGCAAACGCCATCCGGACAGGGTCTTTCGCTTCAGCGATGGCGGTATTCATCAGCACACCATCACACCCCAGCTCCATTGCCACAGCGGCATCCGAGGCCGTGCCGACACCGGCATCGACGATGACCGGCACTTTGGCTTCCTCGATGATGAGGCGGATATTGACCGGGTTCTGGATACCCAGCCCGGATCCGATCGGCGCGCCCAGCGGCATGATAGCGCAACAACCCGCAGCCTCCAGCTTCTTTGCATAAACAGGATCGTCGGAACAATAGACCATGACCTGAAAGCCTTCGCTAATAAGCATTTCGGCAGCCCGCAGGGTTTCTTCCATATCCGGATAAAGGTGTTTCGGGTCTGACAGAACTTCGAGTTTCACCAGATCCCAACCGCCCGCTTCACGCGCCAGACGAAGGGTACGGACCGCCTCCTCACCAGTGAAACAGCCGGCCGTATTGGGCAGGAAGATATATTTTTCCGGATCAATGAAATCGACCAGCATGGGTTTGTCAGGATCCGTCAAATTGACCCGGCGGACGGCAACGGTGATCATCTCCGCGCCTGAGGCTTCCAGTGCCCGGGCGTTCTGCTCATAGCTCTCATATTTTCCGGTGCCGATGATGAGGCGCGATTTCAGCGTCCGGCCAGCGACCGCCAGAGGGGCGTCAACGGGAGCAAAAGGAGAAGTTTCAGAAGCGTGATCAGTCATAGTCTTCTTGTAACGCGTCGGCTGGCGGACGTCATCCATCTGGCGCGGCACGCCGCAGTCATTTATACTGTCCCGGGTAAATCACAAGGAAAACAGACCATGAGTTCAGCTATCAAGAGTGCGAGTATCGTGCTTGGCATCGTTGGGCTTCTCAATTGGGGATATGCCGGCTACCGGACCGTCACCGGTGCACCATTTGCCGACAGTCTGCCGTTGCTGATTGGCGGCCTCATCTGTTTTACCATGATTGTTGTGCTGAGCGCAGCGGGCGGCAAGAATAAAGACTAAAGCCTGCACCTGCACATGGCCGCACTTCTAAGGTCAGGACCTGTTAATTTGTCTGTAATGGCGGCCTGGATGACGAGAGATGCGAGGAAAAGCCCGAAGCGCGGAGCCGGTCCCCCGGTCGAGGGCTTTGACACAGTAGGTCAATGTCAGCGTGTCCGTCCTTCGGACCGGGCAGACCTGCTCCGGCCATTGCAGCCAGATCAGCAGGTCCTGACCCTAGCCACCGCCCACGAACTGGACGATCTCGATGCGGTCACCCTCGGCCAACCGGATTTCACTGTGCAGGGATTTCGGCACGACTTCCAGATTGTGCTCGACCGCGACCTTCTTCGGATGCAGGCCGAGGACGCCGACAAGGCCAGAAATGGTCAGCCCGCCCTCAAATTCGCGTGTCTCGCCATTGATGGTCAGTTTCACGCCTGCCGCCTCGCCTACTTGAACTTGCCCGTCATGAGGTCGTAGAACGCGGGCTTCACGTCAAGGGGCAAGGCGCATTCATGGCAGCCAGGCTAATGATCCTCAACGGGCCGAATCTCAACCTGCTCGGCAGCCGCGAGCCGGAAATCTACGGCCATGAAACACTGTCGGACATCAAGGCCATGTGCGTTGCCGCAGCCAGAGCCTACGGGCTGGAGGTCGATTTCCGGCAATCGAATCACGAAGGTATTCTGATCGACTGGATTCAGGAAGCGCGCGAGGGATTTGCTGCCCTGATCATCAATCCGGCCGCTTATACGCATACATCCCTTGCTTTACATGACGCTTTAAAGACGGTTTCCATACCGGTCATAGAAGTGCATATCAGCGACCCTTCCACGCGGGAGCCCTTCCGGCACCATTCCTTCGTTGGACTTGTCGCAACCAGAACAATCGCAGGACGCGGTGCGGCAGGTTATGTCGAAGCGGTGGAGATTGCCGCCAGTCTGATCTAGAACACGCTTTCCGAATCCGAGCCGAGGGACGAAACACGAATGACCACGTCTTCCAAGTCCGGTGCGAAACCCGCATCCGCTTTTGATCCGAAACTGGTGCGGGAACTCGCCGATATTCTTCGCGAAACAGAGCTCACCGAAATCGAGGTCGAGCGCGGTGATCTTCGCTTGCGCGTTGCGCGCACTCTGACTGCAGCACCGGTCCAGAACGTCATGGCAGCACCGGCGGCGGCACCTTCCTCGGCGGCTCCCGCTGCGTCCCCCGCGCCTGCACCGGACGGCAAAGAAGCACCGGTTAATGCCACTCCTTCGCCCATGGTCGGCACGGTCTATATCCGTCCGAACCCGGATGCTGATCCTTTTTTCAAGGTGGGTGAACCGGTCAAGGAGGGCGACACAATTCTACTGATTGAAGCGATGAAGACCTTTAACCCGATCATAGCCCCCAAATCCGGCAAGCTGACCTCCATGTTGGTCGATGATGGCCAGCCGGTCGAGTTTGGCGAAGCTCTCTTTGTGATCGATTGACCGGCGAGACCTGATGTTTGAAAAAATCCTCATCGCCAATCGCGGCGAGATCGCTCTCCGGGTTCATCGCGCCTGCCGCGAAATGGGAATCAAGACTGTCGCCATCCATTCGGAAGCCGATAGCGAGGCGATGCATGTGCGGCTTGCTGACGAAAGCGTTTGTGTGGGTCCCGCTCCGGCGTCGCAATCCTATCTCAACATTCCGCAGATCATCGCCGCGTGCGAGATCACCGGCGCACAGGCTGTCCATCCCGGCTATGGCTTCCTGTCTGAAAACGCCCGCTTTGCCGAGATCGTGGAAGCGCACGGCCTGGTCTTTATCGGCCCGACGCCAGACCATATCCGGTTGATGGGCGACAAAATCGCCGCAAAGCAGGCGGTCAAGAAGGCCGGTATTCCAGTGGTTCCCGGCTCTGAAGGCGGCATCAGAGATATTGATGAAGCCAAAAAGGTCGCCGACGAGATCGGTTATCCGGTACTGGTGAAAGCGGCTGCCGGTGGCGGCGGACGGGGCATGAAAGTGGCGCAAACTGCCCAGGATTTCCGCGAAGCTGTTGAAACGGCATCCCGCGAGGCTGAGGCCGCGTTTGGTGATGGCGCTGTCTATCTCGAGAAATATCTGGGCCAGCCCCGCCATATCGAAATTCAAATACTGGCCGACACGCATGGCAATGTCGTGCATCTAGGGGAGCGCGACTGCTCGCTGCAACGCCGTCATCAGAAAGTGCTCGAGGAAGCGCCCTCACCTGCGCTGAATGCCGAAATCCGCGAGCGCATTGGCCGTGTCACCCGCGATGCTGTTGCCGCTTTCGGCTATCGTGGTGCCGGGACGGTGGAGTATCTCTACGAGAACGGAGAATTCTATTTTATCGAAATGAATACCCGGCTGCAGGTGGAGCACCCCGTGACGGAGGCCATTACCGGGCTGGATCTGGTGCGTGAGCAAATCCGTATCGCTGCGGGAGAGACACTGGGCTATACGCAAGAGGATATCAGCTTCAACGGCTGGGCGATTGAGTGCCGCATCAATGCGGAAGACCCGGAAACCTTTGCACCGTCACCGGGCAAGGTCACTGAATTTCATGCGCCGGGCGGTCTCGGTGTGCGCCTCGATAGCGGACTATATGCCGGCTATGCCATCCCGCCCTATTATGACAGCCTGATCGGCAAGCTGATCGTCCACGGCAAGACCCGCGAGGAAACGCTGCTGCGTCTGAAGCGGTCGCTGGAGGAAATGGTCATTGGCGGCATCAAGACGACCAAAGACCTGCATCTGGCCCTCTTGGAAGAAGAAGCGTTCAAATCGGGCGATTATCATATCCGCTGGCTGGAAATCTGGCTCGCCGGCCGCGCCAAGGGCTAGGCCATGCCGGGCTTCGGACCGGGCGACTTGCTGGAATGCTATCGCACCGGCATATTCCCGATGGCGGATTCGGCTGATGATCCACGAATCTATCTGATTGATCCGCCTGTGCGCGCCAATATTCCGTTGGACGGATTTCATATTCCCAGGCGGCTGAAACGCACGGTGCGGCAAGACAGATTTACCCTCACCCTCAACCAGGACTTTGCTGCCGTGCTGGACGCCTGCGCGGCCCCTGCCCCTGACCGGCGCGACACCTGGATCAACACGCCGATCCGCTGGCTCTACACAGAGCTGCATCGTATGGGCCACTGCCACTCAGTTGAATGCCGGATTGATGGTCAACTCGCCGGCGGGCTTTACGGCGTGTCCCTCGGTGCAGCGTTTTTTGGTGAAAGCATGTTTTCACGCGTCACCGATGCCTCAAAGGTGGCTCTGGTCCATCTGGTGGCGCGGCTGAAAGTGGGCGGATTTGAATTGCTGGATGCGCAATTCATGACGGATCATCTGACGCAATTTGGAACCGGTGAAGTCCCTGCAGAAATCTATCGCGAACGGTTGGCCCGTGCGGTCGAAAAAGACGCCGATTTCTTCAAAATGCCGGACGGTGCCAGCGGTGCTTACGTTCTGCAGTCGATCGGCCAGACGTCATAAACCGGGTGTTCCAGCGGATTAAGCGCCGGATTCGAGGAGAACATCCAGCCGGAGAAAATGCGGTCCCCGTTATCTTCATCGATTTCACGGGTGTCAGGGCGGTGCTCGAAGATTTCGACGAAGACAAAGATCTCCGGCGTTTCTTCCGGCGGCCGCTCACGGCAATAGCGCGGCAAGATGGTCAGCGAACCGAAGCGGTATTCCTCACCGATACGGATTTCAAAATCCTCGGTACGGGCCGTCACCTTGTCGAGGCCTCGCATGACCAGAACATTGCCCGGCAGGCTGGACAGCTCCGTCCGCTCCTGCGCCGAGGCCGAAGCCAGAGGCAAGACTAACAGACCGCAAATGAGAAGACGCTTGATCACTGTCATTCCATCATGATGCCGCGAAGCGGCGGCCACGTCGAGCCGGATCGCCCTTAAGGCGACCAGCTTTCATAATCGGCACTATTCGCCTGACGCTTTCCACCACGCGACAGCGAACCGGACGGTTTGTAGGCGTGCAGCGTACCTGTCAGGTTAGGCTCATGTCCCTTTTCCCACGCAAAGGCGGGTTCATCGCCCGTGGGCGGGTCCTGAAAGGTGTGATGCAACCAGCCATGCCAGGCCATTGGAACGCGGCTGGCATCGGCATAACCGTTATACACCACATAGCGGCGGATACGGCCGTCAGACCCGGTGGCCTTCTTTTCCTCGAAATACCTGTTGCCGAACTCGTCCTCGCCGACCTTGCTTGCGCCTTTGGCAAACAGCGTCAGATAGGTGCCGGGTGTGGCATCATCCCACCAGGCGAAGAGTTTTCCGATAAAGCCGAGCATCAAGCGCTCCTTCAGAGGTCAGAGTCGCGGCGGAATATGCCTATCCACACCCGATTGGTCCAGTGCGCTGTGTGGCCGTTGGGCAGTTTGCCTGCGGCGCGTATGCTTTACCGGCAAACAACTGATTCTCCAGACGCGGCGGGACGGCTATGGCCAAGGCAAAGACACCGGTTTTTACCACCTTTGAAATCGCGGATCCCGATGGCGGCGATGCGGTGTTGATCCGAGCGCCCGAAGACTGGACTGTCAGCGCGGCGGCAGCCCTCGTCAGCCTTTGTGACATCGACCGCCCGGCAAAAACCCGGGTGCGGCCCGGCCCCAAGGGGCCTGAGGCTTTCCGCAAGCATGTGGCAGAGGGCAAGGTCCGCGCGCCTGAACGCGATGCCGAAACCATTATCCAGCGGATTGCCGCGCACTTTGCCGCTCCAACCAGGAACGAGCAAACACTCGAAGTTCTGAAAGCTGATCTGATCGCCCGGCGGATCTCGCCCTCACCCGGCATATGGCGTCATGCTGGTGTCGACATCGCCTATGGCGATGCCCTTCCGGCGGCAGCGCGGGTCGAAGACAGTGTTGCCATTGCCGCAGAGAGCGGCGAAGCACGGTCACTCGCCCATGATATCAGCAATCGCCGTTTAAAAGCCGCCGTCAGCGATGTCGGCGCACGCGTGCTGCGAGACCGGCTGATGGCCATTGGTACTGCCGTGGCCCAATGCGCGGGAGAAATTGATGACTGCCTCGACCCGGCGCATAACCCGGCACTGAAGCGCGCCCTGCAGGCCGCCAGACGCGACGGCGCGCCGGATGAAGCGATAGAGCATTCGCTGGCGCTGGCGCGTCAGGGCGAGTTTGACGAGCCCGATCTGGGATTTGCGCCTGTCCATGAGCCTGAAATGCCAATTTTGCACATTCCAGCCGCCTTGCTGGACGCTGAAGCCGGGGATGCATCATGGGTCTTCCATGACGGTATCGGGAAAGCCGCCCGCAGCTGGTGGATGGAGATTGCGCAATCGGTCTGGAGTTTCGGCGCGCCGGATTTCCGCTTTGCCGATGCCCGCCCCGCTCCGGGACCGGTGCTGTATCTGAACCTGCCGGCTTTCGGGACCAATGCGGACACCATTAGCAAAACGGTTCGCCTGTGGGCCGAGGCGCTGCGCGCCGGCGCAGGAAAGTCAGCATCTGCCGGGACAATTTCACTGACCGGCTTTGCGGCCCTGTTTGCCCAGGCCGGCCTGCCCTATGACAGTGAGGATGCCCGTAAGCTGGCGGAAGACATAGCAGTGGCGGCCATGACTGCTGCCGGTGACCGCATTGTGATTGCCGCGCTCGAGCCCGAAGGTGAAATCGCGCGGTTGATGGAAGCGGATTCGCTCGGCATTGCGCCGCTGAACGATGTTCTGGTGCAGACCGCCTCCGGGCGCGAACTGCGCCCCTGTGTGATTTCAGGCCTGAAGGCGCTGGGCCTCGGCATGACTGACAAGGGCGCGATGACCGCCTTTGCCCGCCCGGCACCGGACGCCGTGATCACGCTAGCGGAAAAGCTGGAAGCGATGATTAACGGCCCGGCACCGGCGCATCTGATGCTGCCGTCTGATGCCGGTCCTGATCAGGCTGCACGGCTGATGCGTCAGGCGGGCAAGGCCGGTTTGTCCGCAGTGAAAATCGAGCGTCAGGGCACGGGGCTGACGGCGCTTCTGGACAGCATCGGCGACGATCTGGAACCCGGCGAGGAACGCATCGTTGAACGGATTATCGAGAAGATGGTCGAAAAACCGGTCAACCGCTGCAAAATGCCAGACCGCCGCAAAGGCTATATCCAGAAAGCAACGGTTGGCGGTCATAAAGTCTATCTGCACACGGGCGAGTTCGACAGTGGAGAGCTGGGCGAGATTTTCATCGACATGCACAAGGAAGGGGCTGCCTTCCGGTCACTGATGAACAATTTCGCCATCGCCATCTCCATCGCGCTGCAATATGGTGTGCCGCTGGAAGAATTCGTCGATGCCTTCGTCTTCACACGGTTCGAGCCGGCAGGCGAAGTCGAAGGCAATGACTCCATCCGTCATGCCACCTCCATTCTCGACTATCTCTTCCGCGAGCTGGCGGTCTCTTATCTGGGGCGCGATGACCTGGCCGAAGTGCAACCGGATCTGTCTGGCGGCATCGGCCGGGGTGTTGCGAAAGAGAAAATCGTCCAGGAAGACGCGCTGCGTTATATTTCCAAGGGTTTCTCGCGCGGGCAATTGCCTGACAATGTGGTGATGCTCACCGCAGACATGCGAAAGGCCAAGGCCGGCGAGCGCCAGACAGGCCAGGCCAGCAGCGAGATATTGCCGCCCGACAGCTATGATGGTGATCCCTGCCCGGAATGCGGGCATTTCACAGTGGCGCGCCTGAATGACGGCACGCTGGATTGTCAGGCGTGCGGATGGGTCAAGAAAAGCGGCAGCGGAAGCTGAGACCCCTTATTCCAGCGGCAGCGCACTCCTCCTGCTGTCTTTTACTTCCCGTCAGAAAGACAAGGGATTTTCCGTTTCCCTGCACCGGATTATCGGCAAATAGCAGGCCGCGCGCGGAACATGTGTATCGAACCGGCGTTGTTCTGAGTATCAGCGCGGTGCCTTCCGGCACCATGCAAATGCAGAAAATGGAGCGTCTCACATGACCAACAAGCTTTTATCAGCGACGTCGATCAACAAGGACAATGTGGTAAATGCGTCGGGTGAGAGTCTGGGCGAAATCAAGGATTTGATGGTTGATCCTGAAGATGGCCGCGTGGTCTATGCGGTACTTTCCTTCGGTGGAATTCTCGGCTTGGGCGACAAGTATTTTGCAGTGCCGTTTGAGCGCCTCGCAACTGACCGCGAGAACAAGCGCATGGTTCTGAATGTCGACAAGAAACGCCTGGAAAGCGCACCGGGATTTGCCAAAGACAATTGGCCGGATTTTGCGGATCCGACCATCCGGCAAACGGTCAATGACTATTATATGCCAGCCTGACCAAAATCAGCTGATCAAACTAAAGAGCCGCGGTGCAAAGCGCGGCTCTTTTGATTCAGCCCTGCGTCCCCACGAGCGGAAAGCCCAGATCTCCCCGCGGTGGCCATTCGAAACTGGCCTGTTGCAGCCGGCGTGAAAAATCCGGAACAGCGCTCCGGTCAAAGGGCGCGCCACAGCGGCAGGTATCAATGGCCGTCATCAGATCAAGATAGCCATAGGGCCGCGCGTCGATTTCGGCGGCCATGGCGTTGGCGGCTTCCATATCGCCCATCCATGCCCGCAGAACGAGGTTTAACCCGTCCACGTCTTCGGTCACGAAGGGTTCAATCACCTCGCGGGCTACCTCACCCCCGCGCCGTGCTGCCAGGCGGATGGATTCCCATTCCCAGTGAGGCTGCAGTAATGCCTCGGCCTCCTCGAGCCGGCCAAGGCCCAACAGTGCATCAAAGCCAACGACTTCGGCTTCGTAAGCCATGCCACGTTCTGCCAGATCGGCGGCCCAGTCCAGCGCGTCCTCGTAATCGCCACGCACGATCAATGCGTTGCCATAAAACAGCCGGATCAGCGGATTGAGCGGATCGCATTCAACCAGTCTCTCTGCATAGGTGAGGCGCTGATCCAGATTGCCGTAAAGATAGACAAAGTCCTGGGTCCAGTTGTCATGCGCGCAGATGTCCGATGTGATCGCCTGCTCCAACGTCTGCCGGGCATAGGTCCAGTCTTCAGAAAACAGAATTTCGTTTGCAGAAACAATGGCACGCCGCGTGTCACTTGAAGCTGTGTCGTATGCAAGCTGAAGCAATTCACCCTGACGTATTCGCACCTGTTCGCGCGCCTCGGTATTATCGGCCATCGCCCCCTCACTCAGCTGGTGCGCATACCAGTCACTCTGAAGAAGGTAGGCCTCGGAGAAATCCGGCGCGAGTTCTGTCGCGCGCGCGAAAAGCGCATCAGCCTGTTCGAGAAGCCCGTTGGTATCGCCCTCATCATGCGCCCTGTCCCACAGGGCCTGTCCCTGTTGAAAGGCGATGAAGGCATCAATATTGCGGGTACCGGCATTGCGCATCTGGCGGCGGCTTTCCTCGCTGAGCACAACATTCAGCACCGCCGCGACATTCTCGGCGACATCCTCCTGTATCTGGAAAACATCCTCCATCGCGCGGTCATAGGTCTGGGACCAAAGATGGACATCATCGGACGCGCGGATCAGCTGAACCGTGATGCGGGCCTGATCGCCTGACCGGCGAACCGATCCTTCCATAACATGGGCAACACCCAAGCTCTGCGCGATTTCGGGAATCGACGGCAGATCGCGGCCGCGAAACTGGAAGGCGGAAGTCCGGGATGTGACCCGCAAGTCCGGAAGGGCGGCCAATGAATTAAGGATTTCTTCGGTCAGGCCATCCGCGAAATAGGCGTCATTGCGGTCGTCGGTGAAGGGCAGAAAAGGCAGAACGGCTACGGAGAGCTCGTTTGGTATGGCCGTCTGTATCTGCGTTTCCACGCTGCCGGATACACCACCCGCCGGGGTTACGATATTGACCTCGCCATCATCGCGCGCCAGTGGTGGCGCGCCTGTCCTGATGGTGTTTCTGATCGGTTGCCAGGCGAGTAGGCCGGCAAAAAAGACGATCGTGCCCATGATGGCAAAATCCGCCAGTCGTGGTGGCGGCAATGCATCGGCTTCGCTAGCATCGAGACGGCGGGTGGCCTTGATACCCTCGGACGTCAGTTCAAACGTCCAGGCGACGAATACCACAACAGGGAAAGCCGCCACCAGGACGATCAAGGCTACGCTATCAGCCCATGTGGGAAATCCGGCAGCGCTTTCAACGCCCTGCACAACCTCGAACGTGACCCATGCGACGGCCAGGTATCCAGCGACGATCCGGAAGACATTCCGGCGCTTGAGTTCATGCAGAAACGGTCCGATCACGTTGCCAGACCTTCAACGATAAAACGCTGTCCGCAACAGGCAGATATCCGGAACACATTCCGGCGCTGCAACGCTTGATGAAAGTGGATCATATTGTCTCCCTGCGCGGTGAAATGGCACGGATTAAGGATTAACTCAACGAAATCCGCTAATAATGAAAAAAGTGAGTGCGGCATCGCGCTTGCACGTCTCAGGGGAATTTCTGAAGGGAGCGATCCAGAATGAAACGTCTCGCGATTCTTGCGGCTACATTGATGATTTTGACCCCGTCTGCCCTGGCCCAGAGCGCTGGTGAGATTGCCCGCGTTCAATCCGGCGCTTCCTGTACGGGATGCAACCTGTTTCAGGCCGACCTCTCCTATCGCGATCTGCCCAATGTGAACCTGTCCGGCTCACGATTGCGACAGGCCAATCTCAGCCTGGTGACCATGAACGGTGCCAATCTGAGCGGTGCCGATCTGTCTGTCGCCGATCTGTTTGGCGGGCGGTTTACAGGGGCCAGCTTTGCGCATGCCAATCTTCGCGATGCCAATCTGGTCGGCGCCTATTTTGGCAGCACGGACTTTTCCGGTGCCGGTCTGGTTGGAGCTATCCTTTCAGGGGCGGAAATGGAAACGGCTCGCGGCCTGACCCAGGAACAGCTCGATACAGCCTGCGGTGATCAGGAAACGCGCCTGCCCGCTGGCCTGCGCATACCTGTTTGCTGAACACTGTCTGACCGGCGGCTTACAGCGATTTAAGTCGAATATTTCCCGGAATTGTTCTAGTGGCTGATGCCGTGAAAATATTTGCTTTTTATATCTTGGCCGGATTCGGCTTTCTGACGGGCAGTGCGGTCGCAGGCGACACCCACCCGCACAGAACCATCACCATTTCCGGTGAATGCCGCAGCTGTGAGCTGGCCCGGGAAAACCTCTATGGTGCCGAAATACTGGGCGCCCTGTTTATAGAGGCCAATCTCGACGACACCAATCTGAACCAGTCCGTGATCGTCGAAACGCGGTTCATGGGGTCACAGCTCAACCGCACCGATTTCACCCGTGCGCGCCTGTCCGGTGTGCTCTTTCACGGCTCATCCCTGCAAGGAGCCGTTTTTACGCGAACGCGGGGTGAGCGAGTCCGCTTCCATGCCTCTGATCTGACCGGCGCTGACCTGTCGCATTCACTGATGATCCTTGCCAATTTTGTGGAGGCGGACCTCAGCGGGGCGAATTTGACATCCGCGCGCCTGTTCAATGCCCGCTTTGATGATGCGACACTGACCGATGCGGATTTCTCTCAGGCTCGTATTCCGGGCGCTATTCTGCGCGGCGTGCAAGGCCATGCGGTGCGGTTTTCCGGTGCCGATCTGCGCGGGGTCGATCTGAGCGGCGCGCAACTGATTGAAGCCGATTTCGAAGGCGCCAATCTGAGCGGCGCACGTTTTGCCGGCACGGTGCTGATCGATGTCCGCGGCCTGACCCCCGCCACTGTGCAGAATGCCTGCCGGGATGCTGAAAGCCGCCTGCCTGAAGGTCTGGAGCTGGCCGATTGCATCGAACGGCCTATGACCGAGACAGCTGGCAATGCACAAGAGAGCCTCACCTTAACCATGAGCCGCGGCCGTGTCATCGTGGCCCCGGACGCAAACCGCCGTGGTGGTAATGTCATACGGCTGGAATTGATCCGCGAAGAGCAGGAACGTGCCGTCGCCGAGTTTGAAGCCACGCGGGACGCGCTGACCGCTTCCCGTCAGGCCATCGCCGAAGCGCAGGCCATGGCGATGCGGGTAAATGCCGACGGGCGCGACGAAATATTGCAGGAAACCGCGCGCAGTCTGGAAGACGTCGAAGCCGCAGAGGCCGAGTTGCAGCGCCAGCAAGCCCTCATGGTCGAGGAATTGCGTAATAATGCCGATCTTCTCCGGATTGTGCAGGGCAGAGGCGAGCGCCTGATCTTCCGGGACGGCAATGACGCTCCTGAAGCAGCAGGATCGCGCGGCCCGTCCGTTATTGTGGATGGCAACCGCTATCAATTGAATGGCCGCTATCGCTGGGTGTTCGAAATGCCGGTTCCTCCGGATGCGCCTGCCGAACCGGCCACGGCCATTGATCCGCTGGGCCCCAAGGGGCCGGGCGATACGCCGGCCCCTGAAAACGACTGATCAGCCCTTTTTGGGCTCCTGCGGAACAATGCGGAGGCTGAGCTCTTTCAGTTGAGCCGGATCGACCTCGGCGGGCGCATTCATCATCAGATCGCGCGCCTGCTGGTCCTTCGGGAACATCACGATCTCGCGCAGATTCTCCACGCCGGCCAGCAGCATGACGATGCGGTCGACGCCCGGCGCGATGCCGGCGTGCGGCGGCGCACCGTAGCGGAAGGCGTTCAGCATACCGCCGAATTCCTCTTCCACTGTCTCCGCGTCGTAGCCGGCAAAACCGAAGGCTTTCAGCATCACGTCCAGACGGTGGTTGCGCACCGCGCCGGAGGACAGCTCCACGCCGTTGCACACGATGTCGTACTGGAAGGCCAAAAGGCCCAAGAGCGCCTCTTGGTCCGAACCGTCCCACTCAAGGAATAGATCCGGGTTTATCTGCGGCATTGAGAAGGGGTTATGGGAGAAGTCGATCTGCTTGCGGTCCTCGTCCCACTCATACATCGGGAAATCGACGATCCAGCAGAAGCGGAACGTATCCTTTTCGCAGAGGTCGAGTTCGCGGCCGATGACGTCGCGTGCCCGGCCAGCAAAGGCGGCCATCTCCTTAGGAACTCCTGCCACAAAAAACATTGCGTCACCCGCTGACACACCATTCGGAAACAGCAGTTTTTGCTTGTCCCGCACGGAATCCGGGACTCCTACGGTGGCGAACCCAGGTAAATTCGCCGTTTCCGACACACTTGGGTAGAAACGGACAGACGGGTTTTCAGGATCGAACAGTCGACGCAAATCCTCGGTAGGTTCCGCGCCCAGATGCTTGGCGATCGGACCAGCGCCCTCGACCATTTCGCCATTCTGTCGCCAGAAGATGTAGCCCAATCCAGGTTGCCCTTCCTTCTGAGCCCAAGAATTCATCCGGTCGCAAAATGCGCGAGATCCACCGCCAGGCGCAGGAATTGCCCATACCTGCGCCTTTGGATTCTCTTCGAGCAAGCGTTTAAACACACCGAAACCGGAGTCTTTATGTTTAAAGACGTTCGAGACGTCCGCCATGACGAGTGGGTTTCGAAGATCGGGCTTGTCGGATCCAAAGCACCTCATTGCACCCGTATATGGAATACGCGGGAATGCCTCGTCCGGCACGTGACGGCCGTCGGCGAATTCGTCGAACAGGCCCTTCATCACCGGCTCGATGACGCCGAACACATCCTCCTGGGTGGCGAAGCTCATTTCCATATCGAGCTGGTAGAATTCCCCCGGAGCGCGGTCGGCGCGGGCGTCCTCGTCGCGGAAACAGGGCGCGATCTGGAAATAACGGTCGAAGCCGGAGACCATGATCAGCTGCTTGAACTGCTGCGGCGCCTGCGGCAGGGCGTAGAA
>Ga0066644_10001278_pt1 | contig 14402 bp, 10 predicted proteins | sample CryGeyCG2114_020_FD_62735 | JGI IMG/M metagenome (GOLD analysis project Ga0066644, IMG submission 62735) | Groundwater microbial communities from aquifer - Crystal Geyser CG15_big_fil_post_rev_8/21/14_0.20 | ecosystem: Environmental > Aquatic > Deep subsurface > Groundwater | place: USA: Utah...
TAGTGTGTTGACCGCGTGTTCGAGTGCGCCGTCCGAGCCTCCGGTCCCGGTTGTTCCCGGCGATGCAGCTTCCATTGTGGCGGCAGCGCGCCAGTGTGATCCGGCCGATTTTGAAGGAATGGATGTGCCGGATATTGGCCAACCGAGATTCGAGGGTAATCCCAGCCAGGCCGAACGCAATCAGCTGGAAGGCGCGCTTTATCTGGAACGGATGAATCTGCAGCCATGCGTTTATGCGCTGCCTTCTGGGCTACATTTCCGCATATTGCAGGCCGTTGGAGATGACGGTTTGACCCCGCAAGGTGGCGAGATTGTCCGCGTTCACTATCAGGGCACCAGTCTTGATGGCGAAGAGTTCGACTCGTCCTATTCGCGTGGCGCGCCGGCCGACTTTCCGTCAGACCGCCTGATCCGCGGCTGGGTTGAGGCGCTGGCCCTGATGCGGACGGGAGAGGAATGGGAACTCTTTATTCCGGCCGGGCTGGGTTATGGCGCGCGCGGCACACCGGGCGGGCCGATCGGTCCCGAGCAGACGCTCTATTTCCGGATGGAGCTGATCTGTCTTCCGGGCCGCGAAGAGGGCGGCTGCGAGGGTTAGCGCGACAGGCGCAGATTGACGAGATCACCGGCGATCAGCTCGAAGGCATTACGCAAGGCTTCATTTGAGGGGCTGTTGAAATAGAGGCTGGGGTGTGACGCGCAATTGCGCATCATGTCCTGTGTCGATGACGAACTGACCTGAAAGGTGATCGTATAGACGCGAATGCCCTGTTCGCGGGCATAGGCACAGGCCGCCTCGGTCCGCTCATTCAGGGCATTGCGGAGCGCCCATGAGCTGGAGGTGATGAGCCCCAGCCGTCCCTCGCGGATATAGCCATAGCCGGAATAGTCCGAGTAATTGATATTGCCGCGGCCATTGATGACATTTTCGCCATCGGTGAGGATGACCATGGCTTTTATATTCTCATCGTCATCATAAGCATTGCCCTCGGTGAACGGCTCTTGCGGTGACAGCACGCGGACGCCCCAGCTGATGCCGATCGGGATGTTGGTCGTGCCACTGGCAATCATGCTGCCAATGGCATTGTCAATCACCGGGCGGCTCTGTGTCAGTGGCGTAATCGGGCGGGCGGTGCAGCCCCAGTTCGATGCGGCACCAGACGGATTTACCCCGGCATATTTATAGGAGTTCATCAACCGGTAGAGTTGGTTCGAACTGCTCGTGCCGTCGGACATGTAACTGTTGCGATACCCGGAATAATAGCTGGGCTCATCCGGAGCAAAATAGGGCAGGAAAAGCGTATCAGGATTGGAGGGAGACGGTGGGACGTCCTCGACATCAAGCGGGATATCGCGCGCTTCCACGCAGCCATCCCAGCTTTCATACTGCATCGAGTCAATCACATCCCAGCGATTGGCGTCCGGGTTGAAATTGTTCGAGTGATTTGGCGCGGTCCCGTCCGGGTCGAGCCACCAGGCGCGCTCGAATTGGCTGCCGACATTGACCGTTGAGGAGAAGGGCACGAGGCCGATTTCGAGCATCGTAGGATCATCGGCGTTGTCGTGCAGAATATCGGTGAGCATCAGCGCGGCCTCACGCAAGGCACTGATCTTCGATCCCGACATGGAGCCGGTATTGTCCAGCACCATGACCAGCTCCAGTGCGGTGCGTGCCCGCCGCACTTCTGTTTCCCAATTGACGGTCAGGTGATCAATGCCGATCAGCCCCAGAAAGGCGGTCTGAACCCGTGACGTGCCGGACAGGATGACAATATTATTGGTGTCGTCGATCTCGACATTGACCGGACCCAGATTGCCAATTTCATAGGCTGGATAATTGGCCGCGACGATGGCTTGCGCCAGCGACACAGCATCCTGCGGCAACAGGCGGGGTGATGATCCGACGGCGAGCGCGGCCGCATCCAGAGATTCCGCCAGCCGCGCCCGGGCATTCATGGCCTGATTGAAGTCCACTGCGCCGCCTCCCATCACAACGATGGGAACCAGCATCAGCGAAAACAGCATGGCAACATTGCCGCGCGTGTCGCGGATGAAAGCCCGGACTCCTGAAAACCGCATTGCAGGTCATCCCTGTTCAAACCAGGAACAGGAATCCGCAAATAGAAACCCCGCGCACGGACTTCCTGTGCACGGGGTTAAAAATCAGTCGCCTGAAAGCGCTGATTTTAGCGTGAAATGCGCAGATTTGCCAGATCGCCGGCGATAATCTCGAAGGCTTCTTCCAGCGCCTCGTTTGACGGGCTGTCGAAATAGAGGCTGGGATGAGACGCACAATCGCGCATCATGTTCTGTGTCGCTGTATTCCGGACCTGGAAGGTGATGGTGTAAATGCGGATGCCCTGATCGCGCGCATAGCGGCAGGCCGCCAAGGTGCGCTCGTCCAGCGCATCGGACAGGCGGCGGCTGGAAGAGGTGCGGATGCCCAACCGGCCATCGGCAATATAGCCGTAAGCACTATACCGCGACATCAGCGCCGAGTTGTGGCCACTGAGGACATTGTCGCCATCGGTCAGAATCACCATCGCCTTGATGGTTTCGCGGTCCCCATAGGCGGTGCCCTCGGTAAAAGGTTCCTGCGGCGAAATCAGACGAATGCCCCAGCCAATGCCATTGGGAATATTGGTATAGCCGCTGGCCCCCATCGCGGAGATGGCATTCTCGACCGTGCGGCGGTCATGTGTCATCGGCGTCACCGGTGTTGTGGTGCAGCCGTTATTGGGACCATTGGGCGATGGCCGGCCATTGTCATATTTGATGAAATTCCAGAGACGCTCGAACAAACCAGCATTTCCGAGGCCATCGTTGAGATAGCTGTTATAGAAATTGCCATTGTCGGGTTCGTCTGGAGCAAAGAAAGGCAGGAAAAGTGTTTCCGGATTGGCACGGCTCGGTGGCACATCCTCAATATCGAGGGGAATAGCCCGCGCTTCGACACAGCCTGCCCAACTGGTATTACGCAACTGATCAAAAAATTCCCACGCATTCGGCGTAAAAGTTTCAGTGGTGCAGCTGCGCCGGCGGCCTCGTCCGGTGCAGGTTTCGACCTCCTGTGGCCCACCGGCCCATTGCGCGTGCAGCGGGCTTTCCGCATTGGGATCCAGCCACCAGGCGCGCTCATACTGAGTGCCGACATTCACGGTTGCGGCAAAGGGCACGAGTCCGATACGGACATCGTCCGGCTCCTGTGCGCCGTCAAACAGGATACCGGTCAACAGGGAAGCCGCATCACGCAGTGAACGGATTCTCGAGCCCCTCATCGACCCGGTATTATCAAGCACCATGACGAGTTCGAGGTTTTGCTGGGCGCGCCGGACTTCGCTGGTCCAGTCCACATTGATGTAGTCCATGCCCATAATGCCGAGCAGGGTAGTCCCGACGCGTGACTGACCGGAAATCTGAACAATGCCATTCGCCTCATCAATGCTCACCGAAATCGAATGGACGCTGCCGATTTCGCGCGCGGGATAATTTGCCTCAATATAGTCGAGCGCCATCTGCTCGGCCTGACCGAGGGACAGATTGGGCTGCGAGCCGACCGCCAGAGCAGCGGCATCCAGCGCTTCTGCCAGCCGCCCGCGGGCATTCATGGCTTGGGCAAAATCAACTGCGCCTCCGCCCATGACCGAGATCGGCACCAGAGCGATTGCGAAAATCGTGGCGACATTACCGCCGGAAGACCGGAGGAAGTGTGCGAATTTCGAAATAATTCCGCGCATAATTGCAGGCCTTTATTCACCATTCCTGAGTGGAAAGTGCCTGAAACCTCTTAAAATCGCGTGGAAAGAGAGGGTTTCCCGAACGTTAAGGCCGGGCTAGGGAGAAGACCTCTGAAGGATGGATTGCCGTGACCGCTCATTCCCTTGATTCCGTCAAAGCCTGTCTTGCCGATCTGATCGGCATCGCGACCGTATCCCGCGACAGCAATCTGAAACTGATCAATTATATCGAGGCGCGCCTGGCGGCCCTTGGTGCGGTATGTCACCGGACGGTGGATAGCTCTGGAACGAAGGCGAATCTGCACGCTGTGCTGGGTCCGCCCGTCAATGGAGGAGTGGTCCTGTCAGGCCATACCGATGTCGTTCCGGTTGACGGGCAGGACTGGTCGACCGACCCGTTTGTGATGACGGAAGCCAATGGCCGCCTTTACGGGCGCGGTACGTGCGACATGAAAGGTTTTATCGCCTGCTGTCTGGTGCTGGCGGAGGATTATGCCCGGCAAAATCTGAAACGGCCGGTGCATTTTGCGTTTTCGTATGATGAAGAGCTGGGATGTCTTGGCGCACCGGACATGATCCGTGACATGACCGCAAGCGGTCCCCGCCCCGCCATCGCCATTATCGGTGAACCGACCGGTATGAAAGTCGTCACCGGGCATAAGGGGCTATATTCGGTGCGGGTGGAAATCGTAGGTCTGGAAGCGCATTCCTCCAAAATCGAGGACGGGGCCTGCGCCGTGACGTATGCCGTCCCGCTGATGCAATATCTGGTCGATCAGGCAGAGGTTTGGCGTAAAACCGCGCCAGCAGACAGCCCGTTTGATCCGCCTTGCGGCACGATCACGATTGGCCAGATGGGAGGCGGAACGGCTGCGAACATCCTTGCCCGTAAAGCGTGGTTTGAAAGCCTGATGCGGCCTGCGCCATGGGATGACGCCCGCGCGGTAGGTGATAGCTTGCGGGAAAAAGCGGCCGAAGTGCAAATCCGTATGCAACGACATGCGCCGGAATCAGCGGTGGAGGTGATCCAGAGATCGGATGCGCCGCCGCTGCGCCCGGAAGACAATGGGGCGGCTGAGGAATTGGCGCGGCGTCTGACTGGAGATAATACCCGCCGTTTTGTGGCGTTCGGTACGGAAGCGGGACTTTTCCAGAGCGCAGGCCTGTCGACCGTGGTGTGCGGTCCCGGATATATCGAGCAGGCTCACAAGGCGGATGAATATGTTGATCTGAGCGAGCTTGAAGCTTGCCTTGTTTTTCTCACCCGCCTGTCGTCTTGGCTGACAGAGTAACGCTCCATGTATGAACGCTCCGAGCCCCTGCACGCGCTGACCGCTCCGCCATGCGGTGAGGGCCGTGGCATACTCGTTTTCGGTGCGCCGCGCGGCGGCACATCCATGGTGGCGGGGGCGTTGTGTATTCTTGGCGTTGATATGGGCGCACGCCAGGGTGTTGGAAACAATGAGGATCTCGACCTACAGGACGCAAGGGGCGGCGTTGCTGAGCTTGGAAATCCGGAAAGCGAGGCTTTACAGGCGGCCGTGACGCGAATGCGGCCCCTGATCGAAAGGCGCTCAGAGGCGGATATGGCATGGGGCTGGAAGGATCCGCACGGCGTGCTTTATGCGGCGCAGGTGCAGGACTTGCTTCCCGCTGCCCGTATGATCTGTGTTTTCCGCGACCCGCATGCGGCGGCTGAACGCATTCACCTGCTGACGCAGACACCACTTTTAACGGCGCTGGATGAAACGCTGACGCTTTATCAGCGCTGCCGGACCTATCTGGAGAGCTGCGGCTTGCCAGCGGCGCTTGTCAGTTATGAAAAGGTTCTGGTACGGCCGGACCGCTTTGTGGAACAGCTCATCGAATTTTGCGGCCTCAGCCCCACAGGCGCGCAGACAGAGGCGGCGATTGCCTTCTGTTATCCCGAGCGCGGACATGGCAGCCCGAATGATCCGGGCTGGCCCCGCCAAGGCGCGCTTTAAGACACCGCTTTCAGCTTGGCGTCTTTCTGTGCGGCCTCGCGGTCCTTGTTCCAGTAGGACACAGACGGTACTTTCGAGAGGTCGCAGCGATCCTTGTATTTGCGCGCAATTTCTGTGACTTCATCCATCAATCCGGATTCCAGCGTAATCGGATGGAGGCCGAGCTTCAGGAAGGTCGCATTCTCGACGTGAAGCTCATTCTCGTCGGCTTCATTGCGCGGATTCGGCAGGCAGGTGATTTCCACACCGGTTAATTTAGAAATCATTTCAGCCAGTTCGCGGACACGATGTGTTTGGGTCATCTGGTTCATGATGTGAACCCGGTCGCCGGATTGCGGGCGGTTTTCCAGCGCCAGCTCGATGCACCGCACGGTATCCTGAATGTGAATGAAAGCACGGGTCTGACCGCCTGTGCCGTGGACCGTCAGCGGGTGTCCGATTGCGGCCTGCATCAGGAAGCGGTTCAGCACAGTGCCATAATCGCCATCATAGTCGAAACGGTTGATCAGGCGTTCGTCCTTGCGGGTCTCTTCGGTCTGCGTTCCCCACACAATCCCCTGATGGAGGTCGGTGATCTTTATTCCGTCATTCTTGTTATAGAAGTGGAAGAAGAGCGCATCTTGCGTCTTGGTCATGTGATAGATGGAGCCCGGATTGGCCGGATAGAGAATTTCGGTGTCGATCAGCCCCTGTGGCGTTTCGACCTTCACATTGAGATAGCCTTCCGGAATTTTCATACCGGCTGTGCCGTATCCGTAGACGCCCATAGTGCCGAGATGGACGAGGTGGATATCGAGGCCAGAATCAACGATGGCGGCGAGCACATCATTGGTGGCGTTCAGATTGTTATCAACGGTGTAGCGTTTGTGTCTGGCCGATTTCATCGAATAGGGCGCAGCGCGCTGTTCGGCAAAGTGAACAATGGAGTCGGGTTTTTCCGACAGGATGAGGTCGAGAAGTTCCTGGTAATCCTTGCCCACATTGAGATCAACGAAACGGATATCCTTGCCGGAGACCTCTTTCCAGGCGGCCAGGCGGACGCTCATCGGCTGGATTGGCGTCAGGCTGTCGACTTCCAGTTCGATGTCGATCTTGCGGCGTGACAGATTGTCGACGATGACAATCTCATGGCCGAGATTGGAAAGGTGCAGGGCTGTTGGCCAGCCGCAAAAGCCGTCGCCCCCGAGAACGATCACCTTCATAGTGGATACCTGCCCTGTAATAAAAACCCAGATTGCCCTGCCTTCTCGCAAGGTGAAGCCCTGATGACAAGGCTTTGCTGCTTTAATCCAGCAGATAGAATATGCCACACTGATTGCTTTCAGGAGTCCGGAATTGCCAGATTGTGAATGCTTTGGACCTTTTGAGGACGCATTATTGATTGAGCCCCTGCGGTTCGGCGATGACCGCGGCTGGTTCGAGGAGGTCTGGAATGCGGCGCGCTTTCAGTCTCTTGCCGGAGTGAGAACCGAATTCGTTCAGGACAATACGTCGCGGTCCATTGCGGCGGGCACTGTGCGGGGTCTGCATTTTCAGACCCCTCCCATGGCGCAGGGCAAGCTGGTCAGATGTCCGCGCGGTGCGATTTATGATGTGATTGTTGACATCCGTCATGGTTCGCCGACCTTCGGGCAGTGGGCCGGGGCCAGCCTGACAGAAGAAAACGGCTTGCAGCTCTGGGTGCCGCGTGGCTTTGCCCATGGATTTGCCACGATCGAAGCCGAGAGCGAGATCGCCTACAAGGTCGATAACCCGTATTCGCCAGAGCATGATCGCGGTGTATTATGGAATGATCCGGCCATCGGCATTCGCTGGCCCTTTGATACGGAGGCGGCAGTGTTGTCGGACAAGGATCGCAATGCGCCGAAGCTCGCGGAGCTACCCCGTCTGTTCGAGTGCAAGACATGAAGATTCTGGTGATCGGATCGTCGGGGCAGGTGGCGAGCGCGCTGGCGCGGCAGGCGGGCGCGCATGAGGTGATCCGTATGGGCCGGCCCCAGATTGACCTTGTCCATCCCGCAGGGATTGCCGACATCATGGGCCAGATCTCGCCGGATGTGATCATCAACGCGGCCGCCCATACTGCGGTTGACAGGGCGGAGGATGAAATCGAGGCGGCACGAGCGCTGAACGAGACCGGCCCGGCGGCGCTGGCGCGGTCAGCCGAAGCGCGTGGCGTGCCCTTCATCCACATCTCCACCGATTATGTATTCAACGGGCTCGGCGGTGCGCCTTATGCCGAGACAGCGGATACTGCTCCACTGAACGTCTATGGCCAGACAAAAGCTGATGGCGAAAAAGCCGTTCTGGCAGTGAATCCGGATGCGCTGATCGTCCGGACAAGCTGGGTCTATGCGCCTGAAGGCACGAATTTTGTGCGTACCATGTTGCGGCTTGCCGCCGGGGGCGAGACGATGAACGTGGTCGATGACCAGATTGGCCGGCCGACCGAGGCGCATGCGCTCGCCGATGCGCTCCTGGATCTGGCAGAGCAAATGCGCGGCGGGGCGGACGGCGGATTGCTGCATGTCACCAATACCGGAGAGGCCAGCTGGAAAGATCTTGCTGAGGCGTCGATTTCCGGGGCGGGACTGTCAACCCGGGTCACCGGTATTCCGACCAGTGCCTTTCCGACACGTGCGCGCCGTCCGGGCGATACGCGCCTTGATCTGTCCAGAGCGCAGGCTGTCTATGGCATCACCCTGCCGGACTGGCGGGAGTCGCTGGAAAGATGCCTTGAAATGATGGGTGTGAGTGGACGCCGCGGCTAAGAGCGGGTAAACGGCGCGCGACTCTGTTTCAGGCGGGCCAGCGGGGCTCGCACCGACCTGCTCGAGAGGAATTTTCGCATGGCTGTCCGGGTTGCTATTACGGGATTTGGCCGCATTGGCCGATTGGCATTGCGCGCGGTTCTGGAAGAGAAGCGCTGGGACGAAATCGAGGTGGTTGCCATCAATGATTCCTCGACCCCGGAAACCAATGCCCACCTTCTGACCTATGACAGCGTGCATGGCCGCTATCCGGGCAAGATCACCGTCGGCGATGACTGGATTGATGCCGGGTTCGGCAAGATCCGGAAAGTCTCGAACCGCGATCCGGCGCAATTGCCCTGGGGTGATATGGGCGTTGATCTGGTGCTGGAATGCACGGGCAAGTTCAATTCCAAGGACGCCTCCATGGCACACATAGAGGGCTCCGGCGCGAAGAAAGTGCTTTGCTCGGCGCCGGCCAAGAATGCCGACAAGACCATCGTTTATGGCGTCAACCACGATCAATTGGCAGCCAGCGATCTGGTGGTCTCGAACGCGTCCTGCACCACGAACGGCCTCGCCCCTGTCGCCAAGGTGCTGAATGATGCGGTCGGTATCGAGCGCGGCCATGTCACCACGATTCACGCCTATACCGGCGACCAGCCGACTCTGGACCGGAATCACAAGGACCTGCATCGCGCCCGGGCGGCGGCGATGTCGATGGTGCCGACCTCGACGGGGGCGGCCAAGGCGGTCGGTCTGGTTCTGCCGGAACTGGCGGGCAGACTGGACGGCGCGGCGGTGCGCGTGCCGACGCCGAATGTCTCGCTGATTGATCTGGTTTTTGTGCCGTCCAGGGAGACAAGTCCCGAAGAGATCAACGCCGCCATCCGCGCCGCCGCCGATGGCCCGATGAAGGGCATTCTCGGTTATGACGATATCCCGCTGGTGTCGATTGATTACAATCATGACAGCCGCTCCTCCATCGTCGCCATCGACAAGACCAATGTGATTGATGGCGGTCTCGTGCGGGTCATGACATGGTATGATAATGAATGGGGTTTTGCCTGCCGCATGATTGATACCGCGGTGGCCATGGGCCGGTTTCTTTAAGCGCAAGAAAACAAAGGACTCGTCATGGGTTTGCGCCGGATCGAAGACGCAGATGTGAAACACAAGCGGGTTCTGGTCCGTGTTGATTTCAATGTGCCGATGAAGGATGGCGTGGTCACGGATGCAACCCGCCTGATGGCAGCGATACCGACCATCAGCCATCTGAAGTCGGCCGGTGCGAAAGTCATCCTGCTGGCGCATTTCGGGCGGCCCAAGGGACAAAGGCTCGCCGAAGCCTCGCTTCTGCCTGTCGCCGCACCGCTGGCCGACATGTTGGCGGCGCCGGTGGAATTTGCAGAGGACTGCATTGGCCCTGCTGCTGAGGCGGCTGTCGAAGCTCTCAAGCCGGGCAGCGTATTGCTGCTGGAAAACACCCGCTTTCATGCCGGTGAAGAAAAGAATGATCCCGGTTTTGCGGCCGAGCTGGCGAAGCTGGGCGATATTTATGTGAATGACGCCTTCTCTGCGGCGCATCGGGCGCATGGCTCGACGGCCGGTGTGGCGGCGCTGCTGCCGGCCTATGCCGGGCATGCCCTGCAGCGGGAGCTGGATCATCTGTCACAGGCGTTGACGGATCCGAGACGGCCGGTGATCGCCCTTGTCGGCGGGGCCAAGGTCTCGACCAAGATCGATCTGCTGGAAAACCTTGTCAGCAAGGTCGACCGGCTGTTTGTCGGCGGGGCGATGGCCAATACCTTCCTGGCGGCGCAAGGCCATGATGTCGGAAAGAGCCTTCATGAAGCCGACTTTGCCGATACCGCCCGCGCCATTCTGGACGCCGCCCGCAACCATGGCTGCGAGATGATCCTGCCGGTGGATCTGGTCTGCGCGCGGGAATTTGCCGCCCATCCGGACACCGTGACCGTTCCGGCGGATGACATTCCGGCGGACATGATGGCGCTCGATTGCGGGCCGGCGACCGTGGATGCCCTTGCTGACACGATAGATAGCTGCCGGACGCTGATCTGGAATGGCCCGCTGGGGGCCTTTGAAACACCGCCCTTCAACACGTCCACCGTCGAGATTGCCAGATATGTTGGCCAACGCGCGCGGGCGAACAAGCTGATTGCGGTCGCCGGTGGCGGCGATACCGTGGCAGCGCTCAACCAGGCGGGCGTGGCGGGTGATTTCACCTTTGTTTCCACTGCGGGCGGAGCTTTCCTTGAATGGATGGAAGGCAAGGCCTTGCCGGGCGTGGAAGCGGTGACCGATTAACGCTAGACTTTTCACACATACCGATCTGCTGGGGACAAGACGATGGATCTCGAACAACTCAACGACATTGCCATTCAGATGGTGGCGCACGGCAAGGGCATTCTGGCGGCGGATGAATCCACCGGCACGATCAAGAAGCGCTTTGACACGATCGGCCTGACCTCGACCGAGGACAGCCGCCGTGACTGGCGTGACATGCTGTTCAGGACCCGGCCGGCGATGAATGAGCATATCTCCGGGGTCATACTCTATGACGAGACGCTGCGCCAGACCGCCGCAGACGGCACGCCGCTGGCGAAGCTGATCGCGGATGCCGGCGCGGTCCCGGGCATCAAGGTCGATATGGGGGCCAAGGATCTGGCCGGTGCGCCGGGTGAAAAGATCACCGAGGGCCTCGATGGCCTGCGCGGCCGCCTGAATGAATATTACGAGCTGGGTGCCCGCTTTGCCAAATGGCGCGCCGTGATCGAAATGGGCCGCGAGGGTGATGACAGCATGCCCTCGCCCTATTGCGTGGATGTGAACATGCACGCGCTGGCCCGCTATGCGGCGCTGTGCCAGGAAGCGGGCATCGTGCCGATTGTCGAACCGGAAGTCATGATGGATGGCGATCACTCCATCGAGCGCTGCTATGAAGTGACCGAATACGGGCTGAAAAAGCTCTATGAGGAGCTTTATGCCCAGGGCGTCCAGCTGGAAGGCACCATCCTGAAGCCGAACATGATTGTTCCGGGCAAGAAATGTCCCGATCAGGCCAGTGTCGAGGATGTCGCCGACCTGACGGTTCAGTGCCTCGCCAATTGCGTGCCGCCGGCCGTGCCGGGGATTGCCTTCCTGTCGGGCGGCCAGCCGGACGAGGCCGCCACCGCGCATCTCAATGCCATGAATGCGAATTATGATCTGCCATGGACCCTGACCTTCTCCTATGGCCGCGCCCTGCAGGCGGCCCCGCTGAAAGCGTGGAAGGGCAAGGATGTGACCGCCGGGCAGAAAGCCTTCAATCACCGCGCCCGCATGAATGGCCTGGCCTCGATCGGCGAGTGGACACCGGAGCTGGAACAGCAGGGCTGATGTCACGCCGCCCGCCGGCGCGCCAACCGGCGGCTTTGCCGGACGGCCCGCGATTGCGGGGATAAAATTGGAGCCGGCGTTTTTGTCTCCTACTACAATTCCGGCTCCAGTTCCGCAGGCGCGCGCGGGGCGGATGGGCGTGTCTGGCAAGGCGATGGCGGTCATTTCGTGCACTCCGGTTTTATCCCCGGCCGGACTCCAATGACTCCGGTTTTTTCCGGTTTTATCCCCATATTCGCCCGGAAGGACGATGCGGACCCGCCCGGGCGCAGGCGTGGGCCGGGTGAGGGAGTGTAAGGGGAAATGTGTGGGCGGGGATAAGGAGGACGCGGCTCCGCCCTCTCCCATGGATGCCGCTGTTCCAAGAGCGCGCCAGGCCGCGCACGGCGGGGTACGCTGTGAGGCACCGACGTTAGAAGCCTTGGTCCATTGTCAGTGACGCCGGAATATCGGAAGTCCGATAGGCCTCACTGAGGCTTGGCATATTGCACGGTTGCGAGAGCCTCTGCTGGTTGATCCGCGAAGCTCACCGCCAGACTGAAATTTCATAATGACCGTCGTCTGCCCATTAAACGTTGTGCTTGAGCAGATTTAACCTTACGGAAACGCCTCTCATGGGGAACTAATCATATGAACCTGCACGCAGCACTCACCCGCGCAAGAACCGAGGAGGACGTCAAGGACGCCTATATCAAGGCGCTGGGGCTTAAGAGTGTTTTCAAAGGTCTCGTCGATATCCAGACCTCCGAAATCTGGTTTGAGGCCAAAGAGGCTCCAACTCCGCCACTCTTGATGTTTGCACAATTGCTGGTCTACGTCCGCGCTGCCCGCAAACGTGGTGAGCCGATCCCGGGGTTTCTGTGCGTGATCGATCGTGAGAAAGCCGCGCTCATGGCGACCGAACACGCGCTGCCCCTACTGGACGACAAGGCGATTGTCTGGCCCAAGTCCGGCTCTGCGGCGGGCAAGGCGCTGGCGGCACTGATCGCCTCCACTATCGAGACCCATTTCGTTCTCTACCAGATAGACGGGTATGAGGCGGAGTTTATCCGGACCGCCAAGGACGTAGTACGCGAAGGCCGGATCATCCGCACACCCATAACGCCGGACAATCTGCGGCAGGTGTTCGACAAGTGGGTTGCCATGATCGGGGTCGAGCTTGGCGTTAGTAGACCCGCCGATTTTGCCGTCTTGTTTTTCGCGGACATCATGCATGACGGTTCCAATGCCATGATGACCAACCTGCCTGCCCGGCTCCTGTATGATGGAGGCAAACCCGTATTCTTGCTGTATGGCAAGACTTACGACCTCGCAAGCGAGCGGGGTTATCGCAATTTCTGGAACATCTATCACCGCCCGCCCGAACAAAAGCACCGGCACTATCTGCTGGAACGGCGCGACAGCCTATTGCCGATGGACGAGCAGAAGTTCAAGGGTGCGTTCTACACCCCTCTGCATATCGTTGATAAAGCCTATGACCAACTCACCGCGACGCTCGGTTCGAACTGGCAGCAACGATATATCGTCTGGGACATGTGCGCTGGCGTTGGCAATTTGGAGGCCAAGCATTCCAACCTGCGCAACGTCTTCATGTCGACGCTCGATCAGGAAGACGTGACGATTATGCGTAGCAACCCGGCATTCGCCGGGGCGGAGATTTTCCAGTATGATTACCTCAACGACGATGTAACCGATTTTGGCGCAATTGATTACAGCCTGTCGGACAAGGTGCCGATAGCCCTGCGCCAAGCGATTGCCGATGCGCGCGAGGGGAAGAAGGGCGCGAAGCCGATTCTTGTGCTGATTAACCCGCCTTATGGCGAGGCAGCGAATGCGCAGGGCAATGCTGGCAAGACAGGCATTGCGACAACCCGCGTAAGCCATGGAATGGATGATCTGGGCTACGCCGCACGGGAATTGTTCGCCCAATTCATGCATCGCATGATGATCGAAGTTCCCGCTGCCAAACTGGCCATGTTTGCCAAGCTAAAATACGTCAATGCCCCGAATTTTGACAAATTCCGTGAGCGCTGGCGCGCTAAATTTCTTGATGGCTTTGTCGTGCCAAGCAAGGTCTTCGACGGACTAAAGGGCAACTATCCGATAGGATTTCTAATTTGGGATATGGGCGTCAACGATCCGTCAGCATCGGTTTCGACGACGGCACTTGATCGTCAAGGTAACCCAGTCGGCGAAAAGACATTCTTCGACGTTACAAATGACCGAATGCTGAGCAAGTGGATTAAGCGGCTCCCGGCATCTGGCCAAGTTGTGCCGCTCACAAACGCGGTGACGCCGAAGAGCGGATACGCAAAGGTGACCACTTGGCACGCGGGCGCGATTGGGCACATGCTCGCCAACGCCAACGACCTCCAGCACTCAAGCACGCTTACTGCAATGTATTCATCGGTTTGCAGCCAAGGAAACGGCTTCTACGTCACATCAGAAAACCTCTGGCAAGCCGCCATCGTCTTCTCCGTCCGCCGCCTCATTAAGCCGACATGGCTCAACGACCGCGACCAGTTCCTGCA
>Ga0066644_10001289_pt1 | contig 14343 bp, 13 predicted proteins | sample CryGeyCG2114_020_FD_62735 | JGI IMG/M metagenome (GOLD analysis project Ga0066644, IMG submission 62735) | Groundwater microbial communities from aquifer - Crystal Geyser CG15_big_fil_post_rev_8/21/14_0.20 | ecosystem: Environmental > Aquatic > Deep subsurface > Groundwater | place: USA: Utah...
CCCCGGTCGCAAATCTTGGCGACTTCATAGACATAGGCGCGCGACGCATTCATGCGCACATACATATCTGCCAGCTTGCCCTGCACCAGCTGGAAAGAGCCGATTTCGCGGTCAAACTGCTTGCGCTCGTGAATATAGGGCAGCACCACATCCATGCACGCCTGCATGATACCGATGGGGCCGGCGGCGAGAACGGTGCGCTCATAATCCAGCCCGCTCATAAGCACGTTCACACCGCCATTGAGCGGCCCCATGATATTTTCTTCCGGGACCTCGCAGTCTTCAAACACCAGTTCGCCCGTTTCCGAACCGCGCATGCCCAGCTTGTCCAGCTTCTGTGCAATGGAATAACCTTTCATGCCTTTCTCGATCAGGAAGGCCGTAATCCCGCGGGAATGAGCATCCGGATCTGTCTTCGCATAAACCACGATCACATCAGCTGACGGACCATTGGTGATCCACATTTTCGAGCCATTGAGAATATAGTGGCCGCCTTTCTTCACGGCCTTCAGCCGCATGCCGACAACATCCGAACCGGCCCCAGGCTCCGACATCGCCAGAGCGCCCACATGCTCACCAGAGACCAGTTTGGGCAGGTATTTCGTTTTTTGCTCGTCATTGGCCCAGCGGCGGACCTGATTCACACAGAGATTGGAGTGCGCGCCATAGGACAGGCCCACAGACGCCGAGGCCCGGGAGATTTCCTCCATGGCGATGCAGTGCTCAACATAGCCGAGACCGGATCCGCCCCAGTCTTCCTCGACGGTAATGCCCAGAAGGCCGAGATCCCCCATCTTCTTCCAGAGGTCGGCGGGGAAAGTGTCGGAAGCATCAATTTCTGCCGCACGCGGGGCCAACTCGTCCGACGCAAAACTGCGGACGGTATCGCGGATCATTTCGGCCGTGTCGCCAAGGTCGAATTTCATGGAAGGATACTGGTTCGGGATCATGGACCGGGATTTGGCTCAAACCCCCGGTCAGGTCAAGCAAAGCGGGTGCGCTATTTCTTCTGTGCACCAAACAGCCAGATCGCTGCACCTGCAGCAAAAATGAAACCGGCCACCACTGCCGAAAGACCGAAAAACAGGCTCGATTGCGGGGCTTCATTACCCAGCCGGGTCAACAGATCCCAAGCGCCAACACCCAGCAGCACAACACCGACAACCAGCAGGATAATTTCGCCCAGATGGCCGCCATTCTTGCCTGGAGCCGGAGCGGAATCTCCGTTAGACCAGCCATTCATTACCGCGCCGTCATCCGTCTCTTCTGCAAATTCGGCATCAATATCGGAGGGGGCCAACGGTACGTCTTCATCATCGGCAGCTGGCATTTCCGCAGAGGCACCGCCCGGTCCCGCAACTTCGCCGGTCACACCATCTGTTGACGCTGACGCACCCCCAACAATCGGTGGCCCATCGCCCATTGCAGCATCAGCCGGCTCCGCATCATCGTCATCAATCGAGACCGATTGCGTATAGGCAAAGCCTAACACACCCATGGCCGCGTCATCCGATGCCGGGTCATAAGGGGGAGCAGGAGTATCGACGTAAGGCGGCATCGCAGCATAGCCGCTCTCACGCACGGGGCCGGACAATTGCGTCCGCATCCGCAAGATCACGCGCTCTGCCAGTTCGGACCGGCCAGGCATTAGCCGCACAGGTTCCGGAGCGTCCGGCGCAGGTGGCGTTACCTTGGCCGCCATTATCTCTTCATCAGACTCAGGATCACTTTGGGATTCCGGCTCTGGCACTGATTCTGGTGTCAATTCTGTTTCGACAACTGGCGGCGCATCCTCATCATCAGACGGGTGGTCAAACTCTATAATCAGCTCGACCGGAGTACGATCGGCATCTTCAGGCAGGTCTTTGAGAAAAAGCGCACGTTCGGCTTCATGGCGCGCCACACCGCCACCATTCCACGCCGCGATTGCATCCGCCGCCTCGTGCCAGCGGTGTTTCCGGATCAGACGGACGACAGCACTCCGGCGGAACGCCGCCAGGCCGATCCCCAGCGCAAAAGACACCAGCGCATCGCGTTGCGGCGCGCCGAGATCGTTACCAATCGATTCATCAATCGCCTGCTCGGCTTGAAGCACGTCATAAACCAGCAGAAGTTCAGCATCTTCCGGCGTGACTGATGCACCTGCCTTCGCCGCTGCATGATGGCCATATCCAACAACCCAGCTGCCGTCACCATTCTGATGAGCGTTTGCAGCAAAGGGCTCGTGAGCCTTGATCAGCGCACGCGCAGCAGATGTGGATTTCAAACGCGGCTTCATGATTGTTCCATTCCGAGACGGTCCGCCAGTGGTTCAGCGAACGCCCTGCAAATGCAGCGCCGAACGGATTAATCGTTTGCGGGTGTGAAAATGTCGGTTGCGCCAATGGCTGTAAAGGGAGCGAAAAATCCGCCGCCGGCCCCGCCGCCAATCACCATCAGCTCACCATTGATCGCCACCATTGCGGCATCCGTACGCGGCGATTCCAGAGCCGGCTCTTCGAGCCAGCGCCCGCCATCGCGGTCCAGTGACAGATGACTCGACAGCGTCGTGGAGAGGCTTTCACTCCGGCCGCCAGCAATATGGATTTCACCCTCCAGCACAGCCGCCGCGTGTCCCGCGCGCGGCTCCGGTAAAGCCGGGCCGATGGTCCAGCTTCCGGTTTCCGGATCAAAAATATCGACACGGCCGGTGACGACACCATCATCGACACCACCGATGAAATAGATGTGTCCATCTACCGTGACCGCAGCCGCGCCACGGCGGGTTATCTCGGCCGGTGCGCCGATGACGTTCCAGCTTCTCGTGGTGGGATCAAAAATGAAAACGCCATCGGTTCCATCTTCGCCGCCAATCGCATAGAGCAGCCCGTCAAGTGCCACCAGCTGAAAAGAGGCCTTCGGGCCGGGCATCGCGGTTTCACGCTGCCAGACACCTTCCAGCGGGTCCAGTGACCACATCTCCGCGCTGGGGCGCAGCGGTTCGAACTGCGGGCGGCGATACCCGGTCAGATCATTCCCCGAATTGCTCAAAGGATCTGATGCTGCATAGCCCCCTGCCGCATAGAGCCGGCCATTGAGAGTGGCAAGACCGAAACGTTCCAGCCCGCGGGGCAGCGTTGAATCGTCGCGCCATTGCAGGGTCGAAGGATCAAAGGTTTCAACGGTGCTGTTGGGCACGGTCAAACCCGACCCTCCGGCAGCATAGACACGGCCATTCAATTCAACAGCGGCCAGACCGGCGCGGGCATCCAGCAATTCCGGCCCTTGCCGCCAGTCACCCTCTGCCAGAGCATCGCTGGCCGACACAACACCAAGGGAAAGCACAATCAGAAAACACAAGACAGTCATATCAATTTCGCTCCTTCCCCCGCAAACACAGTGAACCGGATTTACATAAGGATGATGGCAGCCAATCCGAGAAACGCAAAGAAGCCGATCACATCCGTAACAGTCGTCACAAAAACCGATGACGCGACCGCCGGGTCGGCACCGAAACGGCGAAGCACCAGCGGCACGCCAATACCGGTGAGGCCCGCAAAGGTCAGATTGATGATCATGGCCAGTGCGATCACTCCGGCCAGCGGCACATTCTGGAACCAGACAGCTGCCACCAGCCCCATCACCACGGCAAAGATCACGCCATTGACGATACCGGTCACCAGCTCGCGGATGATGACGCGGCGGGCATTCGCCGACGTCAGATCACGAGACGCAATCGCGCGCACGGCGACGGCCAGTGACTGGGTGCCCGCATTGCCGCCCATGGAGGCCACAATCGGCATCAGGACCGCCAGCGCCACAATGGCAGTAAGCGCATCTTCGAACAGCGCAATGACACCCGAGGCCAGAATGGCGGTGGCCAGATTGACCAGCAGCCAGGGCGCGCGGGAGCGCACCGAGTCAATCACGCTGTCAGACAGGCCTGCATCATTCACACCGGCCAGTGCCAGCATGTCTTCCTTGTTCTCTTCCTGGATGACATCGACCATATCATCGATCGTCAGCATACCGGTCAGGCGGCCGTCCTCGTCCACGACGGGTGCAGAGAACAAATGGTATTTCTCGAACAGATAGGCGGCTTCTTCCTGATCAACATCGGGCGCGATGCGGATATGCACCTCGTCCATCAACTCGGTGAGTTTTTTACTCCGCGGTGACCGCATGATCTGGCTGACCGGCACCGCCCCCATCGGATGGAAAGCGGCATCGACGATATAAATATCGAAGAATATGTCTGGAAGGTCTTCACCCGCCCGCCGCATATGATCGATGGCATCTCCCACCGTCCAGAAGTCTGGCGCCGCAACGAAGTCACGCTGCATAAGGCGGCCAGCGGTTTCCTCTTCATGCTCGAAATGCGATTCGAGCATGGTCCGGTCTTCATCCGAGACCTCGGAGAGTACCTGCTCGCGGACATCAGCATCCAGTTCCTCAAGCACATGAGCCGCATCGTCGGAGTCAAGGTCCTTGATCGCATCGGCGATCTGGCTGGGCTCAAGAAGCCCGGTGACATCGTCGCGCAAGTCCCATTGCAGCTCGGCCAGCAATTCACCGGTGAAGGCATCCGGCGCGAGCTTCGCCGCCTGCCGAACCTGATCGGCGGACAGCTGTTCGAGAACGTCAGCGGCATCGGCCGGGTGTAATTCCGCCAGAATGTCGCGGATCGCCCCGCCATCGCGGTCACCGATGGCGGTCGCCAGGCGCGCAACAACAGCAATATCGGTATCAGCCGTGCTCTGGGCCTCGTCTTCAATCTCGATTTCTGGTGCTAAGTCGTTCATTTCGGCCCCGGCAGACGGATAGCGCACAGCATAGCCACTGGCCGGACAGACGCCACCCGTATTAGCCGGTAAATTCAGACACTTTTATGGCGGACGCACAGAGTTTCGCGCGCGCCCGCGCCTCCCCGATATCGGCCCCGCGGGCTATCGCGACGCCCATACGGCGTTTTTCATAGGACACCGGTTTACCGAACAGGCGCAGCTGGCTACCCGGCACCTTCAGCGCCTCATCGATGCCGGAAAATGTGACTCCGGCTGCATCGACGCCGCCATAAATGACAGCGCTCGCGCCCGGCCGCAGCAGGCTGACATCCACTGGCAGGCCAAGAATGGCGCGCGCATGAAGGGCAAATTCACTCTGATCCTGCGTGGATAGCGTCACCAGGCCGGTATCATGCGGGCGCGGGCTGACTTCCGAAAACCAGACCTCATCGCCCTTTACAAACAATTCGACGCCAAACACGCCTCGCCCGCCCAAGGCATCGGTGACCTTGCGGGCCATATCCTGCGCGGTGTGCAGCGCGGCAGAACTCATCGGCTGTGGCTGCCAGCTTTCGACATAATCGCCGATTTCTTGACGATGCCCGACCGGCGCACAGAAATCCGTGCCTCCGGCATGGCGCACGGTCAGCAAGGTGATTTCATAGTCGAAATCCACAGCGCCCTCGACGATGACGCGGACCTGCTTGCCCCGCCCGGCACGCAGCGCGTGGTTCCAAGCTTTCTGAATGTCATCCGCCGATTTCACAAAGCTCTGGCCCTTGCCGGAGGAAGACATGACCGGTTTCACAAACACCGGATATCCGATGCGGTCCGCCTCCCGCGCCAGAGTCTCGCCATCACTGGCAAAGGCAAAAGGGCTGGTCCTGAGACCGAGCTCATCAGCTGCCAGACAGCGAATACCCTCGCGATCCATCGTCAATTGCGTCGCTCGCGCCGTCGGAATGACCATGGCAAGACCATCAGCCTCGATCCGGCCCAGCTCTTCGGTCGCAATCGCTTCGATTTCAGGGACGATCAGATCCGGCTTTTCCAGTTCCACAAGCGCCCGGATCGCGGCAGCATCTGTCATATCGAGCACATGACTGCGGTGCGCCACCTGCATGCCCGGCGCGTCCGCATAGCGGTCACAGGCGATCACCTCCACGCCAAGGCGCTGAAGCTCGATCACGACTTCCTTGCCAAGCTCTCCCGCGCCCAGAAACATGACTTTTGTCGCTGAGGGTGAGAGTGGTGTCCCGATGGTAGTCATGGATATGTCCCCTTTGACGATAGTCGCCATCAGGGATGGTGCGGCCGAGAAGACTCGAACTTCCACGGGTTTTACCCCACAGCGACCTCAACGCTGCGCGTCTACCAGTTCCGCCACGGCCGCATCCCCGGAAGGCGCGCGGGATAGCAGGCCGCGATCCAATTGTGAAGCATCATTATGCGCAAATATCAGGCAGCTACTGCCTGGAAATCGTTGGCGTCAGCAGGGCCAAGGATTTGTACGGTCACACGGTCACCCTGGATGATGATTTCACCACGTGCAATCGGGTGGCCATTCGCCAGAATCCAGACCGGCTCGTCTTCATTGCAGGCAAGCGGAATCACTGCCCCTCTGCCCATGCGCAAAAATTGCGCAATAGGCATGGCCGATTGCCCGAGGACAACCGATATTTCGACTTTCACCGACCCCAACTGACTCAACGCCTTACTCCCATCCGCGCTTGAAACATGCCTGCGGTATGGCGATGTTGAATCATGCGCCTTTCCGGCGGGTTAAGGAAAGTGGAAACAATGAGTGCAAACTGCACTGAATGGGCCGTCTCTGAGGGATTCGTGCCCTATCCCGAGGCCGTCGCCTTCATGGAGGCCCGCGCCGCGGCCATCGCTGCGGGCGAGGCAGAGGAATTGGTCTGGATGCTGGAACATCCGGCGCTTTATACTGGTGGCACCAGCGCCAAGGTTTCAGACCTGAAAGATCCGGAGCGTTTTCCCGTTTTCAAGACCGGCCGCGGCGGCGAATACACCTATCACGGACCGGGCCAGCGCGTTGGCTATGTCATGCTCGATCTGACCAAACGCGGTCGCGATACCCGCAAATTCGTGCACGGTCTCGAAGACTGGATTATCGGCGCTCTGGCCAGCTTCGGTGTGGAGGCGGACCGCCGCTGCGGCCGCGTCGGCGTCTGGGTCAACCGCCCTGACAAGGGCGAGGACTATGAGGACAAGATCGCCGCCATTGGCGTGCGTCTGCGCCGCTGGGTGTCATTTCACGGCATTGCGCTCAATGTCTCGCCGGACCTGTCCCATTTCGAAGGAATCACGCCTTGCGGCATTTCTGATCCGCGCTATGGCGTGACCAGCCTTGCAGATCTCGGCATCGAAAAAAGCCTCGCCAAAACCGACGAGGCTTTCCTCACATCCTTCGAAACCGTTTTCGGGCCGGTCAGGAAGATCGCCGCGCCCGATCTTTAGGGTTTTGACGTTTCGCTGTCCCCGGAGGATTGTGGCGGGGATTCAGGCGCTGGTGCAGGCTGAACCGGAGCTGCTGGGGCTGGTTGGGCCGAAGGGGATTGAGTCTGGTTTGTGCCGCCTGAATTGACCATCGCTTCCATTGTCAGGCGCTGACGCAACTTGTCACGATCTTCATTTACCATTCCCGGAACGAGAAACAGATCAACAAACGCCCATATTCCAGAGATGATCAAACCGAAGAAGGTTATGGTCAAAATCAGCATGAATATACCAGAAGTGGTACGGCCCAGATAAAATCTGTGAGCGCCAAAAATTCCCAGGAAAATAAGCAGCAGGTAGGCGACAACGATATTTTTGGATTCGTTGGTGATACGTTGTTCGATCAAAATCTGCTGTTGGGTGTCCAATGCCATGAGCTGAGCCTCCCTGCTCGACTAAATTCAATCAGGCGCCGGCGCACAGAACCAAGGCCCATAATCACCGGAGCGCCCGCAAATCGCGGTCCGCTCTGCCTAGCATACTAAGCAGAATTCCGCCGCGAGACACAATGAAAAACTGCCCGATTGAGTCGATCAGCTCAATGGATTGATCGAACCGGCATCCGTGGGAGGAAGGCCATAGGCATTGGGAGCCAGATCACCTTTGACCAGCTGGTTGACGATAAAGGCGGCCCCGAAATAGGTCGCCCCGCTGATCAGAACGCCGAGAACAAAGCTTTTCAGCCGCCAGCCCATACCGGTAACGGCTTCGCCGCGTATCGCAGCCGCAAACATATCGCCCACAAATATCGGGGTCAGAATGGCGGACAGGATCATGCTGCCCACAAAGACACCGGCTAGCACTGCGAGCGTCCAGATCGCCGGCTTTCCGCCATCATGGAAGCGCTTGGCGTAAAGGCAGAACAGCGGGTAGAGCAATGCAATTCCGAGAATACTGATAAACGGAATAACGATCGCCAGCAGGTTGATGACGATCGCGATCGCAAACACGGCGACGGTTCCCTGCATGAGGGAATTGGGCCCGATTCGGCCTTCGAATGTGATCAAAAGCGACTGTAACTTGGCGGTATCCATAGGTTAGGCCTCCCCTGCCAGATAGATAATTACCTACCCTGCGAGGGGAAACCGCACCTTGTCAATCGTGTCATAGGCGATGATCAGTCGTCGCGCTTCATCGACATGAACCAGAAGCCGAACAGAAAGCTGGTCGCCCAGAAACCGGCAAACCCGGACCAGGCGGCAGGGCCGGCCATTTGCAGAGCCAGTTCAGGTCGGTCTTCCATCCACGCCTGAAATGCCTCCTGGAAGGCAGGATCCTGCGCCACGGTCATGACATCGCGCCCCTGTTCTTCCGCATATATTCCCATGAGGTTGAATGAGCCAACCGTCAACATCACCCCCATGGCGATGCCGCTGATCACCAGCGCCAGAATAACCGGCAACAGGAACATCTTGATGCCCTCACCGGCATCGCGGCGGCGGTTGATAAAGAGGAAAGATACAAAAAGCACCATGAGGACAAACAATCCCATGGAGATATAGCCGAAACTGCCGCCGCCTTCGGAGGACACAAGCGAAAGCCCGTACCAGGTTTTTGCCGCATCGAGCACGGCCAGCAGTACCAGACTTGTGAAGAAGGCCATGGGCGCTACGCGCGAAGCTGGCGTTACAATTGCAAGAGGAGTCATGATATGTCCCTGTCCAGAATAATTGATCCCGCATGTCGATAACCGGGCAAGCCCTTCGAAAAAAGCGGGACCGTGGTCTGCCCTGTCCCGCCTATTCAAATTCGATCAGTAATTCATCGGCAGAAACCGACTGACCGGCTGTTACCTCGATGGACTTGATCACCCCGTCCATTTCGGCCCGGATCACATTTTCCATCTTCATCGCCTCGACCACCAGAAGCGGCTCTCCTGCTTTCACATCCTGCCCGGTTTCTGCCTCCAGCTTCACCACCAGTCCCGGCATCGGGCTGGTGATCTGTTTGGCAGAGGCACTGACATCCCTTTCCGGCAGTAATTCATGCAGATCGGCAGACCGGTGCGAGGCGACAATTGCGGTGGTAGCATAGCCGCGATGGCGCAGGCGCAGGCCTTCCGTCAGATTCTTGAATTCAACGGCGAAATGATCGCCATCCATCGTCGCGTCAAACACATGCTCGCCCGGCAACCAGGCGCTCTCGAACTCGATGGGCTGGCCGCCGAACTCCGGCAGCCAGACTTTCGCGGGCGTGCCCCCGCCAATCGCCTCATCCGGTAGCTCGATCTCGACAAGAATGCGCTTGTCATCAATCAGCACTTCCCATTCCTCCGCATGGATTCGTGGCGGCGGCGTCATCCGCCCGGTCGTGCGGGCGGCCCGGCGCGCATAGACGGTATGGATGAAAGCTGCGGTTCCGGCGATGATACGCGTCTGCTCTTCGGTTGGCGCCGTTCCTGAAAATCCGTCCGGAAAGGTCTCGGCAATATAACCTGTGTGGATATCGCCTTTACGGAATTTCTCTTCTTCGAGGCAGGCCGCCAGGAAAGGCGCATTCGATTGCAGACCTTCCACATGATAGCGGTCCAGCCCTTCCAGAAGCGTGTCGATGGCGATATCGCGGGTCTTTCCGAGCGCCACGACTTTTGCAAGCATTGGATCATAGAAGAGCGAGATTTCATCTCCTTCACGGACGCCGGAATCGATGCGCAGAACCCCCTCGCCCAGCGCACCCTCGGCTGGCTCGGTATAGCGCTTCAGGCGGCCAATGGACGGCAGAAACCCGCGATAGGGATCCTCGGCATAGAGCCGAGCCTCGACCGCCCAGCCATTGATCTTGACGTCCTTCTGGCGCAGCTTGAGTTTTTCACCCGCCGCAACCCGGATCATCTGCTCGACGAGATCGATCCCGTGGGTCATTTCGGTGACGGGATGTTCTACCTGCAGGCGGGTATTCATCTCCAGAAAATAGAAATTCCGGTCCTCATCAACGATGAATTCGACCGTCCCGGCGCTGTCATAATTGACCGCTTTGGAGAGCGCGACGGCCTGCGCGCCCATGGCTTCGCGCGTGGCTTTGTCGAGGAAGGGGGACGGTGCTTCTTCCAAAACTTTCTGATTGCGGCGCTGAACCGAACACTCGCGCTCGTCGAGGTGAATCACATTGCCGTGGCGGTCGCCCAATACCTGGATTTCGATATGCCGCGGCCGCTCGATGAATTTCTCGATGAAAATACGCTCATCCCCGAAAGAGGATTTGGCTTCGTTCCGGGCAGACTGAAATCCATCGCGGGCCTCAGCTTCCGAATAGGCAATCCGCATGCCCTTGCCGCCACCGCCAGCCGACGCCTTTATCATCACCGGAAAGCCGATCTCCGCTGAAATCCGCGCCGCTTCATCTGCGTCCCCGATCAACCCCATATGGCCGGGCACGGTGCTGACATCGGCTTCCGCCGCGAACTTCTTGGAGGTGATCTTGTCGCCCATTGCCTCGATGGCATGAATATTCGGGCCGATCCACTCAATCCCGGCCTCTTTCAGGGCAATCGGCAATTTCGGATTTTCCGATAGAAAGCCGAAACCGGGGTGCACAGCGTCCGCGCCGGTCTGTTTGGCCGCCGCGATAATCTTGTCGATCAGAAGATAGCTCTCTCCCGGCGGGGGAGGGCCGATAAAGACGGCTTCATCTGCCATATCGACGGCCTTGGAGCGGGCATCGGCTTCGGAATAGACGGCAACCGTCTGGATGCCCATCCGTTGGCAGGTCTTGATAACGCGCACGGCAATTTCGCCGCGATTGGCGATCAGAATTTTGTCGAACATGAAAGCCCTTTTGTGTCACCCCTCATGAAGGGTTTGAAACCGTTTACCGTGCTTGCAGCATGGGGGGCAAGCAAGCAGGCTAGTCGGGGCTGTTCCGCAAACGGTCCAGCCAGTTCATCTCCATCGTCCGGATACGCCCGATGACCGAGACCATGAAGGCCGTGGACCACCCGATCAGAAGGAAACCATTGAAGCTTTCCAACGCGCCCAGAATTCGCCACTGCCCTTCGATCACCAGCTCACCGAAGCCGACCGTAGTAAAGGTCGAAACCGAAAAATAGAGCGCTTCCTCTATATTGGGGAAAACCCCGAGAACGCGATAGAGCAGCGCATAGAGCCACATTTCCAGCCCGTGAATCAAAACCAGACCCAACACCGTCAGAACGATGAAAACACCCTGACCCAGCCGGGAATGAGTTGGCCGTATGTGCAGCGACCGGGCTTGCAGGAAAGCCATCAGCATCAACAGCCCGACCATGTGAATGACCACGGTTATCGTAATCATGGCTGCAGAGACAATCAGTGAAGACACCATGGATCGCAGCTTACCCCGCTTCCCATTATCATCGATAGCGATAAGTTAGCGCATCAGTCAGGGAAGACAGATGAGCCATCCGATTCACAAATACTCCGCCCTCGCCCGTCCCGTCGAGCCAAAATACGCCACCAATCTGGCGGTCATGATTCTTGTGCCGCTGATTGCGATCAGCCTCTTTGTCTGGAGCCTGACCGGTGAGGCCGGTCTGACGTCCGCCCTGCGCATCGGAATTTTCGGCGCCTTGGCCGCTTTCCTGACGTGGGCGCTGGGCCGGGAAATGGATCCCGATCACAATGCCACGGCCTTCATCGCCATGGCGCTCGCCGTTCTGGCCGCGGCATTGGGCTACGGGTTTGATCTTCTGACACTGGCTGCGCTGCTGTTTGCCGTGCGGGTGGTCAACCGTACGGTCGGTCCGCAGGCGAAACTGGGTGATGTGATCACCCTCGTCCTGTTGAATCTGGGTGCGGTCTTTATCGAAGGTGCCTGGTGGATGCCCTTCCTGTCCGTCATGGCACTGGCAGCCGACGAGCTCTTCGAGCGCAGCACTCTGCCTCAGCGCCTCGCCATTCCCGCACTTATGGTCATGGGCATTCTGGCATTTTTCGTCGGCGGCGGTGTCGATCTGTCAGTCACCGAAACTCTCGTCCGTGGCTGGGTCGTGACCGTTGTGGTGATCACAATTCTCGTTGCGGGAACGATTGTGAATACCGAAGAGATTGCCTCATCAATGGATGCCTTGGCCCAGCCCTGCGACTGCCGCCGCATCCAGTCAGGCATGGTGCTCATCCTGCTGGCCGGCATCGCCAGCCTGCTTGGCGGTCAGCCGGGTCTGGCCGCCAATCTGGGCATAGTGTCAGTGCTCGCCGCCAGCCTGGTCGGACGCAATATCGCGCTCGGCAAGAACACGGCCGAGGCTTAACGCGCCGCCCAGGCCAGGCCGTCCGGCTCGTCTCCGGTTTCGATCTGATCAATCACAGCCCGGGTTTCGGTATCAATCACGGTGACAAAATCGTCCTGCGTGTTGGCGATGAAAACGCACTCACCCTCGGGCGACATCAAAATACCGATCGGGATCGCGCCGACATCGATTGTGGCCAGCAATTCGCGGCTTTCGGCATGAAAGACCGCGACCTGGTTGGACGTGCCGTTCGAAATCCAGACTTCCTCGCCATCCGGCGTGAACTTCGCCCGGATCGGAAGCGTACCGCCCGAAGAAAAAGTCTCCAGAACCGTGTCCGTGGCCACATCAATCACGGAAATCGTATTCGCGGCTCGGTTGGTGACCCAGACTTCCCTTCCGTCCGGCGAGACATCAATGCCTTCCGCTCCCGCACCCGTGGGCACGGCCGCCACCTCGTTTGTGGTCCGGTCAATGACCGTCACCGAGCCGGAACCGATATTCGCAATATAGAGCTTTGAGCCGTCCGGCGTCGGCACCAGCTGGTGCGAGACGCGCTGGCCGGTCTCCCAGACATTCGTCAGTTCGCCCGTGGCCGTGGCCAGTTCGATCACCGTGCCGCTGGTCTCGGTCGTCGCCCAGACATGGGCACCATCCAGCGATACCCAGATGCCATGCGGGCCGCGATTGCCGCCCAGTTCCCAGATATCGGTGCGCACCGCGCTGTCGAGATCGACAACGGAAATCGTCGTGCCCTGCGCGCCGCCATAATCCGACACATAGGCGGTGCGGCCATCCGGGGAGACATGGACTTCATGTGGATTGGCCCCGACCGCAACCTGGCCTTCGCGCTCATAGCTCGCCGCATCCAGAATGGAGATCGTGTCATCGCCCTTGTTGACGATGACGATCTGGTCATCGGCCATCGCGCCTGTGGCGGAAAGAATGGCCGCAAGGCCGGCATAGGTCAGTTTCATAACATCACTCCCCGTGGATCATCTTCAGCCGAGATGTTGATCAGACTGCCCGTTTGCAAGAGGCGGCGTGATCACGGCTTTGCGATACGGCTGATGCGGTGTAATTTGGCAACATGAACACCATGACCCTCTCCGATGCCCTCACCCGCGAGGAATTGCGCCACCTGTCCCGTGCCTCCGACTGGCGTGGATTCCTGATGCTGGGCGGGGATTTCGCACTGGTGATCGCGGCCTTCGCGCTGGCCATCTGGAATCCTTGGTTCGCCCCTGTCTCAATCCTGATTCTCGCCGGCCGCCAGCTCGCCTTCGCCATTGTCATGCATGATTGCGCGCACCGATCGCTCTTCCGCACGAAATGGCTGAACGAATTTGCCGGCAAATGGATTGGCGGCGCTGCCATTGACGCGCCCTTCCTCGCCTATCGCGACTATCACATGAAGCACCACAAATATGCCGGCACACCGGACGATCCCGATCATGTGCTGGTCGAGGGCTATCCGGTGACGAAAGACAGTCTGCGCCGCAAATTCATCCGCGATTTCACCGGCCAGACCTTTGTGAAGGACCTCGCCTATTCATGGAAGGACGCAACGCTCTCCGGCAAGCTGCCCTTCCTCGCCTTTCAGGCGGTGATGATCGGCGCGCTCGCTCTGGCCGGAGCCGTCTGGGCCATTGCGCTGTGGTGGGCGGCGCGGGTTTTCGTCTTTCCGGCCATATTGCGGCTGCGCAATATCGGCGAGCATGGCGTCGCCATGGACCGCTATGATCCCGAACCGCGCCGCAATACGCATACGACCAGGGCGAACTGGCTCGAGCGGATACTCGTGGCCCCCAACCACGTCCATTATCACCTCGAACATCACATGTTCGCCGCCGTCCC
>Ga0066644_10001293_pt1 | contig 14325 bp, 16 predicted proteins | sample CryGeyCG2114_020_FD_62735 | JGI IMG/M metagenome (GOLD analysis project Ga0066644, IMG submission 62735) | Groundwater microbial communities from aquifer - Crystal Geyser CG15_big_fil_post_rev_8/21/14_0.20 | ecosystem: Environmental > Aquatic > Deep subsurface > Groundwater | place: USA: Utah...
CAACAGTCTAGAAAAGATAATTGAAGAACATAATCTGTATCCGATCACAATTCTTAACTTGTCTCAAAAAGAATTACAGCAATTTCTTGAATGCAATATCACGATTGCAAAAGATCTAATCAGATACAGTGACTCTGAGATTGCAAAAATAACAGGAATTTCAAAAAAAAGAATAACATACCTGCAAAATCTCGTAGACCAAATATTCTACCGAAATTAGAAGACAAGTAATTTGTAGACATGTAGAAAGTCTTAATTTGAGAAATTTTCAAACAAATACCATGTCTTTTGAGATAGAGTGGCACGGAAATTTTTACGGCATATCGTGGGCATATGAAAAGGATAGATTGGTAGTGTCAATAGTTTTTGAAGACAAGAAGGAATCTGTGGATCTTACCACAGAAATTGACAGATGGAGTGACAAGTTCACCCGGCTGACAATCATTGAGAAATCTAATGGAGAGTATGCAATTTGTTGTTACCAAGATCCACAGATTTCAAAGGGCAAGAATGTTGGATTGTACAGAAGTGGAATGCGTCAAGCTGGAGGTTATGAGCAAGCAAAACCAATGATTGAAGAAAAATCACCACTGCTGCAAATAGCATATGCCGCAGATGTAAGGGATATGAACACATATGAGCAAGTATCTCGTCTTGTTCCACTTCGGAAATGTAGGATAATTTCAGAAAATGATCTGAAGAAGCAAGAATACTATTACGAAAAAATGGCAGTAAATTCTCAAAGTTGATATTTCTCAAAAATGCCACCTACTTGCAAATCAGATATTTTAGGCAGATGTAGAAAACAACTAACAGTAACGCGAGTACAAATAGAGGGAAGAATACAAGGGATTATGTCCCTATTTTGCAAACAATGTAACAGTAGAAGACTCCCAAGATGGATAAAAGAGGATAACGTCACACTTTGGTTGTGCGAGACATGTGGTAATTTTATCGATTCTCAGGACAATATAGTTCGTAAATTATAATCAACTCATCAAAACTAAAAAATATGATACAACACATATTCTAGACATCTAATCATAATTGATTTGATTAAAAACACATGGATTGAAAATAAAAAGATCTTCCAAACACTAACGTTTTATCATCAGATCAAAAGAAGTATAAAATAAGATTTTTTGAAGTTAATTTACCAACATGTTATTTACATCAATTATCATACATGCAGGATGAGAAATTTTCTTAGCCATTACGCCACATGTGTGACAAAACAATCTTGTTGGTCCATTACAGAACTTACATCGCTGTTCTACTTCCAACATAGAATCACAAATCATACATTTGTTCATACCAACTTGTTAGCATATTCAACATAAAAATAATTTGAAAATTAGAAGTAGCTAATTAGGCAACTCTAATTTTTTCACAGGTTTAGAATCACTCAATAAAACAATTATCTAGAATGTTATATTTTGTTTCAATAGCATAAATAAATATAAAATATTTTTTGCAAGATAGAAAAGCAAATGAAAGGGCATGTCGTAAACTAGAAAGAGTAAAATCGTGAAGAGGGACTAGAAATTCAAATCAAGAAACCAGTAATTAAAGAAGAATAATACCAAGTATCAATATTTTTACAACATAGATAATGTTCGGTCGTTTCTGTTGATCCCGCAACCAAACGACCGAGATTTAGCAGCAGATACTAAATCACCGTTTGTATTATGAAACATTATTAAAAAATTTCTTTTTAGAACATACAAAAGGTTTACACGAATATAGGATTTTTTCCACAGGCAACATCAAAAATGAAGAACTAACACAGCCACAACCAAATAGAGAGTGATAAATCAGGCTTTATCGTAACACAATCATGCATTGTGATGACAAGAGAATGCTGTTTGTTTTAGAAGAGCAAATAAAATCATGTTGGGAACGTCTTCAGGAATCAGGATACGAGGATGCCATATGTTTAAAGGAGTTAATTGATGCTATCAGGGACTATAATCAATACAAAAAAACCCCAAACAACCAATAACATACAAATCAGATAATATCAATTTCCAATCAATGAAGTTTTTGCAAATAGAAGAGCCAAACATACAAAAACCAATAATCATTGCAGCAATGCAGGATATGGGAAATGTGGGTAGTATTGTTGTAAATTTTATCAATAAGAGTCTCACAACAAAAAAATTCAGAACTGCAAAAACCCCATTTCCAACATATGTTATTGACAATGGAGGATATATTGACATCCCAAATGAGAATTGGGATTATAGATATACTGAAGACTTAATTGTATTTGGCGGAGGAACAGGCCAACCACAAGAAAATCAAGAGTTAAATGAATTATGCCAAGATGTAATAGATGTTGCAAGAAAATACTCTGCAAAATTCATCTATACTTTGGGAGGGTTTCACACTAATAGAATTATTGACAAAACACCTAAGACGTTCGTCACAACAACCTCAAAGGAATTAACAAAACACATGCAGACACTTGGAATCGATATGACTCCACAAAGATCATTAATTACAGGATTTAATGGATTGATTTTAGGATTTGCAAAGCAAAATGGAATCCAAGGGATTGGAATGTATGGGGAGATTAACCATCCTGAAATCCCACAATACAGGGCAGCAATAAGCATAATCAAGACGATAGAGAAACTGACATTTAGAAAACTGGGAGATGTAAGCAGGCTAGAGGCAATGGCTCAAGAAATTGAAAGAGAGTTTAACAATTGAGGTTGGTAGTAAAAATAGGAATAGTAGTAGGAGTAATAATTTCAGGAGTATTTATTGTCTTTTTGGGGTTTGGTATGAATCAATTTTTGAGTAGATAATAACAGCATTGTTATATCACCACAATCATTTAGCATGTATGGTTCACAAAATAAAATATTTTGAAGCAGATAAATTGCAATCAGGGATTTATCTTCAAGATGTAGTAAATGATTTTTTGGCAGAAAAGGGAGACAAAATCATAGCAGTACACCCAATAATGGATAAAACGCTGCTAGTGCATTATGAAGACACCTAGTATTATTTTTTAAAACAAGCGCATCCACAATCAAACATGCCAGATTTTCCCATACATTGATCATGATGTTCATTGTAACATTTGTTACAAAGTATCATAAGCAGACACCTCTAAATATGATTTTCAAATAACAACAGGGCAAATTTGGCAAATTATTTCAATTCATTAATCTTTTTTTCAAAGATATCTATTAGTTCATTGACCAGATAGTCGCCATCATGTATCTGAGTTTTGTGTACTATTTTCTTTATTCTATCCATTGTTGCAGCAGTGATTTGTAATTGTGGCATATGTTGTAATGCATCTAATGATATTTAAAGAAAAGAAGGTAGATCATGAACAAACTAGATAAAAAAATAGATTATCGGAGTTCATGGATCTGTCTTACAATATCATTCATCTGAGAGATGATTTTCATCTGTAATGCGGTATCCTTTGATTCTAGGAATGTCTTTTGGAGTTGAGACAAAGATTCTCTTAATGTATCGGTCTCCGATTGAATTGGTTTGTACGTTGTAGGAGTTATGAGTACTGCCTGCCCAGTGTCAAGCTGAATCTTGGTTATTTTATCAGTACAGCCATAACATGGGGCATCCAGATCATTTTCATATCTTGGTAGTTTGCCATTTATGTCAAAATTTGATTGGATTGATTCTTGCGCAAATCCATGTTTCAGATTTAGATCTCTAATTACGTTGAGCATTTCTATTTTTGACATTTTTGCGAATTTGACATATTGTTTCATCGCATCAGCATAACTGCCTCCCTGTTCCAGTACGAATTCTTTTGCTTCTTTTGCAAGTGCTACCTTAGTATGGAGATAGTCAAATTGTCCCCAATAGATTTCGTGATGAGTAGTATTGAAGTTAGATACAAATCTTGCAAAAGCATTTTTAGGCGTAAAGTCTTCGTATTTTTTGTCGATTCGTTCGAGCTCTTGTCTTAGAGATTCTTTAGCAAGTGCACGTTGTTCGTCGATAAATTTTTGATGTTCTAATCTTTTTTGTTGTATCTCTTTTGCTTGCTCAAATTCTTTTCTCGAATTTTCTATCTTTTTTAGAATGTCTTGAACTGCAGGATTGTTTTTAAGATCGTCTCCTTGAGACGTCTTAAAATCATCGGTTGCAAATGCGGAAGGAAGTATGGCAGACATTAGAATCGCCACAGATGTTATCATGATATAGAGGTATTTTGTCATTGAACATGGTTTTGTGAAATTACTTAAGAAGAACGCTAAGAAATCATACATATCAATTCCACTACAAGTTTTAATAGGACTTTGAATAGGACTACTAATTTCTACGGTTGACCATGATCGTTTTTAATACTTCATTTAATGTATATGCAAGATTTGTAACATGTCATCTCTGCATTGTTTAGAGAGCCTTGTTGCAGATTTTATACCGTAGTGGTTAGCATTCATGTACAGAATGGAATTTTGCCAGCCATAAGGAAAAATACAAAGAAATCCCAGTGCCAATCATAATGTGATTAATGATCAAAAACAAAGATTTTTTATAAAACCCAATCTTTGAATAAATTCTACACGAAACATTCCAGACAGAACAAAACGGACAGTTTCAAATGAAACATTTTATTGTAACGGATAATGAACATCACAGAATAACACTGTATCATTTAGTAACGTTTTTGCAGTAATAGAATGACCATCCATCAAACCTTTGCCACACACATAACACTCTACTTTTGAGACAGATGACATCTGTCTCTTTGAATAAAAGTGCACATCTTGTAACATTGCTGAACTTTGTCTAACCCCCTGCATGAGTCAAAAGTACTACATCCATCTATTTAATAAAGGTACCGTACTAGTACTGTATTATACATATACGTAAAACAACAAGTCCATACATGAAATCAAATACGTTGAATTCCCATCACTTTAAATAATAAACGGCTGGAATTTCGTGTATGGGTGGACATTTTTGGAAACTCGGAACCGCAAGTAATACCACTAGATTTATCTGAAAACCAATTTCAGATTTATAATAAAATTTCAAGAAATTATTCGCATTCGTTTCTCTTTGAATCTCTAACTGATCCTGATGTACTAGCGGAAACATCAGTAATGGGATTTGATCCAAAGGTAATCATAAAAGGATATACAGACAAGGTGGAAATCATTCAAGAAAAAAGAACTGAAATTATCAAAACCAATGACCCGTTTGGCGAACTAAAAAAACTACTTGGAAAATCAAGGGATCAAAGTTATCGATATCTTGGCGGAGCAGTAGGGATTGTGAACTATGATGCAATCAGAATAGTCGAAAATATTCCGGATACACATAATGCACCAGAACCACTAATGGAGTTTGGAATTTATGATGATGGAATTCTATATGATAACTTGCGCAAAAAATTATTCTATTTTTATCATGATCAAAATAGATTCAATAAACTAAAAATGAGCAATAATGGATTTGAGGATTTTCATGCAACTGAGGTTTCTGCAAATATAGATGAGAAGCAATTTTCAGAGATTGTAAACAAAGCAAAAAAATACATCCATAATGGAGATGTTTTTCAGGTTGTATTATCCAGAAAATTTGAATTTGAAACAGATGGAGACAACCTCACATTATACAAAACATTAAGGCATCTAAATCCATCACCATACATGTATCACCTAAAACACGGAGACAAGACAGTAATTGGTGCATCGCCTGAGATGTTAGTGCGCATTACTAATGACAAGGTAGAAACATTCCCAATTGCTGGAACTAGAAAAATTACAGATGATGAACAAAAAAATAAGCAATTAGCTAAAGAATTACTCGAAGATGAAAAAGAACTGGCAGAGCATACAATGTTAGTCGATCTTGGTCGAAATGACATTGGAAGAGTATGTAAGTATGGAACTGTTCACCCCGAATCCCTGATGCAGATAAAGCGATTTAGTCACGTTCAGCATATAGTTACACATGTTGTTGGTCAATTGGCACCAGAGAAAGACATGTTTGATGCATTCAAGGCAGTATTTCCAGCAGGTACAGTTTCTGGCGCTCCCAAAGTCAGAGCAATGGAGATAATTGATGAACTAGAACCAGAAGCCAGAGGACCGTATGCAGGAGCAGTAGGATATTTTTCATTTAATGGATGTTGTGACTTTGCAATAGCAATAAGAAGTATTTTCATTAACGGTAAAAATGGATTTGTCCAGTCAGGTGCAGGGATTGTTTCAGATTCTATTGCCGAAAATGAATTCAAGGAAACAGAGCACAAGGCAAAAGCAATGCTCCAATCTCTAAAGGAGGCATCAAAATGAAATTTCTAATCATTGACAATTATGATTCATTTGTATACAATATCGCCCAGTATCTCGGAGAACTCGGAGTTGATTGTGATGTGATTCGAAATGATAAGATAACAATACAACAGATCAAAGAGTCAAATTATGATGCAATAATAATTTCACCAGGACCTGGAACTCCAGAAGACAAAAAGTATTTTGGAATTTGCTCAAAAGTAATAACAGATGTAGGACCAACAACTCCCATATTGGGAGTATGTTTAGGACATCAAGGAATCATTAATGCGTTTGGAGGCAAAGTGACAAATGCAGGATGTGTAAGGCATGGAAAGACCAGCTTGGTCAACCACACGAAGTCAGAGATCTTCAACGGAGTAAAGAACCCATTCAGAGCAACCAGATACCATAGTTTGGTGGGTGACAAGACAGTAATTCCAGATATCCTCGAAGTGACGGCAACTGCATCTGATGATGGAGAAGTCATGGCAATACGACACAAAAAGTATCTCATAGAAGGAGTTCAATTCCACCCAGAATCAATAATGACAGAAGATGGTAAAAAAATTCTAGCAAATTTCATTGAACAGGTGAGAAAGAAAAAATGATCACAGAGATAATTTTCAAGCTGCAACAAAAGACAGACCTGACATATAATGAGATCAATAAGGTTATGACAGACATCCTGTCAGGCAGGACAAACGACAGAGAAAATGCAGATTTCCTATCATATTTGTCTGAAAAAGGCGAGACAGATGATGAATTATTAGGAATGTTAGACAAAATGCAAGAGTTTTCACTAAAAATTGACCCTAAAACCACGGGTACGGTTATTGACATGTGTGGAACAGGTGGTGACAAACTTCAAACATTCAATGTTTCAACCACGGCATCATTTGTGGTAGCTGCCGCAGGTGGGGTTGTTGCAAAGCATGGAAATCGCTCTAGTTACGGAATATCCGGATCTGCAGACATTTTTGAATATTTTGGGTATGATCTAAATGCAGAACCAGTAAAAATTGCAGAGATATTAGAGAAACACAACATCTGCTTTATGTTTGCACAAAAGTTCCACCCTGCTATGCGACATGTGTCAGAAGCTAGAAAAAAAATTGCAAAGAGAACAGCATTTAATCTTCTTGGACCATTAGCAAATCCAGCAGGCGTAAGAAACCAACTAATAGGAGTTTTCTCAACAGAGTATCTTGATAGGCTACCACTAATTCTAAAAAGAAAAGGGGCGGAAAATATCATGACGGTGCGTTCTGAGGATGGGATGGATGAGTTTTCAACGAGTGCAACAAACAGAGTCTGTATGTTACGTGGGGATAAAATACTAATGAACACAATTGATCCAGAAGTTGTAGGACTGCACAAATCAAAACTGAGAGACATTCAAGTGATAACAAAAGAAGAGGCAGTCAAATCATTTGTCAAAGTGTTAAACAACACATCAAGCCAGGCAATGATTGAAACAACGGCTCTAAATGCAGCAGGTGGGCTGATTGTTGCAAACATATCAAAGAATTTTGAAGAAGCAGTGGAAGTTGCATTAAACATAATTAAAGATGGTAAAGCATTTCAATTACTGGAGAGGTTTGTGGCAGATACAGGAGACATGTCAAGACTGAAGGAGATAGTAAATGGCTGAAAATATTTTGCGGAAACTTGTGAACAATTCGCAGGCTGCAATAGATGATGGGGTTTATGAGATAGATGCAAACTTGCAAAAATCAAACAAGGATCTCATCCAAATAATCAAAACAAACCAACACGCCACATTACTGACAGAGATAAAATTTTCTTCTCCATCATTGGGAAAAATCAGAACACTTGCAGACCCAGTCAGCATTGCAAATCAGATGATATTAGGAGGCTCAAAAGCATTATCAGTGCTAACCCAACCACACCTGTTTAATGGTTCACCTGAATACTTTATGAAGGTACGACAAGCAGTAGATGTACCAATGCTAATGAAAGATATTATGATTGATAAAGTACAGATAGATGCTGCAAGAAAAATAGGAGCTGATTTTATGTTGGTTATCCAATCTTTGTTTGATCAAGGTTTCCTAAAAGACATTGATGAGTTTATTGACTATGGACATAAACAAGGACTGGAAATTCTACTGGAAGTGCACACAAAACAAGAGTTTGAAAATGCCCAAAAGACCAAAGCAGACATTATTGGAATAAATAATCGCAATCTTGACACATTAGAAATTGACATACATACAACAAAAAAGGTATTACAGGAGGATAAGAAAACAAGGCCCATATTGTCTGAAAGCGGAATTGAGACTCCCGAAGACATTCAATATCTAAAAAAATGTGGAGCGGATGCATTCTTGATAGGATCAAGCATAATGAAAAGCGATAATATCGAAGAGCAGGTAAGAAAATTGGTGAACGCATTTTGAAGTATCCCAAGAATGGAAGATTTGGGGAATTTGGGGGAAAATACATACCAGAAACGCTTGTTCCTGCAGTTGAAGAGCTGGAAGAAAACTATCTCAAATTCAAAGATGACAAAAATTTCAAAAAAGAATTAAACTATTACCTAACACAATATGCCGGAAGACCAACACCTCTGTACTATGCAAAGAATCTATCAGATAGTATAGGAGGTGCAAAAATATATCTCAAACGAGAAGATCTGTTGCACGGCGGAGCTCATAAAATAAACAATACGCTAGGACAAGCCCTACTTGCAAAAAAAATGAATAAAAAAAGAATCATTGCTGAAACGGGTGCAGGACAACACGGAGTTGCAACTGCCATGGCATGTGCAGTTTTGGGAATGAATGCCGAAGTATACATGGGATACAAAGATACGATACGACAAAAGCTAAATGTGTTTAGGATGAACTTACTGGGATCCAAGGTACATCCTGTCCAATCAGGTTCAAAAACGCTCAAAGATGCAATAAATGAAGCAATCAGAGACTGGATTACAAATATAGAAACAACATATTACTTGTTGGGTTCTGCGGTAGGACCACATCCATACCCAGTAATGGTTAGAGATTTCCAGAGCGTGATTGGAGAGGAGATAAAAAAACAGATGAAAAAAATAAACGGCAAAACACCAGACACGGTAATTGCCTGTGTGGGTGGAGGATCAAACGCTATTGGAACATTTTACCCATTGATCGATACCAATGCTGAAATCATTGGCGTAGAGGCAGCAGGACACGGATTAAAATCAAAGAAACATTCAGCAACATTATCTGCTGGAAGCAAGGGAGTGTTACATGGAATGATGACATATCTACTGCAAGATTCGGAAGGACAGATTACAGAAACACATAGCATTTCAGCAGGACTTGATTATCCGGGGGTAGGCCCAGAGCATTCTTATCTCAAAGACATTAAGAGGGTAAAATACCACTCAGCAATAGATAGCGAGGTAATTGATGCATTTCTGCTACTAACAAGAACAGAAGGCATAATTCCAGCTTTGGAGTCAGCGCATGCGATTGCAGAAGCAGTCAAGGTTGCAAAAAAAAGTAAAAAATCAGAATCAATAGTAGTGACACTGTCAGGACGAGGAGATAAAGACGTTGAAGAAGTACAAAATTATTTGAACAGACATGTCAAGAATTAAAGAAAAGTTCTCAGAGCTTGATGCCAAGAACCAAAAGGCATTGATTGCATATGTGATGGTTGGATTTCCAAACAAAAATGCAACCATATCAGTAGTACGTGGTTTGATCAAAGGAGGTGCAGACATCATAGAATTGGGATTTCCATTTTCAGATCCGCTGGCAGACGGACCCGTGATTCAAAATGCCAGCACCGTGTCTCTGGAAAAAGGAGCTAAAATTTCTGAATTCTTTTCAACAGTAAAAAAGATCAGAGAGGAAACAAACATCCCACTGGTCCTAATGACATATACAAACATTCTGTATCACAGAGGATATTCTAAATTTATCAAAGATGCAAAAAAAGCTGGAATAGATGGGTTTATTCTACCAGATATGTCAATTGAAGAGTCAAAAGAATACATACAATCTGCAAAAGGCAATGCAGATACAATATTTCTCGTATCGCCAAATACAGATAAAATTCGAATTTCAAAGATTGTAAAAGCAACATCAGGGTTTTTGTATTTAGTTGCAGTCTATGGTACAACAGGCATAAAGACTGGGGTTCAGAATTACACATTAAAAGCAATAAAAAATGTAAAAAAACAAACCCGAGGCAAGATTCCCTTAGGAGTTGGATTTGGAGTATCAACTGCAGAAGATGTTAAAAAATACATCAATGCAGGAGCAGATGCAGTAATTGTAGGTAGTGCATTTCTGAAGATAATTGAGAACACGCCGCAAACAAAACTAGAGACAGTAATTACCAGATTCACAAAAAAGCTAAAAAACAGTACCCATATCTAGGGAAAATTAAATTGTAGACAAAACACCACAAAGTAGCAACAAAGAGTTAATGACTTAAAATAATGAACATACCGTCAAAGAATAGTGGTCGAATTTACTTGTCACAGTTGAGGGGAATTTGATTGTAGACATGGACCACTATCTAGAAGTTATCAAAACTATATGGTAAAAGAGAAATAAAAAATACTGGGTAAATTTTCAAAACAATTGTAAAAAATCACATAGTATTTTTTAACATGTGTTAAGAATCATAGTAATTTAAGTTTGGAACGGGCGATCAACATCACAGAGAATATGCTTGCACTAAGAATACCCATTGCAAAAAATCCAAATTCAGGAATTACACGAGTGCCCATTACCTTGATTTCTTTAGCATCTGCCGAAATTGGAACAATGAGTTTTTTGCCAGTTTGTGTATCTTCGGACAAAAATGTCGTCATGGTTCCATCAACCCACACATTATTGGGATTCTCTATGATTTCAGTGGGCAAAATCAGTGTGAGTTGATCATTTTGAGCACCATCAGAAATTCTAAATGTGATTGTGTTATCATTACGGTTAATTTCGACCACATCTTCAAGACTCGTGTCTAAAATGTATTTTACTTCATATCCTACACCAGCATCACTAAGGCCAGAACCAACATTATGAATTGTCTGAACACTGCCAGGATTCTTGACCACATGCACCACGCCAGTCATCCAAGGATGAATGCTACAAAAATAGAAAAAATCGCCCAATTGTGGAAATTGCCTAGTATAAGATTTGCCTGCAGTAAAAAGCCCGCTGTCAAATAGCCCATCAATCTCGCCTTCACGCGTTACAGAAGTAATCGTGTGAAATGCAGTATCTGCGTTTTCCCAAGTCACAGAGTCGCCAGGGTGTACTGTAATCTCACCTGTCGTAATACCGGTATTTTTCTCAGACCAAAAGAAAGGAGCGTTTGGATCAGATGCGCCAGAAGGAATTTTTATAACATGTGTCTTCTCTGCGTAGACATTAACACCAATTCCCAAAAACAAGATAATTAATAAAGGAAATACAACAACTCGAAATTTCAACACTATCTTGACACGATACAAGTATTTCAAATTTATTTACCATACATGACCAAAATGTAAGATCGACAAAACATACAAAAACTAGATATTCATTTGATAAATGTGCAGACGAAATTTATTTTTGTTACGGGTGGTGTGATGTCAGGCCTAGGAAAGGGGGTCACTACGTCATCCATTGCAAAACTTCTACAGTTAGCAGATCAAAAAGTTTCCTGCGTAAAAATAGATCCATATCTAAACTATGACGCAGGAACAATGAATCCTGTCGCTCATGGAGAGGTATTTGTTACTGAAGATGGCGGAGAGTGCGATATGGATATTGGGAACTATGAAAGATTTCTAAACCAAAACATCCCAAAAACCCACAACATTACAACAGCTCAAGTATATTCCTCAGTCATAGAAGCAGAAAGAAGGGGAGAATATCTTGGCGCATGTGTCCAGATCATACCTCATGTTACTGATGAAATCAAAGATAGGATCAAAAAAATTGCCGAAGAGGAAAAACTAGATTTTCTAATTGTAGAATGCGGGGGAACTGTGGGAGATATTGAATCACTGCCGTTTTTAGAAGCGCTAAGACAGATGCGAGTAGAAGAAGGTCCTCAAAATGTCATTTTCGTGCATGTTACTTTGGCACCATCACTAGATGTAGTAGGAGAGCAAAAGACAAAACCGACCCAGCACAGTGTTCAGGAACTAAGAAGGATTGGTATTCAGCCAGATTTTTTAGCAGTAAGATGTACACTTCCACTGGAAGAGAAGACAAAGAAAAAGATCGCACTATTCACAAACGTTGGAGTAAACGATGTACTGTCATGTCATGATGTAAAGTCAATATTTCATGTGCCACAAATTCTCTATGATCAGGGGATCCTAGACTCTATTTTCAAAAAGTTTGAAAAAGTGGGAATGGTCAATGCATCAGCGAATTGGGACAAGTGGAACGCAATTACAGAATCCATGATAAACCATGAGGAAAGAAAAGTCAAAATTGCAATGGTAGGAAAATATGTCACATTAAGTGACAGCTATGTCAGTGTAAATCATGCACTAAAACATGCAGGGGCAAAGATTGGCTGTTCTGTAGATATTGATTGGATAGATTCAGAGTCAATTCCCAACTATGACACATTATCAAATTATGATGGCATATTAGTTCCAGGAGGGTTTGGCGTAAGAGGATCTGAAGGAATCATAAATACTGCAAACTATGCAAGAGAGAAAAACATTCCATATCTTGGAATATGTTTTGGATTCCAGCTAGCCGCAATTGCATTTGCTAGAAATGTGCTTAAATTAGATGATGCAAATTCAACTGAGATAAAACAAGATGCAAAAAACCCAATTGTAGATTTGTTGCCAGAGCAAAAAAACATATCAGATATGGGAGGTTCACTGAGATTAGGCGCAAACGACATAATCATAAAACAAAATACAATTGCACATAAAATTTACAATGCAGATACAATATCAAAAAGACATAGGCACAGATATGAGATCAATCAAAAATACATACCAGATTTAGAAAAGAATGGAATGATTTTTTCAGCATATAGTGATAGCGGAAAAAGAATGGAAATATTAGAGATACCCAGTCACAGGTTCTATCTAGGAGTACAATTCCATCCAGAGTTTAACAGTAGACCCGGCTATCCAGAGCAAGCATTTGAATCGTTTGTAAAAGCAGCATCAGAGAACAACAATCAGATCAAATAAACACAATTCACAGAATATATTCCAAGGGCTAACGTGAAGGCATGACTTGCCAAATACAAAAATATTTCAGTATCTAAGATCATTCAATCTTGGATATTTCATATATTTTCTGTCTTGCATCGCGAATTGAAACTTTCTTTTTGACATATCCCTTTTTTAACAAATGACTTAATGCTAATCGAACTGTCCTGTCTGGAAGTAATGTTTTGTTTGCAAGATCCTTTTGTGTTAATGCACCCTCATATTCCAATGTCTTTAACAGTAACTTGGAGCTTGGTGGCATACTAAGCAATTCTTCGGCAAGATGTACTTTCTTTGCAAGTGCAGATATCGCAGTGGAATCTTTTTTAAGACGAATTATTTTTGCTGCTGGAAGAAATTGAGTGCATTCGACTATTTTATTTACTTTGTATCTATCCAATCCATCAAGTACTACCTCACAGTGAAGTCTTGCGGAAATGTCATCAATTTCAATTGAGCTGGTATTGGACACAATTATAGGCCGTCTAGTTACATCCAGAGAGTTTACAGATATTATGCCAAAAACCTGAGAGTCTTGAAAAATTACAGGCCCACCTGCAGACATGGAATAGGCAGAAGAGCCAATTGGTGTTGAGACAATAATACCATCGCTATTATCATGCCATACCTCTTCGCCGTTTACACGTAAAGTGTGTTCCATAAGCATTGCACTCTTTGAAGAAAATACTGCAACATCGTTTAGAACAGGATATGCGTTCTTTCCATCAATTTTTACGCCAAGTCTAGGAACCTCTTCGACCACATAGTTTTGCTTCTTTAAGACATTAACAAATGAGGAAAATTCACGAAGATCAACTTGGGCTAAAAACCCACTAGATTCCCCTTCGGTAA
>Ga0066644_10001296_pt1 | contig 14295 bp, 8 predicted proteins | sample CryGeyCG2114_020_FD_62735 | JGI IMG/M metagenome (GOLD analysis project Ga0066644, IMG submission 62735) | Groundwater microbial communities from aquifer - Crystal Geyser CG15_big_fil_post_rev_8/21/14_0.20 | ecosystem: Environmental > Aquatic > Deep subsurface > Groundwater | place: USA: Utah...
AGGCCAAGCTGGCGCAGGCAGCGAGGCAATTCTCTGTGACACTCAACTTTATATTTGCGTCCGGATCTGCCTATTCAGCCGAAGCAGGAAGGATGGTCACCCGGTAGGCACGCTCTTCGGAAAGATAGGAATGCGCCGCAGCCACAATGTCTTCCAGCGTAATGTCTGAATAATCGTCCGTAATCGTCCGGATACGGTCAAGCCGTTCCGGATATTCAAAGGATTGCGACAGCCAGCCCAGCCACGCCGAATTGCTTTCAAAGGCCGTCTGGATCTGCTCCAGCAGTGGCCGCCGGGCGCGCAGGAGTTCGTCATCCGTGATCTCGCCATTGGCCATGTCCGCAGCGATCTGGCCAATGGCCTCATAGGCCGGTTCGATATTTTCGATCCGGATATCGGCACCTACATAGAGATATCCATAATCTGGATGGTAGAAACTTTCGACATTCGAGGAAGAGGCTGAATAGGTAAAGGCCTCTTGTTCGCGCAGGCGCTCGGTCAGTTTGAGCGCCATGACGGCACGCATCAGGCGGAGAACCCGTGATGCGCGGCGATCGCTGTCATCGGTTGTGGGCCAGTAGACATTGATCAGTGCCTGGTCCTCCCCGCCATTGTGTGTGAGCCGGATCGGCTCATCTGTTGCTTGCGGGAAGTCCAGAATGCGGTTTTCCGGATAATCCGGCCAGTCATCAGCGCGTGCCGGCAAGGCCCCGATAGTCGCCGCGATGGCATCGATGACAGCTTGTTCTTCAAAATCACCCACGACGGTGATCTCAATCGGTGCACGTTCCAGCGCCGGTGTCAGAAATGCCCGGACATCGTCCAGATCAACCGCATCGGATTCTGCATCTGTCGGAAAGCCATAACGCGGATCCCCTGATCTTAGCATGCGGGCCGTGTCGCGCGAACGCACCCCTGCCGGTGTCGATCCCAGGCTGCGGCGGAGCTCAGGCAGGGATGCCCGATATTGTGCAAGGCTTTCCGGCCGGTAGCCCGGAGCAGTCATATACGCTGCGAAAAGCTGGAATTGCAGGCCAAGATCTGCCGGTGTGGTTGCTGCGGACATCCTGAAAGCGCCCGCATTGACGCCAAAACCGCCGCCGACATTGCGGCCCGCCAGAATGCGTGACAGATCATCGAATGAATGTGCTTCCAGCCCCCCCGATGTGAAGACGCTGCTGGCCACGGTATCAACGACCGCTTTCTGACGAGGTTCTATATCGCCCCGGCCAAATGTCATGTTGATGCGGATCACATCATTCTCGAAATCGGTCGGCTTGAGCGATACCCGCACACCATTTTCAAAGACAAGGCGGGTGACCCCCAGATCCGCAATCTCCGTGCGCTCAGAAATCTCGCCCGGCGTGCCGAAATCCTCATAGGCCCAGCTGCCCAGTTCGGTGTCTTCCATGGCCTCGACATCCATCTGTGCGCTTGCATTCCAGACTTCGGCGATGCGCGATTCGGCATCATTGATTTCAAGTGAGGTTGCGAGAAAAACCAGCGGTCCGTTACCGGCCCATTGCTCACGGAAAGCTGCATTGACCGCTTCAAGCGAAATATCGTCCTCAAACCCGTTATACCGGACCAGAGAATCGGCAGGATGGTTGAAGACCTGATGATATCGCCACGAACTCCACAGCGCGTCCGACAGCGCCGATGAGGCGCGCGTATCAGCTTGTTCCACTGCGGTTTCGAGAGCTGTCCGCAGATTGCTCAGCTGCTCGTCCAGCTCCGATTGGGTAAAGCCATATTCCAGCGCCCGGCGCAATTCCTGTTCGACAAGAGCAAGGCCGTCTTCCCAGCGCTCAGGCTGGATAACAGCCAAAATGTTGGCGCGGGCTGCGAATCCGTATTCCTCTGTCGAAAAGCCAGCACTGCCCTGAAGCAGCGGCGACGCGCCGGAACTGATAAGGGTCGACATTCGCCGCGATACGATGGAAGTCGCCAGCGAATCCAGAAGCCCGTCAAAACGGCTGGCAACCGTATCGGCTTCAATCGTGTCAGGGTGCACGGACTCCACCGTCAGGACGGTAAAAAACTCCGGATCGTGGAAATATCCGGTGTCAAACCCGCGTTCCGTATCGACAGAACCAGCCACCGGTGCTTCCAGATCCTCGTCTGACGGTGACCAGTCAGAGAAAATTTCCGCGATCCTGGCCTCTACCCGGTCGATATCAATATCACCCACGATGACCAGCATGGCCCGTTCAGGGCGGTAATACGCATCATAATAACGGACAAAGGCTTCACGTGGGGCGGTCTGGATGATCTCCGCAATGCCGATAGCATCGCGCCGGGTGACAAGTGAGTCTGGATAGCGAAACGCCATCAGGGCGTTGCTCCAGCGCCGCACCGGCGTGTTGCGCACGCGTTCTTCTGACAAGATGATGTCGCGCTCGCGATCGATTGCTTCAATATCCAGCGTCATGTTCGACGCCGTTTCGCGCATGATAAAAAGACCGGTATCAATCGTCTCGTCATCCACTTCCGGCATGTCCAGCTGATAGACGACAAAGTCATGACTGGTGCCGGCATTGGTATCGGGACCGAATTGCAGACCAAAGCGTTCCAGCAAAGCGACCATTTCGCCTTCCGGCACATTATCCGAGCCGTTGAACGCCATGTGTTCGATAAAGTGAGCGAGACCGCGCTGATCATCGGCCTCGACCAGGGATCCCACATTGAACGCCATCCGGATGGACGCTGTGTCCGGCGGTGTGTCATTCGCCATGATGGCATAGCGCAATCCATTTTCCAGCTGGCCATAGCTTATGCCCGGATCCGCCGGAATATCGCTTCTGTCTTGCGCGAAGCCATCACCCTGGGCGGCCGCGGCAGCGGCCATCGGCATCAACGCCATGGAGAGCCCGGCAAAGACAGCAACAAAGGGGCGGCGCAATGAGCGAATATCTGGGAACATGATCAATCCTTTTGGGTATGCGTCTCTGGACCAGAGCCTAACGGCCCAGCCGGATTTCACTAAATCAATAATAAGTCAGAATACTTACAAGCCTAGTCGGCGGCGAGAACGGTCTCGATCGGATCATGCTCAGCCACGAAATGCCCGGGGGTTACTTCCTCCAGCTGTGGCCGGTATTGCTCGGCATCCGGATCCTCGACAAGCCGCGATTTGAGGAAGCGCAATTGCGCCCGCGGGTCCATCGGTGACGGCAGATCCCCTTCCAGCTTCAACCGCTTTCGTGATTTCTCGACAACCGGATCGGGGATCGGAACCGCTGAAATCAGCGCCTTCGTATAGGGGTGGCGGGCATCGTCATAAATCGTTTCGCGATCCGCCATCTCGACGACCCGGCCCAGATAGAGCACCATCACGCGGTGCGAGACTTCACGCACAACCGAGAGGTCATGCGAGATGAAGATCATCGACAGATCCATCTCTTTTTGAAGGTCAATCAACAATTTGATGATCTGCGCCTGAATGGAGACATCCAGGGCGGAGACCGCTTCATCACAGATGACGAGTTTCGGGCTGAGGATCATGGCGCGGGCAATGCCGACGCGCTGGTTCTGCCCGCCGGACAATTCATGCGGGTAGCGATTGATCATGTCCGGATCAAGACCGACTTTCTCCATCATCTTCCGGACCCGGTCCTGACGCTGTGACCGGTTGAGTTGACGCTCATAGGTCAGAAGCGGTTCAGCGATTGACGAGCCAACGGTCATACGCGGGTCAAGAGAAGCCAACGGATCCTGGAATACGATCTGGAGATCGCGGCGTGTTTGCCGCAATTTACCTTTGCTGATCGAGGTCAGATCTTTGCCCAGCCAAGCCACCGTGCCGGCAGTGGCCGGCACCAGTTGAAGCACCGCACGCGCCAGAGTGGATTTCCCGCATCCGGACTCACCCACAACGCCCAGCGTCTCCCCCTTGCGGAGATCGAAACTGACACCATCGACCGCTTTCAAGGGCTTGCGTTTTGGAAACAATCCGCCACCGACATTGATCGGAAAATGCACCTTCACATCATCCACTTCCAGCATCGGCTTCGAGCCCGAAACTTCTTCATAGGCCGGTAAGGCGACATGGCCCAGCTTGTCGGGCTGATCTATGCGCGGCATCGCATCCAGCAGCATCCGCGTGTATTCGTTTTCAGGTGTGTGGAAAATCTGCTCTGCCGCACCACTTTCGACATAGATACCATTGCGCATCACCTCGACGCGATCTGCCATGCGGGCGACCACGCCCATATCATGGGTGATCAGTGCAATGGCGGCACCCGTTTCGCGTTTCAGATCATCCATGATGTCCAGAACCTGCGCCTGAATGGTCACATCCAGCGCGGTCGTGGGTTCATCTGCGATCAACAGATCCGGCTCGCACAGCATGGACATGGCAATCATGACCCGCTGACGCATCCCGCCCGACAATTCGTGTGGATACTGGTTCAGGCGGCTTTGGGCTTCCGGCATGCGGACGCGTTCCAGCCAGTCGAGCGCACGCTTGTCAGCTGCCGCCCCCTGCAAACGCATGTGCTTTTTCAGGACTTCGCGCATCTGGTCGCCGATCCGCATGTGCGGGGTCAACGAAGTCAGCGGGTCCTGAAAGATCATCGTCATCGACTTGCCGCGAATGCGATTGAGTTTTCCCGGGCGCAAATTCAGGATTTCGGTGCCGCGATATTTGATGGATCCGGTCGCACGTCCATTTGATGCCAAAAGGCCCATGGCCGAGAGAAAAGTCTGGCTTTTGCCCGACCCCGACTCTCCCACTACCGCCAGACACTCACCAGGATTGATATGAAGATTGATGCCCTTCACGGCCTCAACCTCGCCATCCGGCGTCGTAAAGGTCACGGCCAGATCCTCAACCGAGAGAATGGGGCCAGAACCAGTGCGGGGCTGTTGAGTCACGGGGATCTTCCTTAGGTTATGAAAACGTCGCGAGGATAAAGCCCGCAACCAGTTTGGCCAGCATTCACATCAGGCCGGTAACAGCAATACGAAGAAGGTTACGAATTAGTGGGAATTACGTATCCTGCCCTGTGATTCGCAAGGAAATAACAGATGAAAATTCGCCCCATCGCGGCTGCACTGGATTCTTTGTTCGAAACATCACCCGATGCGGTTATTGTGACCAATGCGGGCCGGGAGGTGCTCGACGTCAATCCGTCTTTCGTGAAACTGATGGGATATTCACGCGATGAGCTCATCGGCCGATCGGTTCAGGACTTCTATCCGGACAAAGCCTCGTTTGACCGGATATGGACCGTCCGGAAGGATGCAGCCGACCGTTTCATTTCAAAGCCTTACATTCAAGCTTATATTCGGAAGGACGGACAGGAAATCATCTGCGAATCCGTCGGCCTGCCCCTACGTGACGAAAAGGGCCATGTCACCGGCTTCATGGCCATAGTCCGGGATGTCAGCCATGAGCAGATTCACCAAAGACTGACATCGGAAGCCGACCGCATCTATCTGGACGCTCTCGAATCCAGCCGCGAAACGGCCTGGCGCTTCAATATGGAAACCGGGGAAATCGAAATGGCAGGGCCGGTGGCCGGCTCGGTATTTGGTGCATCTGAAGGTAAAATCTCGGTTAGGTTCGAGGCATGGAAAGACCGCATGACGGCCGACAGCCGGCTGGCATGTGAGAGGCTGATCACCGACATGCTGGAAGATGGTGAAGGACGGGCAGATCTCGTTTTTGAAGCGCTCGATGGGTCCGAGGTTTTCGTGACCGATACTGGCCGCCTGATCCGCCGGGATGCCAAAGGCAACCCGTTGATCGCGGCAGGCCTTTTAACGGACGTATCCCAGCACAAGGCGCTTGAATTCCGTCACGCAGAGACCGGCACCTATCTGTCTGCTGCCCTGGAAGCGGCTGATCTGGGGGCTTGGCGTTTCGACCTTGTCAACAATATCTGCCGCCTCAGCGGGCCTCTGGTCCGGCATGTGAAGCTGAAAAAGCCCAACGCAGAATTTACCGGCGCCTATTGGTGTTCCCTTCTTCATCGTGAAGATGTCGGAAATGTCATTCGCAAGACGATGGAAATGGCGGAGGGTCGCACAAATGAAGTCAATGTCGCCTACCGGCTGCAAGACAAGAACGGCGAATGGCGGTGGATCCGCTCTATTGGCGGCGTGACCCGCCATTCGGATGATGGCCGTGGACTGGTGGCCAATGGCATTATAAAGGACGAGACTGAAACCATAAGGCTTCATGAACGGCTCGAGTCAGAGCGCAATCGCTTCGAGACCATTTTCAGAAAAACACCCGCCATGCTGCATCAGATGGATGCAAACGGCATCATCACCGATGTCAGTGCCTATTGGCTCAGCCAAATGGGCTATACGCGTGAAGAGGTGATCGGACGGCCATCAGTGGACTTTCTGACAGAAGAGTCGAGAATTTATGCCACTCACCACGCCGTGCCTGATTTTCTGTCCAATGGCCGGGCCAGAGACATTGCCCTGCAATACCGCAAGAAAAATGGCGATGTGGTCGACGGGCTTATGAATGCCTTTCTCGAGACAAATAATGAAACAGGCGAGCGAGTAGGCTATGGCGTCATCACCGATGTCACCCAGTTGCGCAAAGCCTATCGCGATCTGGAACGGTCCAACCGGGAGCTGGACCGCTTTGCCACCATTGCCTCGCATGATCTGCAGGAGCCGTTGCGGAAAATAACAGCCTTCGCCGCCATGCTCCGGAGCCGTTATACGGAAAAGATGGATGCGGACGGGATCAGGTGTCTGGAGTTTCTGGCAGATGCAGCTTCACGAATGCAGAAGCTGATCGACGACCTGCTTGAATATTCCCAGCTCGAAATCCGACCGGTGAAACCCGAACGGCTGTCGCTGAGGGCATTGACGGCGGAAATTGAAACCCAGCTGTCAGCGCGGATCACCCAGACGGGAACAAGGATCACCCTGACCGGTGAGGATGAAATTTTCGCTGACCGGTTCCTGCTGTCTCAAATCCTGCAGAACCTCCTTTCCAACGCCATCAAATACAGGTCGCTGCAAGCACCGGACATCAGCGTCAGAATGCAAACGGAGCAGGATGGCTGGTCGATTTCAGTCGCAGATAACGGAATCGGTTTTGATCCCAAATTTGCCACTCAGATCTTCGAGCCCTTTCGCCGTTTGCATCCGCGCGATGAATACGAGGGGGCAGGAATCGGACTGGCCGTCGTCCGCCAGGCTGTCGACCGGCAAAACGGCCGGATATCCGTGGATACCCGGCCGCAGAAAGGGTCAATCTTTACCGTTTTCCTGCCACACAATACTGAACAGAAAAAAGTTGCCTAAAGCGTTTTCAGCGAGAAGCCTGTTCTTGCGGAAGCGAGAATGGAATCGGATTCGCGGTTCGAAAATGCGGGACACAATAGGCTGAAGCCTTTTCACCAGCTATGAAATCAGTGAAATGGCTCTAGCGTCTGACCGGCACCGGTTCGGGAAGAAATTGCGGGGCAATCTTGAGATCTTTTGCCAGCTTCAACTTGGTCAGGATGAGCAGCGCAGTGCCGTTATAATCGACGATCCGGTTCCAGAGCCCCCGCTTGGGCAGGTGAAGCGCGCTGCGCGGGAAGTCATGATGATGACCATGAAGCGCTTCGCCACCGGTCAGAAACGCCAACAGATAATCAAACCATTTCGGTGTGTTCAGATGACCGAACACATTGACGCCCAGCGTGGTGGCGTGGAACTGGATGGCACGGCCAATCACCAGTGATGCGTGAAGAATCGCAACCAGAATCAAGGGTCCGCCGAGCATGAATGTGATGGCATAGGCGGCCAACGGCACTAACAGATGCGCAATAAGATAGAGCCACAGGAAATGCTTGTCGTGAAAGCGCACAATTGAATACCGCTCAAGCCAGCGCGCCGTCGGGCGCTCCAGATCCGCGTCATCGCGCCACAGCAGCCAGCCCACCCAGGCCCAAAGCTTGCTCTCATGGGGATTATGTGGATCGCCTGCCTGATCAGCCCAGTGATGGTGTTGGGTATGGTAATTCACCCAATCCTTCATCCGGCCTTGCATCGCAATGATGCAGTTGACCATCACCATGACCTGCGCCGGAACAGCCAGCTGGGCCGCACGGTGTTGCAGAACACGATGAAGCGGACCGATGCCCATATTGCAAACAAAGACCGCCAGCGCCGTCGCAGCAATCGCCAGCGGAGCATACCACCAATGCAAGGTCACGCTTTCAAAAACGAGCCCGGTGATGATCGTGGTGACCAGCGCCAGAACACCAAGAACCGGGTAGATGATGGCAGAAAATACGCTGGCCCAGTCAAGCGTGCGCCAATTTTTCAGAATTGCTTCGGAACGGGCAAGAATGGATTCATCAGCAATCATTCACTTCACCTTCAAGACATGACAGACGCGGGTTGCGATCTGAATTTCAACATGCCGCAGGATGTGCGCTTTTTGAGAAGCTTGACAAGCTGAAATGAAACGTCCGTAAACATACTAACGCAGCAAATTACAACTTGTTCCTGTTCGATTGGACAATTCAATCTCCACGAATTCGTCCGACATCGGATCGAATCCGGTCGAAAAGCTCGACAGCGCTGTGGGTTCGTGAATAGTCGACGAGACTTTCAATGTCCGGCCACACAAAACGGCTGGACGGATTGGGTCTGACTTTTTGCAGTCCATCCGTCGCAAATATGAGCTGCTCGCCAGTGTCAATCAGCGATTCCCGGATTTTTTCGCCCGGACGCAAACCTGTAATTTCGATTTCTATGTCTGATTCCGTGCCCGCCGGTGCACACAATTCAATCAGCCGCTCGGCCATATCCATGATTTTGACCGGCTCACCCATGTCCAGAACATAGACTGCCGGATCGCCGCCATTCTTTGCAGCTTCCAGAGTTGCGTGCAACACCAGCTGGACCGCCTCCGGCACGGTCATGAAATAGCGCTCCATATCAGGATGAGTGACCGTGACAGGGCCGCCGGCTTCGATCTGGGATCGGAAGATGGGGACCACCGAACCATTTGAACCAAGCACATTGCCGAACCGAACCACGCCGAAACGTGTTGCCCCTTCAGCTTCTTCAGCCATCGCGTGTACGAATGCCTCGGCCAGCCGTTTTGCGGCACCCATGACATTGACCGGTCCAACCGCCTTGTCAGTCGAGATCAGCACCATCTGCCCCACACCGAATTCCCGTGCGGCACGTGCGACATTCGCCGTGCCCAGTATATTCGTTTCCACGGCCTGTCTTGGATGATCTTCCATCAGTGAAACATGCTTGAGGGCAGCCGCGTGGAAAATGACCTGTGGCCGTGTGGCCTCGATCACCTCACGGATAGCCTGACCATCGCGGATGTCACGCAATAGTGCACGGCGTTTGACTGAAGTGAAGCGTTCGGAAATCTGCCGGTCAATGTTAAAGAGCGGTGTTTCAGCGAGGTCCAGCATCACCAGTTCTGAACAGCCCAGAGCCGCCGCCTGGCGGCAAAGCTCAGCTCCAATGGTGCCGCCTGCTCCCGTGACCATCACCCGCCTCCCCCGGAACCCGGTCCGCAAGGGCTCCAGTGGTAAAGTGACTGGCGGACGTGACAACAAATCTTCCAGCTTCAGCTTGCGCAAACGAAACCGCCGGTGATCACTTTCCGACAATTCGGCCGTACGCGGCAAGGTCAGGATGCGGAAGTCACGTTTGCGCAGACGCGCAATCGCCGCGCTATCAATGCCCTTGAGCGACGTCGGTGGCGCGGTGAATACCAGCGCGATATCGCTTTCGGCACCATCTGTCTGCGCATCAACAATAGCTTCAAGCACCTTGGTGCTGCCCAGAACACGAACACCCCTAATGCCCTGTCCGGAGAGACTGTCTTCGTCCAGAACAATACCGATCGGCTCATAACCGAAGTCTGCGCGGTCTATGACTTCCCGCAAAGTCGCTTCCACGTCCGAAGGCGTGCCGATCAGGATCATACCGGGCTTGCCGGCATGTATGGGCTTCACCGGAAACGGTAACAGCAATTCGGCCAGTCTCTGTTCACGGGCAGCGCGGACTGCCGAACGGACCAGCATCATTCCACCCGTCGCCAGCATCCAGGCAAAACCGTAAAACTCACCGGACCCCATAGCCTGGCGGAAAATAAGGTAATTGATCGCCGCCAGGCCCAGCGTCGCAAACAGGGCAACCTGGACGATCCGCAAGAGGTCGGGCGGGGACACATATCGCCAAGAATGGCGGTAGACTCGTGCCGGCAGCTGGGCAATGATGATCAGGACAGCAAAGACCAACCCGTTCACCAACCAAGCTCCGATACCGCCAGATGGCATGCTGCCAGGCGAGGCCAGAAACCAGCCGCCCGCAAATGCCCCGAGCGCAATCAGGACATCAATCAACAACTTGGTGGTTATAGTCAGCAAAAGAGCCCCCGCTCCTTCAACGGTTCAGATTAGCCAGCTTATACGCATGCCGAGCCTTGTTTGGGCGAAATTTTGCAGTCGTCAGAAAGGGTTCAGCGTATAGCCATCCTGTTGCAAGACCGCGTGCGCTGTCATCGCAGAAAGCGACAGTGTGACACCTGGCAGAAGGTCTTTTGCTGTCACGTTATAAAAGGCGGCTGACTGACCGCAGACATAAATCCCAGTATTATGCTCAACAAGGGCTGCGATGAGGGCCGCATTGGCACCGGACTGACCGCCATCCACTTCGGCAACATCACGAACGGCCCGCCCGTGGATGACGACCGCAAGCTGGATATTGTCCGGATCAAGACCGGCCCGTGCATGCATGTTGATGAAACGTGCCGCAGAAACCAGCGCCCGGTTCAATTCCCCCTCTTCCGCAGGCGTGGACGTATCCAACACCACCCGCAATTCAGTGTCAGGGGACAAAGGCTGCGCTGCCGGAACATCCGCCACCGGGCCAAAATCTTCTATCACCGGCCCGGTTGAAAACACCTGTTGGGTGGCAAAGGCCGGAGAAGCTGCCAGAAACAAGGCGGCCGCAATACATATCATAAGCTTATCGGATAATTTCATTCTCCAGCCTCCCAGTCTTTCGCGACAGATCTTGACCCCAGCAGAAATAGCCCCGATGCCGGTACAATCATTCCCGCAATCGCCATGATGGCATACCGCAGTGCCTGATCGCCATAGGTCTCGCGGAAGAAATCGCTGAGCGCCCCGACTGCAGGTGGCCCCAAGCCAAGCCCGACAATGTTGATAATGAACAGCAATACAGCGGGGGCCATGGCCCTCATGGAGGGCTTCACCAGGTTTTGCGCCACCGCCCAGACCGGACCGTACCACATCGAGCCCAGCGCGCTGGCGATGCCCAGAAGCAGGAAAGCCATCCAGTTCGGTGGAATGGAGAGCGATACAAAATAGAAGGGCAATGAAATCAACAAGGCTGCACCGGGAATGGCCATATAGGCGCCCAGCCATTTGCCAGAAAACCTGTCCGTCAGATAGCCACCCGCCAGCGTTCCAATGAAGCCGCCACCGCCGATAACGAAAGAATAGGGGATGGCCGCATTTGCCAGCGCATCCTGTGGAGCAATACCGGCTGCCAGCGAGATCCGGATGAAATAACTCAGCAGCCACGGAAACAGTCCATAGCCGACGAGTGAGGCGATCGCGGCCGCAAAGGCGAGATACCAGAAAGACGGTTTTTTGGAGAGCGCCCGGACAACATCTCCCATCGAAGACTGACTTTTATCCTGAGCCGCACCATCGAAACGCCCGCGCAGTGGTTCCTTGACGGTCATTTTGACGATTAAGGCGAGAATGACGCCGGGGATGCCAATGATCAGGAAGGGCACGCGCCATGCCACATCCGCCCCGATGGCAGCGAGAAATTCCGGTGCACCGTTGGTTTCGTAATAGTCCGCCACCCAGCGATAGACGATTGCTGTGATGAGAATACCCAGTACGGATCCAATGGGAATGCCCAATGAATAGACTGACAGCGCACCGGCGCGTTTGCGGGGCGGCACATAATCGGAAATGAGCGAGTGGGCTGGCGGTGAACACCCGGCCTCGCCAATCCCGACACCGACCCGCATCAGAAAAAGCATGAGGTAGGAATTCACCAGTCCGAACAGTGCGGTAAACGCGCTCCACACGGCCAGTGAGATAGAAATGATCGATACCCGGTTCCAGCGATCCGCCAAGAAGGCAATTGGCAGTCCCAGAACGGCATAGAGCAGGGCAAAGGCCGGGCCGGTCAGAAGCCCGAGTTGCAGATCAGAAAGCCCGAAATAGGCCTTGATCGGTTCCTGCATCACGGCAACGATCTGCCGGTCGATGAAATTGAATGTATAGACCACGAACAGGGCCAGAATGACGTATCGGGCATAGCCCAAACCCTGTGGGCGCTCTGCCCCGGCCACTACATGATCGGTCATGTACCCTCCCCCTTCGCCCGGCTTTTCCGGCACGTGGCTTTGACGATCACATTAGAGCAAGCGTCCGGGCTGGCAAATCATTCCGCTATGTGAACAAACCGGTCTGGTTTATACTGAAAAAATGTCTGATTAACACCTTTTCGAGCGCCAATCGGTCATCTTTTCAGATCATATTAAATCTATCAAGTATCTGATATTATTCAATTAATACAAGGATCTGTAATTGTCATAAAAATCTGCTTTTAGTCCGTATTCAAACCGTTTACAAATATATGACAATACGGTGACACAAAGATAACGAACCCGACACAAAAAAGGGGAGACTGAAAATGAAGAAGACACTTCTCGCACTCGCCGCCGCAGGCACACTCGCCGTTCCGGCTTTGGACGCCAGCGATATCTTCCAGTTCGCGGCCAATGCCTCCGACCTCGAAAACACGCGCAGCGTGGCACAACTCTATGAGCGGTTGGACACAGCTGTGCTCAGCTATTGCGCCGATCTGGTAGGTGATCCGCAACTTGAAACCTGCCACACCCAGGTTCTTGACGCTGTTGTCGGACAATTCGATAGCCCGGAGCTGATGGACATACATGAGCGGGCAACGCACTCGGTTGGCAGCATTGAGCTGGCAGCCCGGGATGACGGTGTCTGATCAACGCCGTTATAGCGCAGAGTAGCGGCAGCGGGATCTGAACGACCCCCGTCCTTCGGGATCAGGTCTTGCCTGCCGCTGCCATTTTGAAACCACCCGGCCTCTGCGCCGGGTGTTTTCATCTGGTTTAACGACCGCACTTAACAAAATCCCGCCACACATTCACTCTACTGCCCGCAACCATCAATCCACGGCGACTTTCGCCAATGAAAATGTTTAGACTGGTCTGAACGGCCGAACCGGGTAGCAAATGGTGAGATGTGTCCTGATAGCGCTTATGGTGATAGCAGCCCCTGCTTTTGGCGAAGGGCCGCTAGCGCGTCTGCAAGGCGTTGAAAATACGGAGCTCGAGGAAAGGATTTATGAAATCCTCGGCACGATCAAAGCTCCCGCCAATGACGGGATTGCAATCCGCCGTGATTTACGCACAGCACAGGACCGGGCATCCCGTTTTCTGCGCGCGCAAGGATATTATGCGGCAGAGGTTCACGGTGAGGTGGATGAGGCGGGCCAGGCCTTGCTCCGCATCATCGCCGGACCACAATTCGCAGTGGATGACATATCGGTCGAGACCAGCAATCTGGGTGCCAACATCATTGCACGTGGGGCCATAGAATACCCTGCTGATAATGCATTAACGGCAGACTGGGTGTTGGGCGCAGAAGCCGCCATTCAGGCGGCTCTGGAAAACGCGGGTTGGCCTGAATCAGAGCCTCTGCCCCGGGATGTGGTGGTGGATCATGCGCGGCAGGTTGGCGATGTGTTCTTTCACTTCCGGACCGGGCCTTTCACGCGTTATGGGGACATTCGTCTTCAGACCGAAAATTGGCGTCCGGAATTCATTCAACGGCTGGCGGCACTCCAACCCGGCGCGCCGGCCCGGCTCGCCGGTCTGAATGCGTTCGAGAGCCGCCTCGAAGGTCTGGCCAGTGTACGTGAAGCCCGCATCAGTCTCGGCGAACCGGAGGGAGGGGACGATATTCGTACAGTCAACGTCGCGCTCACCCCGGCCCCGCGCCATGTGGTTGAAGCCACGATCAGTCTGTCGACAACGGAAGGGGCGGGAATCGGCACCTCCTGGTCGCGGCGCAATCTGTTTGGTGGCGACGAAACGCTCAGACTGACTGGAGAATTCGCCACTCTGGTCCAGTCGGTTCAGGCCGAATTATCCTTGCCCTACTGGCGCCGGATTGATCAGCGGCTGGTTCTGGATACCGGACTGAAATCAGAAGATACGGATGCTTTCCAGCAGAACGAGTGGACAGAAGGTGTCGCGCTGTACCGGGAGCTGAA
>Ga0066644_10001305_pt1 | contig 14197 bp, 11 predicted proteins | sample CryGeyCG2114_020_FD_62735 | JGI IMG/M metagenome (GOLD analysis project Ga0066644, IMG submission 62735) | Groundwater microbial communities from aquifer - Crystal Geyser CG15_big_fil_post_rev_8/21/14_0.20 | ecosystem: Environmental > Aquatic > Deep subsurface > Groundwater | place: USA: Utah...
ATTTTATTTTTTTCTATTTCCAGTGAAATTGATTTTAATACTTCAAGTTTAACTTCTTTATCAGTTAAATATGATTTTGAAATATTTTCTGCTTTAAGTTTTGTATTCATAATTTTTTAAAGATTATTCCCACTTAATTGCTTTTAGCGGATTTACTTTGGCAGCACGTTTGGCCGGAAAATATGAAGCAAAATATGAAAGTAATAATGAAATAAAAGTAATAATAATAAAATCTAAAAAATTTATTTGAATAGGTAATGCATCAATTTTATATTGAGTTGGGTCTAAAGGATATATTTTATATTGAATTTGTAAAAAGTAAACGAACAATCCCAAAAGTAAGCCTGCTGCTGTGCCCAGGATACCAATCAATAAACCCTCATACATAAAAATTCTTTTTGTTGAATTCTCTGTAACACCCATTGATCTTAAAATACCAATATCTCTTTTCTTTTGAATAACTGACATTGTAAGTGAACCTAATATATTAAAAGTAGCTACGGCTATTATCAAAGATAAAATTAAATATGCTACCAGCTTTTCAATTTGCATAACTGAGTAAAGATCTTTGTGAAAATCGTACCATGTATCTATGCTGAAAATGTTGCTCTGAAGTTTTGTTTGAAGATTTTCTTTAACGGAAAAAGCATTTGAAATATCATCTAGTTTTACATCAAATCCTTGATAGTTATTGTTATAACCTAATAATGTTTGTGAGGTTTTTAGATCTGAAAAGATATATTCTGAATCGTATTTATTGTTTTTTGAGTTATAAATTCCAGTAACAATAAATTTTTGTGTTTTTGGTAAAGTATACTGTAAAATTGATTTTTCAATACCAAAAGGTGATATCAATGAAATAGTATCGCCTACAATTGTTTGAAGTCTGTCAGCAAGAGGCAGACCTAAAATTGCTTTAGGGAGTTGTTTCCCATTTTCTAAATCATATTCACCAAAAATCAATTTAGATTTTATGTCATAAATATCATCATTATTTAAAGTTTGAATTCCTTTTAAATTAATAACTTGAGTTAATTGATCTCTATAAGCTAAAACTTTTCCGGAAACAAATGGTGAATATCTTTTTACATAATCTATTTTTTTTAATTCTTCTTCTAAATTAATTGTGTAGTTAGCATTATCTTTTGATATAATTCTAATTTGTAGATCAGGATCAAAACTTATTAAATAAGATGTAACAAGAGAACTGAAACCATTAAAAACCGAAATAACAACAATAAGGGCAGCAACTCCAATCATTATTCCTATTGTAGATAAAATTGAAATAATTGAAATAAAATTCAATTTATTTTTTGAAATGACATATCTCTTTGCTATAAAATTTTCAAATTTCATCAGTTGAATCTCAATGTTTTTACAGGATCAATTTTGGATGCAATGTAGCTAGGTATAATTGATGAAATTATGCAAAGGAGAAAAGTAATAAAAGAGACTATAATAAAAATAAGAGGAGATAATTGTATGGGAATTGATGACATTAAATAAACAGAAGATGGAATGGAAATAAAGTTATAGTTTAATTGTAAATAAGCAAGAATATAAGCCAATAAATTTCCAATAATAATTCCGATTAACGATAATATAGATCCATTTATTAAAAATATTTTAATAATTTGATTTCGTTTTGCACCAATTGATCTTAGAACACCAAGCGATGATGTTTTTTCAAGTATCAATATTAGCAATGTTCCAATAATATTAAAAACAGCTACAATTATAATTAATGTAAGCACGATTGGAATTGGCTTCTTTTGTAGTTCTATCCAAGTAAAAATATTTCTGTGCGTTTGATAAATTGTACTAATCTTTGTAGGATATCTTAGATTTTTTTGGATTATATTTTTGGCAGAATCTATCATTGATGTATTAGAAAGTTTAATATCAATACCCGAAATCTCTTCGTTCATTCCAAACAATTCTTGTGCATTATTTAGTGAGATGTAAACATTAATGTCATCATAAGCAGCCATACCGCTTTCATAAATACCTTTAATCTTAAATCTAGTAATTTTGGGTGGATTGGCAGGAGAAGGAATTTTATTATCGTTTAGAGCAAATAAAGTAACTTTATCATCTAATTTTAGATACAATTTATCTGCTAATTTTTTACCAATAATAAGTTCTTTTTCATCTTTGTTATTTAAAAAATTTCCTTTAATTATATCTTTTTTTATACCGCTCCAATTATCTGTAATCTTAATTCCTTTGATGTTTATGCCTTCATTTACTTTTTTATAATTAATTATCGCTGATTGTGACAAATAGGTACTCAAAGAAGTAATATTACTATCTAATTCATTATCAATTGTTTCAATAACTTTATCGCTTTCTGGTATAATTATAGAGTATGAAGAAATTTGAAGATGAGCATCAAAGTCCATCACTTTATTAGAAATAGTATCTTCAAATCCTCTTAAAATACTTAGTGCTAAAATTAATGTAGCTACGCCCAAAGCTATTCCTAATATTGTTACAGTTGAAATAAATGAAATAAATTTAGATCCTTTATGTGAGAAAATATATTTTGATGCTATGAAATAGTTAAATGACATTTGATGTAATTATTTAAATAATATTGAAAATAATTTAATAAAAGTAATATAAAAACACTTGAGAAAAGTGATTGAACCCATAATCGGTTTTATTATAAAATCAGGTAAATATTTAAATATATAAGCTTAAAATAAATTGTTTTAAAAGTAATTAAACTTTATATTTGGTATTCTTATTTTTAAATAGTTGTTCAAATTTTTATTAAAAGATGACAATCGGGGCGTAGCGTAGTCCGGTTATCGCGCCTGCTTTGGGAGCAGGAGGTCGCAGGTTCGAATCCTGCCGCCCCGACAAAATTAAATATTGTTCTTTTTGTAATTTAAAATTAGATGTAAGTTTGCTAACCTGCGCCCGTAGCTCAATTGGATAGAGCAACAGCCTTCTAAGCTGTAGGTTAGTGGTTCGAGTCCACTCGGGCGTACTAAAGGAAACAACAAATATCAATTTCAAAAATTCAAATAAGCTTAAATACTTAATTGGATATTAAAATAAATAAAACTTTAGAAATTGAATATATTTATAAATTGAGTTTTGTGATTTGATTATTTCTTAAATGGTGGGCGTAGCTCAGTTGGTAGAGCATCAGGTTGTGGCCCTGAGGGTCGTGGGTTCAAGCCCCATCGCTCACCCTCCAATTATTTTTTTTCTGGCCCCATCGTCTAATGGTTAGGACCTCGCCCTTTCACGGCGGTAATAGGGGTTCGAATCCCCTTGGGGTCACCAAATAAGAAGAGTTGTTAGTTATAGCAACTCTTTTTTTTATTTATAAATTTAATCATTTCATACTAAATAATAATCTGGAATTTGTTTAAATTATTAATAAATAATATTTATTATAAATGAAAAGAAAAAATTCACCTGATATCAATCTAAACCTTAATGTAAGAGGTCTATCTCAATCTGCAACATTATATATAAATGAAAAAAGTAATGAACTACTAAAACAAGGCAAAACAGTTTATAAGTTTGGCCTCGGACAATCACCATTTCCCGTTCCTCAATCAGTAGTTGAAGAATTAAAAAAAAATGCACATCAAAAAAATTACTTACCCTCAAAAGGTTTAACCGAACTAAGGGAAGCTGTTGCAAATTATAACTGCCGTCAAGATAAAATTTGTTATTCTACCGATGATGTATTAATTGGCCCAGGTTCTAAAGAGCTGATGTTTTTGTTACAATATGTTTATTATGGTGATATATTAATTCCTACTCCGAGTTGGGTTTCTTATTCACCTCAAGCGCATATTATTGGAAGACAAGTACATTGGTTATGTACTTCAAAACAAAACAACTGGTTGTTTACTGCAGAAGAATTAGACAAGCAATGTAATAATGATTATCTAAAGCCAAGAATTGTTATCCTAAATTATCCCTCAAATCCTGTTGGTGTTACCTATACTAAAGAACAATTAAAAAAGATAGCAGATGTTGCTAGAAAACATAAATTGATTTTACTTTCAGATGAAATCTATGGGGAACTTCAACACAATGGTAAACATATTTCAATAGCAAAATATTATGGAGAAGGAACCATAATTAGCAGTGGTTTAAGCAAGTGGTGTGGGGCAGGGGGCTGGCGTTTAGGCACTTTTACTTTTCCTGAATCATTAAGGTGGTTATTGGATGCTATTGCTGTAATGGCAAGTGAAACTTTTACCTCAACGTGTGCTCCTATTCAATATGCTGCAGTTCGTGCGTTTCAAATGGATAAAAATATTGAAGACTATTTGTGGAGAGCAAGATGGATACTTGAAAAACTTGGGAACCAAATTGCTGTCCTACTTCAAAATTCAGGTATTGATGTACCAAAACCAGAAGGAGCATTTTATTTATTTTTAGATTTTTCTTTTTTTGAAGATAAATTAAAAGAGAAAAATATTTTTGATAGTTCTACTTTATGTATGCAATTATTTGAAGAGACAGGGGTAGCAATTTTACCAGGAGTAGACTTTGGTATGAGAAAAGAAAAATTAACTGCAAGACTTGCTTATGTTGATTTTGATGGCATTGCAGCAATGAAAGCAGCTTTAAAAATGGAAACAAAAGATCAGATTGATGATGCATATTTACAAAAATATTGTCCGAATGTACTTAAAGCTATATCACTAATTATAAAATGGGTGAATAATTAATAATTATATTCAAAATATTCTATAATAACTATATGTTAAATTATTTTTTTGTTGGTATGGGTGCAGCATTAGGTGGAGGATTAAGATATTGGGTATCTAATGTTGTTTACAAAGTCCTCCCTACTTTCTTTCCGTATGGAACTCTTCTGGTAAATGTATTAGGCAGTTTTTTACTTGGCATATTTATTTTTTATTTTGATAAAAATGAATTAATAAGTCAGAATCTAAAACTATTTCTTACAATTGGTTTATGCGGAGGATTCACAACATTTTCTACTTTTTCATTTGAAACTATAAAGCTGTTTCAAGATTCCGAAATTTATCTAGCTTTTCTAAATATATTGTTAAGTGTAGTATTAAGCTTTATGGGAGTTTATTTGGCATATATTTTATCAAAATTATAATTAGGTGATATTATGCAAATACAAGGTGATGCAAAATTACTAAGAATTTTTGTGGGTGAAAATGATAAAATTGGACCTATACCTTTATATGAAAAAATAGTGATTGAAGCACGAAAATTTGGGCTGGCAGGCGCTACAGTTATTAAAGGTATTATGGGTTTTGGGGGAAATAGCAGAATTCACACTTCAAAAATTTTAAGGTTATCAGAAGACCTTCCTTTAGTTATTGAAATAGTTGATGAAAAGTTAAAAATAGAAAAATTTCTTCCTATTATTAACGAATTTTTTGAAAAAGCTATGTGTGGAGGCCTTGTTACAATTGAAAAAGCTGAAATCATCAAATATGTATCCCAATCAATTAAAAGCTAATTTCTATTTGTAATATTTATTTCCTTTCCTTAATTTCAAATTCAATTTAATAATATAGATATATGAAGATATTAAAACCTAAAAAATTAAAAAAAAATGATGTAATTGGTCTAATTTCACCTGCATCATCACCAGATGATCTCTCAAAAATAGAAGAAGGTGTAAGATATTTAGAAGGTTTAGGGTATTCTGTAGAAACAGGCAAAAATGTTGGTAAAATAAATGGATATTTAGCCGGATCTGATAAAGAAAGAATTGAAGATTTAGATTCAATGTTCAAGAAAAAGGAAATTAAAGCTGTTTTTTGTCTTAGAGGCGGTTATGGTTCAGGTAGATTACTTGATAAAATTGATTATAATTTAATCAAAAAAAATCCTAAAATTTTGGTAGGATATAGTGACATTACAGCTCTTCAATTGGCTATTTTTAAGAAAACGAGACTAATTACTTTCTCTGGTCCAATGGTAGTCTCTGATTTAATAAATCAAATTCATAATAAATCAGAAGAAATATTCTGGAGTATGCTTACATCCGGAAAGAAAATAGGAAAATTGAAGTCTATTGGAGGAAAAGAAATTCAATATATGAGGAAAGGGAAAGGAATTGGTACTTTAATTGGAGGAAATCTTTCTACTTTTGTTTCATTGATTGGAACTGAATTTCTTCCAAAATTAACAAATTATGTATTATTGTTAGAAGATACTTGTGAACCTCCCTATAAAATTGACAGAATGTTTAACCAACTAAAACTTTCAGGTATATTCGATAAATCTAAAGGGATAATGTTGGGAGCATTTAATGACTGTATTGATGAAAATTCGGAGAAAAACACTTTAACATTAGGAGAGGTGATACAAGATTATCTGGGAAAATTGAAAAAGCCGGTTCTTTATAATTTAAGTCATGGTCATATAAAAGAGAACCTAATTTTACCAATTGGACTTAAAGTAAAGTTAAATTCTTCAAAAAATTATATAGATTTTACAGAAAATGCTGTCTCATAAATTACTTGTTTGTAAATAATTATGAACTGTATCTTTAGTAAATAATATTATTATAATTTTTCAATATATATAAAATAATTTTTTGGAAATTCTTCTTTTATAGATTCTACTTTATTAAAATCATCAAACAATCCATAAACTGTAGACCCTGTACCTGTCATCAAAGAAAAATATGCTCCGGAATCTAATAGTTTTTTCTTAATATTTTCGATTTCAGAATATTCTTTAAAAACTACTTCTTCAAAATCATTAGTTAATATTTCTGAAATATTGTTATTCCGGTTTATTTGATTGGGAATATCACTCCATTCTATTTTGTTATTTTTAAGAGTAATTAAATTAAATGCCCATTTAGTACTTATATGAATTCCGGGATTTATTAATAAAATGTATCCTTGTAATTTTAGATCAATATTTTGTAATATCTCACCTCTGGAACTTGCAAAAGATGGTGTTGGGTTTATAAAAAAGGGGGCATCAGACCCCAATTTTAGTGCAAAATTCATTAATTCCTTATCAGAATAATTCAACCCAAATAATGTTGTTAAAGATTTTAATGTTGTTGCAGCATTTGAACTCCCACCCCCTAAACCTGCACCAATAGGAATGTTCTTTTCTAAATAAATATTACAATTTAATTTTTTATTTGATTCTTTTTCTAATAATTCTTTTGCCTTAATGATTAGATTTTCTTTTAAAAGTTCTGGGTTATTCAAATCAAAATTAAAAGTATCAGATTTGGTTAAAGTAATTTTATCTGATAATTTCAAAGGATAAAAAATAGTATTTAGATTATGATAGCCGTCAGATCTTTTATCAATTACATTCAATCCAAGGTTTATTTTGGCCGGAGAATTTACAACTAATTTATCCATCTAATAATTTTTTTATTTTTTTAATATGTTCAGGTGATGAACCACAACAAGCACCAACAAATAATGGTTTTTTATCTAAATATTTTTCAATTGTTTCGGAATATTCATCTGGAGGAACTCCGCATTTAATATTTTCATTCTTAAAAGTGCCGTCGCCACAATTCAAATATACTCCCCAGTTAAAATCCAGATCAATTTCTTCAAATATCTTCTTAAAAGTTGATATCATTATGCAATTAAATGAAACTGCAAGTGGGTTGTATTTTTTAATAAAATTTATGACATCAATTAATTTTTCACCTGACAAAATATTTAATTCTTCAGTTATAAATAAACTAATAACAAATGGAAAATTGTTTTTTTTACAATGTTCGCAAATTATTCTAATTTCATCTAAATGACTTTGAGTTTCATTTAATACAAAATCGCATTCATTTTCAAATAATAAATCTATATGTTTTTTATGATTATTTTCTATCTCGGAATTACTTAATGCTCTTTCAACTTGATAACAATCTTCTGCGGGTGGGTTAGAACCGGCAATTAAAACTTCTGTATTTATTACTGATTCTTTTGCGATTTTAAGTGCTTCCTTTACCAGAATTTCAGATTTGAATGAAGAATGTTTTACAGCAGATAAATTTGTTCTAAAAGTATTGGTAGTAATAATGTCAGCACCGCATTTGATATAATCTGCATAAATATTTTTAATTATATCAGGGTTCTCGAGGATTGCTTTAGACATCCATAAATGATTATCAACAGGTACATTGTTTTCTTGAAGCAAACTTCCCATTGCTCCGTCTAATATTAGTGGCCTGCCTAATTTTTTTGATTTTTCTATGAAGAAATTATCCTGAAATGAATGAACCATTTATTTTGCTTTTTTAAACTTTTCAAAATAAGCTGCAACTTCATCAACAATTTTATTTAAATCGATATTCTTTATACACTCTAAATTATAAGGACATTCTTTTTTCCAACAAGGCGAGCATTCTAAATTTTCATCGTACAATTTTATGCCTCTATCATATAACTCAATCTCATTCCAACAACTAACACCAAACCAAACAATTATGTGTTTTTTAAGTGCTATTCCAAGATGCATTCCGAATGAATCACCGGTTATTATAACATCAGCAAAGTCTTCAAAACAAGCACCTTTTCTAACGCCAAGATTTGTAGGAGTGTTAATTATTTTGTTTTTAAATTTTGAATAAATTTCTTTATTTCTTTCTGTATCTTCAGTTCCACCCAAAAGAATTATTTTGCACTTTATTTTATCTAGTATTTTTTCAATTAAAATTTGGTGCTGTTCAACAGTAATTTTTTTATTTGGATAAAGTGTTGAACAACCTGTATTAAAGCCTACAACAAAATCATTTTCATTTAAGCCAATTTCTTTTTTATAATCAGTAATAAACTTCTTCTCTTCATCTGTAAATTCAAAAATATATTCTTTCATTTCATATTTTAATTCAAATGTTTCAGCTAAATATTCTTGCCCGGTTTTTTTATTTACTTTGAATTTCAGATTATTATCCATTCCCAAATTATAATTGTAGTAACTTCCTTTGTTCATAGGAATAATTTTCCCATCTTTATTTAGGCCAAAGCCAAATTTGTTTTTTGCATTTACTAAATTTAAGATTGAACAGGATCTTTGAGATTTATCAACATTTAATACATAATCAAATTTTATGTTTTGAAGAATTGAAAGTGACTCACAGTTATAGTCAAAAATTTTATCAACCAATGGGTTATTGAAAAGGAGGGGAGAAGCAAGCTTTAATGTGATCCAATAAATTGTAGATTCCGGGAATTTCTTTTTAAGCAAAGGAAGTTGAGCAGTTGTCATCAACACATCGCCCATTGCATCCAAATTTATTATTAAAATTTTAGTACCAATGGGAATGTTTTCTTTGCAGCCATCTTCCCAGCAATTATGATCCTCATAACATGGTTTATATCCGGTAAAATTTTTACATGAAGGAATTTCTCTCTTTCTATCCATTTTATTATTCAGTTATTTTATTAAATGCTGAAAAAACTTCTTCCACTTTTATTGCATCAATATTTTCTTCTTCTGACTTTATTGAAATAAATTTTTCTGATAGTGGTTGCCAACTTACAAAATTCCATTGATAGTTTGGATAAAGAGCTATTATGGGAATGTTGAATGCCGATGCAATATGAACTGCAGATGTGTCAGGTGAAATAACAAGGTCTGCTTGACTTAAATAAGAAGCAAAATGTTGAAATGAATTAAATATTTGTGGAATTAAAATATCTTGATCTAATCCTTTTGTGATTTCCTCTTTTAAGTGTGTATCTTTTTTGTCAGATAAGAGAATAACTTTCCAATTTGAATATTCTTTATTTATAAGTTTTATTAACTCAAACCATTTTTTGTTAGGCCAATATCTTATTGGTGCACCGGCTGATAAGTTAACAGCTAAAATCTTTTTATCTTTTTTGAAGCCTGTTATTTGATCTTTAACATTATTTAATTCTATTTCGCCCAAATAAATTTTAGGTAAAATATCTTTTTTGTCGAATTCAATTCCAATATTATTTAGTAGATATGCAATTCTCTCAATTATGTGTGTTGTTTCTTTGGATGGTCTTTCAATTGAAATATCTTCTTTGTCATAAATATTAAAATGAAAGGCGACTGATTTTTTTGGATTAAGTATTTCTCTTATAAATTTGGAAGTTTTCGATTGTTCATCATTTAGATCAATTAGTAAGTCATACTTATTTAACCTTAGAAAAAAAAGTTTAAAATAAAGCAGAATATTTTTATTAGTAAAATATTTATATGAAATTTTAGGATTATACTTTAGCAGTTCTTTATTCTTGTTTAGAGTTAGAAGTGATATTTTAATTAGAGGATAATTATTCTTTATAATTTCAATAGCCGAAGAAGCTAAAATCATATCTCCGATTTTACCCAATCTGACTATTAAAACATTTTTTGTTTTTGAAAGATCCAACACGATTATTTTAATAATTTTTTAATTTTTTCTAGAATTAATTCTGAAGACAATTCTTTCATACATTCGTGATCATAAGGGCATTTAAGTTTATTACAAATTATGCAATGTAAATCAGATTTAATTATGTAATCAGATTTTTCTAAATACGGTCCGTGTTTTTTAGGATCGGTTGGACCGAATAAACCCAAAGTTGGAATTCCTAATGCAGCTGCAATATGCATTGGACCGGAATCATTTGCAATTACTAATGAGCAGTTATTGATTAAAGCAGACATTTCTTTAACAGAAGTTTTTGGAGAAAGGAAAGAGACTTCTCTTAATCCGTTAGAAATTATTTGAGCATCCAGTTCATCACCCGGTCCCCATAAAATTAATAATTCAACATTAAGATTTGAATTTAATTCTTTGCAAATTTCAATCCATTTATCTGCATCACATCTTTTAGATTCCCAACCTCCTGATGGGATAATTCCAATGATTTTCTTCTTTAAAACAAAATTTTCTGAAATTATATTTTTAGCCCAATCATTTTTTACTGTATCAACTGAAGCAAATATTTTCTTAGATTTTATCTCAATATTAAGTTCTTTAAGTAATTCCAGATTGTGTTCAGCAGAGTGATGTTCTCCTCTTCCGGATTTTACTTTAATATTATAAGCATAGCTTCTTCCTCTGTAATTAAAACCTACTCTATGCTTTATACCTGAGAAAAAAGTTATCTGTGCTGTCTTTGGGTTTGACCAAAGATCAAATACAAGATCATATTTTTCTTTACGAACTTTTCTAATAGTATTTAATATAAAATCAGATTTTTTGAAAGTTAATATTTTATTAATGAGAGGAATTCCATCTATTGCCGGTTTTACAAATTCTTCAGTTAAATAATGGATCTCAGAATGTGGGAAAGCAGTCTTTAAATTTTCAAGTACAATTGTAGATAAAATGATATCACCTATGCCTCTAGGCTTTATACAAAGAATTTTTTTTATTTCAGAATTATTTATCTGCATAAAATAATTTTACTTTTTGACTTTGAAATAATTTATAATTCAAAATTAAACATTTATAATTTACTTAGTGTGCATCAAGCCAATTTTCTCCTATACCCGTTTCCACTAAGATTGGAACTTCCATAGGCAGAGCTGTTTCCATTAATTTTTTTATTACTGGTCTTAGTTCATCAATTTCATCTTTATGTGCATCAAAAAGTAACTCATCGTGTACTTGCAAAATCATTTTTGTTTTTGCTTTTCTTTTAGTCAATTCTTTATGAATATTTATCATTGCTATTTTAATCATATCAGCTGCCGTTCCCTGAATTGGCATATTTATAGCTACTCTTTCTTCAAATTGTCTGACAATTCTGTTTTTGCTGTTAATATTTCTTAAAAATCTTCTTCTTCCTAATAATGTTTCTGCATATCCTTTCTCTTTGGCAACTTTAACAGTGTCTTCCATATAGTTTTTTACTTTTTTAAAAGTATTAAAGTAAGTTTCAATAATTTCTTTTGCATGCTTTTGTGTAATGCCAAGCCTGGTGCTAAGTCCAAATGGTCCGATTCCGTATAAAATTCCAAAGTTTACTTCTTTAGCTTTTCTACGCATATCGCTTGTGACATCTTCAGGATCTACCATAAATACCAAAGCTGCTGTACTTTTGTGGATATCTTCACTATTCTTAAATGCTTTTTTCATTCCTTCATCATCGCAAATGCTTGCCATTATTCTAAGCTCAATTTGGCTGTAATCTGCGCTTAATATTATATGATTTTTATCCCTTGGTACAAAAGCTCTTCTAATTTCTTTTCCTCTTTCAGTTCTGATAGGAATGTTTTGTAAATTTGGATCATTGCTTGAAAGTCTGCCCGTTGAAGCTGCTATTTGGTTTAATGTAGTATGTATTCTTCCGGTTTTTGGATTTATCATGTTAGGCAAAGCATCTGCATAAGTAGATTTTAATTTTGTTATTTGTCTGTACTCAGAAAGTTCATCAATAATTTCATGCTGGCCTCGCATATTTTCAAGTGATCTTGCGTCTGTGGAAAACCCTGTTTTAGTTTTTTTAGTGGGAGTAAGTCCCAATTTATTAAAAAGAATTTCCTGAAGTTGTTTTGGAGAATTTATATTGAATTCAGAACCGGCATATTTATAAATTTTCCTTGTTAGCTTCTCAATTAATTTTTCAAGTTCTTTACTGAAATCATTCAGTGTTTTTTTATCTACGGTTATTCCTTCTCTTTCTATATCTTCAAGAACAGCTACTAACGGAAAATCAATATCATATGCAATTTTTTCAAGTCCTTCTTTTTTAATTTCTTTAGAAAGTATTTCATATAATCTAAATGTTATATCTGCGTCTTCACTTGAATAATTATTTAATTCATTTAAATCCACATCAAAAATTTTTGTCGGATCTTTTTTCTCACCTATTATAGATGAAATAGAAATAGGTTTATAGTTCAAATATTTTTCAGAAAGAGCATCCATCCCGTGTTTCTGATCTGGATCAATTATATAACTTGCTACCATTGTATCAAAGAAAAAATTATTTACCTCAATTCCTAAAGATCTTAAAACACCAATATCATATTTACCGTTTTGGCAAACTTTTTTGATCTTGGAATTTTTAAATAACGGCGTAAAGATTTTTACAAATTCATTAGTTGGTATTCTGTCATCTAAGTTTTTTGAGAAAAGATCTTTTTTGTTTTTTTCAGGTTGAAGGGCTACAAAAAATCCTTCTCCTTTTTTTGATGAAAAAGAAACTCCCGCTAAGTTCAAATCCAAATAATTTAATCCGTCAGTTTCTGTATCAAATACAAATAATTTAGACTTTGATAGTACTTCAGCTAATTTTTCAGCTTCCTCTACATTATTAACTAGTTTATATTTTACTTTTTTATTATCAAAAACTTTTTGATCGTTTACTACTTCAGCAACTTCTTCTGAATTTTTATCAAAAATATTTAATAATCTTTGGTAAAGTCTTGTGAATTCTAAATCAACAAAAATTTCTTTTATTTTATCAAAGTCTGGGGATGTAAATTTTGCTTTTTCAAAATCAAACTCCATCGGTACACTGCAATTGATTGTAGCCAATTCTTTAGATAAAAATGCATTCTTCTTACTTTCTATTAGCTTATTTTTTGTTCCTTCTTTTTTAACCTTATCAATATTTTTGTAAATGTTTTCAAGTGTCTTGAATTCTTTTATCAGTTCAGTTGCACCTTTTGGACCAATTCCGGCAACTCCCGGAATATCATCTGATTTATCACCAACCAACGCCAAATAATCTATCATTTGTTTTGGTGTAAAACCAAATTCATCCATCATCATTTTTTCATCATAAATTTTTATTTCATCTGTGGATTTCTCACCTCTAACAATAAATGTCTTTTTAGTAATCATTTGATTGTAGTCTTTATCAGGTGTAATTACGTAGGAAAGTAAACCTTTCTTTTCTGCTATTTTAACTGCAGTACCAATAATGTCATCAGCTTCATATTTTGGTAAAATATATAATGGCATATTCAGAGCTTCAATAATATCTTTGATTCTTCCTATTTGTCGGATCATATCATCAGGCATTTTTTCTCTGGAGACTTTATAATCTTTATAAATATCATGTCTGAATGTTTTTTCTTTTGAATCAAAAGCGACTGCCATATAATCCGGCTTTTGGTCTTCTATCACTTTGAGTATTTGAGTAACAAAGCCGTAAACAGCAGAAGTTGGTTCACCTTTTTTAGAAACTAAAGGGCGGCTAATAAAAGCAAAATATGCCTTATAGGCTAAAGCCATTGCATCAATAATTACAAATTTTTTGTTTTCCATATTGCT
>Ga0066644_10001312_pt1 | contig 14116 bp, 16 predicted proteins | sample CryGeyCG2114_020_FD_62735 | JGI IMG/M metagenome (GOLD analysis project Ga0066644, IMG submission 62735) | Groundwater microbial communities from aquifer - Crystal Geyser CG15_big_fil_post_rev_8/21/14_0.20 | ecosystem: Environmental > Aquatic > Deep subsurface > Groundwater | place: USA: Utah...
TAAAACCCGTGCCACTCGGCCCAATCGACATATTCATGCCGCTCATGAATGAAATCGATCGCCCCCAATGCAAACGACGTGGCGGCAAGAAGGATCAGAAACCACAGATGGACCACAGGTTTTTCAATCCACAGGAAGGGCTTTGCCGCGGGATGAATCTCATCTCCGGAAGCGGCCGGACCGGGTGTCTTGGAATCATCTGTCATTCTTAAAGCTCCACCCCGAAGACGGGGGCCAGGAATTCAGTCAGGGGTCCAATCAGGAAAAAGAGGATCGTCACACCGGCCGCGGTGATGACCGGCGGCAACACCACCAGCAAGGGTCCGGGCTGTTTCAGGCCTTCCTTCGGTGCGGGATCAAAGAATCCGCGGCCCGGAATCGGCAACAGATACGCCACATTCAGGATCGAGGACAGGATCAGCGCGCCGATCAGGGCCAGTTGCCCCGTACTCGCCGCGCCCATCATCAGGAAGAGTTTGGGCCACATGCCTCCAAACGGCGGAAGGCCGATGATCGCAAACGCGCCCACCGCGAAAGCCCCGAAGGTCCACGGCATCAACCGGCCAAGGCCGCGCATGTCCGAAATCTCGGTTTTCTTGCTGGCTGTGTAGATCGCGCCCGCACACATAAACAGCGTGATCTTGCCCCAGGCGTGCATGACAATCTGCAAGGCGGCTCCCAGAAGCGCCAGCGGCGCCGCAATCATCGCCCCGAGCGTGACATAGGAGAGCTGGCTCACCGTCGAGAAGGCCAGCCGCCGTTTGAGGTTATTGCTCGACATCGCGATGATCGAGGCCAGCACGATGGATATGGCGGCAATCCAGGCCAGCCAGTTCGACGCTGGAGCGGCCTGTATGAGCTCCGGACCGAATATATAGGTGCTGACTTTCAGAATGGAGAACACACCTGCCTTGACCACCGCCACCGCATGCAGCAGGGCGGAAACTGGTGTGGGCGCCACCATCGCATTCGGCAGCCATGGGTGAACTGGCATGAGAGCGGCTTTACCGATCCCGAAGGCAAAAAGAACCAGCAGCACGCTGGCGACCAGTGGCGAGGCCTGGCCATTCAGCAATCCGCCAACCGTGAAATCCGTTGATCCGGCGATGAATTGTGTGGCGATAATCGCCGGCAGAAACAGCCCGATGGATGTGCCAAGAAGAATGGACAGATAAATGGCCGCCCCGCGCCGCGCCTTGGCGTCGCCCTTATGCGCCACAAGCGGATAGGTCGATAGCGTCAACGCCTCATAAAACAGGAACATCGTCAAAAGGTTGGAGGCAAGCGCCACGCCCATGGCGCCCGCGATCGCAATGGTGAAAAAGAAGAAGAATCGCGTCTGGTGCGTCTCCTTGTTGCCGCGCATATAACCAATTGAATAGATCGAATTGACGATCCACAGTCCGCTGGCCACGGCGGCAAACAACGCGCCGAGCGGTTCCAGCTTCAGTCCGAAGGACAGCCCGGTCGAGCCGATTTCGTAGATCAGCTCCGGGCGCTCACCGGTCACGGAAACCAGATAGGCGACATTCACCGCCAACAGCACCGCCGCCGTCAAAGTCGCGCCTTCCCGCAAATTCGGATATTTACCCAACAGCCCGACAAAGAGTCCGCCAGTGAGGGGGATCACCAATGCCGCGATCAGAGCGATTTCGGGAGTCCAGCTCATCGTGTCACTCCGGAGAAAGCGGCTTCCGCTGCGGCATTCGTCAACGAAATCAGGAAGTCAGGCTGGAAGAAGAACCAGATATTGGCGATGGCCAGCACCCAGAGCGGTCCCAGCATCAGCCACGGCGCGCGGGCATGGGCAATGCCGCCCGTTTTGTCATGAGGCGGTTCAGCCATCCAGATGGCCGCCAGCATCCGCCCGATATAGGCGAGCGCAATCAATGACGACAGGATCAGCGCGGCCACCGCCCACCACCAGCCGTTTTCAAGGGCGGCAACGCCAAGATACCATTTTGACCAGAAGCCCACCGTCATCGGCACGCCGATGAGGCTGAGCCCGGCAATGGTGAACGCGGCGGATGTTAACGGCATCGTCTGACCAAAACCGTTGAGGTCGGAAATTCTGCGGATTCCGAAACGGACGGCAAAAGCCCCCAGCGCCATGAACAGTGCGCCTTTCATCATCGCGTGATTGACCAGATGCAGCATGCCGGCCGACACGCCCGCAGCCGTTCCGATACCAAGGCCCAGCATCATATAACCGACCTGCGCAACCGAGGAAAAGGCCAGCAGCCGCCGGGCATCATCCTGGAAGACGGCCTGAACAGAGGCCACAACCATGCCGATAATGCCGAGAATGGCGAACACCCAGAAGAAGCTGATCGCGACGAAGGGCGCTTCCGGCCAGAACACATCGAACAGGAACCGCACCAGCGTATAAAAAGCCACTTTCGTCGCCGTCGTGGCGAGGAAGGAGGTCACGAAGTTTGGCGCATAGGCATAGGCGTTGGGAAGCCAGAGGTGCAGCGGGAACATGGCGGCTTTCAGGCCCAGCCCGACGATGATGAAGGCAAAGGCCGCCTGCACCACACGGCTGTCGGAAAGGTCGGGCAGGCGCGACGCCATACCCGCCATGTTCAGTGTTCCGGTCGCCATATAGAGAAAACCGACACCGATCACAAAGAAGGTCGCACCGATCGTTCCGAGGACAAGATAATTATAGGCGGCAGTCAGCGCCCGGCGGTCTTTGTCCGCGCCCATCCCCACCATCACATAGGTCGAGATCGAGGAAATCTCGAGAAACACGAACATGTTGAAGGCGTCGCCAGTTATCGCGACTCCCACAAGGCCTGCAAAACAGACAAGGAAAGCAGAGTAGAACAGCGCTTGCCGGCCTTCCGCGATTTCATCCGCCACACTCGGCAAGGCGTAAATCACACTGAGCAAGCCCAGCGCAGCAATCACCAGAAGAAGAACGGCGTTCAGGGCATCGATCCGGAATTCAATTCCAGCCGGCGGAGCCCATCCGCCCATGGCGTAGAAAATCACACCGGCGGACTGGACATCAACGATAAGCGAAAGCGCCAAAAGACCCGTAAACACCGTTGAAACCAGCGTCACCACCCAGCCTAGCCGTCCATTCGGCATCAGCGCGGCAATTGCCGCCATCAATAGCGGCGTCACCACAATAATCGCAGGGGCATGCACCGCCAACGGCAGCGGCATCAACGAAGCCAGAAACTCCATCAGGCGCTTCTCCTTGCGTTTTCTGCGGCATAATCCGCCTGATTGAGGGCTTCATCTTCAATTGTGCCATAGGTTTCACGGATCCGCACGACCAGCGCAAGACCGACAGCTAGTGTCGCGACGCCAACAACAATAGCTGTCAGGATCAGAACATGTGGCAGCGGGTTGGAGTAGATCGCCTCCGCCGTATTCTGCAAAGCCTCTCCCTGCGATACCGCCCCCTCGGCAGCCTCGGCTGCAGGGCTGGCAGCCGCCATCGCGGTCTCTCCGGCGTTACTCCCGCCATAGCTTTCAGAATATTCCGGAAGAATCGGCGGTTGGCCGCCAGACACCTTGCCGATGGTGATGTAGAGCAAAAACACTGATGTCTGGAACAGGGACAGACCCACGAGGCGCTTGACCAGATTGCCCGTCGCTACAACCGCATAAAGCCCGGTCATCATCAAAATGATGACGATGATGTAGTTGAATCGTTCCGCAAGGAGTTCGATCATCACCACTCTCCTTCTGGAATATCCGGCGCGCGGCCCGCAAAGGCATAGAAAATCGCCATCATCACCGAGAATACGGTGAACAGAACGCCCAGCTCCACAAGGAGAATGCCGATATGCTGGCCAGTGTGGTGCGCTTGATCCGGATGTAACACGTCGTAATCGAGAAAGTTGCCCCCCAGAATGAGGGTCGCAACGCCGGTGCCTCCGTAAAGCAACACACCAAAAGCAGCCATGAATCTCACAAACCCGGTCGGCACAGCCTGTTTGGCATTTTCGATCCCGAAAATCAGCGCATAAAGAATGACCGCCGCAGCGACAATCACGCCGGCCTGAAAGCCGCCACCGGGGCTGTAATCGCCGTGGAAGTGGACATAGAGGCCAAAGACCACAATCAGCGGGATCAGCAGTTTGGAGACGACCCGAAGGACCAGATGCGGGTTCATTCCTCACCTCCCGTCTTCTTGCCGGGATTCAGGCCCAGCAAAAGCATCACGCCAAGACCGGCCGCGAATATCACAACAACCTCTCCAAACGTATCAAAGCCGCGGTAACTGGCGAGAACCGCCGTCACAACGTTGGGAATGGCAATGTCGTTTGGCGTCGATGTGATGTAATCCATGCCGACATAGGCATTCGCCGGTGAATTGGGATCGCCATAGACCGGCATGTCTCCGACCGCATAGAAGAGGGCAGCGCCCGCCACCGACACGACAATCAGTGCCGCCCAGTGGCGGATGGCTTTCACAGGTTCCGCTTCACGCGCGGTCAGCAACATGGCCGCCAGCATCAATACCGTGGAAATACCGGCCCCCACCGCCGCTTCGGTAAACGCCACGTCCACAGCGTCCAGCGTCACGAACCAGGCGGCAGATATCAGGCTGTAAACGCCCGCCAACATAACGGCAGCAAACAGATTCCTCAAACGGACAATGGCTATGCCGACTGCGAGCAACATGCCCATTAGCGCATAGTCCAGAAGCTGGGTCCAATCGAATTCGGTCACGACTTCTCCCCCGTTTCGGTATCACGCGGATGCGGTGGCTGATGCCGCGACAATAGCGGATTGAGACCGGCACGATGTGCGGCATTGGCGACAGCATGAGTCGCGGTAGGGCTGGTCAGAAACAGGATGAATCCGACCAGCAAAAGCTTCGCGGCCAACAGGGTGAATCCGGCTTGCAACATCAGCGCGAACACAATCAGTTCAGCCCCCAACGTATCCGTCACACCCGCTGCATGAATGCGTGTGTAAAAATCGGGCAATCGGATGACACCAATCGCACCCGCGAGCACGAAAAGGACCCCCACAGCCAACAAGGCGATGCTGGCGATGTCGCGGATCAGGAGCAGAATGTCCATCAGTCATCATCTCCATCAATGGCGCGGCGGAGAGACATCTGGGCGAGCGAGATTTCCAGCGAACGAAAGCGGAAGAATTTCAGGATGGCGATGGTCGCAATGAAATTGATCAACGCATAAAGAAGCGCGATGTCCACGCCATCAGCCCGGCCAACCAGGAGACTGAAAATCAATAGTAAAAGAACGGTTTTGGTGCCGAATGAATTGGCGGCCAGCACGCGGTCATAAAGCGACGGACCGGCAAACAAACGGCCCAGCATGATGGCCATGGCCAGCGCCATCGCCAGAACTGCACCCAGATTTGCCCACTCCATCATGACGTATCTCCGTCGGTCGCGCGCGCGGCATATAAATTCATCTCGGCAAAACCCTCTGGTGCCGTGAAAGACGTGTCGAGGGCATGCACCAGATAGGCATCCTCCTCGATCTCGACCGTCACTGTGCCCGGCGTTAGCGTGATCGAGTTTGCAAACACACATCGTGCTAGATCGGTATCAGCTTTGACTGGCACCCGGACGAGACGCGGTGTGATATCGATTTCCGGCTTCAACGCGGCCTTGACTACCGCCATGCTGGCCTTCGCCATCTCGCCACCTAACCAGATATAATAGGGGATCAATGTGTGGAGCCGCAGGAACGGGACAGTCTCGCGATCCAGAATCCGCATGCGCAGCACAAGCACTATGGCAATCACCACGCTGATTACACCAAAGGCAAGCAGGGTGATTTTGTCGTAGCCGGACAAAACCCACCACATCAATGCCAGCACAAGACTGAGGCTGACCCCGTAAATCATGCTTCCTCCCACGTGCCGGGCACGAACGCGCCAATGGGAAGGCTTTTAACCACGCCTCTCCGGCTTGACCAGTCGTTCACTGGGTTTCCTGCACACGAAAGAATGTGGGGTTATTTCCGGCGGTCTTCGCCGGCCTTGGCCCAGTCCCAATAGCGCAGCACGGTTTGCGCTTTTTCAACTGAGAGGCCGTCATAAACCGTCTTCGCGCGGTGCAGACCTTCAGTTTCGCTGAACCCTCCAAGCCCCTCGCAAAGCTGAGCCAGGACATCTCGATCCACTCCCGTCGCCTTGCAGAGAATCGCCAGTGGTTCGCCGCCGAGATCGGAACAGATTCGCACCACAAGCGAATCACTGATCCCGGCCAGCAGTCCCAACTCACCAATCAGGCCGGGCTCCGCGCCGCGCGTATGAATCTGGGCAATCAGTCCCTCCATCGACCCGTATTCGCTATCGTCAGATGCTTCACGATTGCGCTGGCGGCGATCGACGAATTTCAGGGTCCGATTGACCAGAGGGTCAGACCACCCTTCAGCCGACGCCATGGAGAACACGTCCTCTGTCGCCTCGATCATCAGCGAGCGGCCTACCGCAAACCGCTGCAGCACCTGCTTCCTGTGTTCGTGATCGCAATGCCAGAATAACTGCAGGGCAGATCGCGGCCGCAATTCCTGACGTTTCAGCAAGGCTGGCACGTAACGCGATTCATCCTCGGCCAGGGCAACAATATGATTAACTGTCGGCGGGGCCAGCCGGGCTTTGCTGTTTTTCAATAGTGCCGAAATCACGGCTGGTTCGCCAATGGACGCCAGCGCCGCCGTCACGGTTTCCGAGACCGATTCGCGGGACGCAATGAGGACGCGGTGATCAATACTGCCCAACCGGCTGATCTCCATGAGATCGAAATCGGAAAGCGCTGCGGAGATTTCCAGCAAGGGCGACGCGATTGAGATTTCATCAGCCGCGAGCAGCTTGACGATATTCGCGGGCGCGTCGCTGATTTCCGCCAGCCGCTGCGCGCAGCGGCGGCGGATTCGGGCATCGCTATTGCGCAGGATTTCATAAAGCAGATCACCGACAATCCAGCGTTCCTGCGGGCTGATGATGCTGGACGGCAGACAGATGATGTCAGCCAGACGCCGCGCAAGGGTAGCGCGCGCATGGCCGCGCTCAGCCGCTGTCTCGGTCAGGGTAAGGGGTTCGGGTATATTCATAACATCGCCTGTTGGTCAGAAAATGCCCGCCAAGGCGTTAAACAAGCGTGTGCGATACCATGACGCCTTGCGCTGCCAGCCGGCATGGTCAGCAGCGGCCACGCGCGCAATAATATGGCCTTACAGGATGTATGGAGACCCGACGCTCATGAGAAACTTCACGTACGCGCCCTGACCGGCGTGGCCGCCCTTGCGCTTATGTCCGCTTGCAGCGAACCGGCACAAACCAATACAGCCGAGCCCGGACAGGGCGGCGAAACCAGCACAGAGACCTCGAATATGAATTTGATGACCCGCGCCCAGTCGATCACGCCGCCCGCCGCCGAACAGCGTCCGGTCACGATTGAACAACTGGGCCGGTCGCGGACCGACGAATACGCTTGGCTGCGCGATGATAACTGGCAGGAAGTGATGCGCGATCCGTCCGTGCTCGACCCGGATATCCGCGCCCATCTGGACGCCGAAAATGCTTATTATGAAGAGGTCATGGCCCCGACCGCGGCCTTGCAGGAACGCATTTTCCAGGAAATCCGCGGCCGCATTCTGGAAGATGATTCCACGGTCCCGGATCGCGATGGCAATTTTGAATATTATTCCCGTTTCCGCGAAGGCGGGCAGTATCCCATCTATGCACGGCGGCCTCTCGATCCCGAAACCGGCGAAGCGGGCGAAGAGCAGATCCTGCTCGATGGCGACGCTGAAGCAGATGGCATCGAATATCTCGATTTCGGCAATGTCGATCACAGCCCGGACCACCGCTGGCTGGCCTATGGCGTCGATATCCGGGGCTCGGAATATTATGAAATCCGCATCCGCGATCTGGGGACGGGAAACGACATCGCCACGCTGACAGATGAAAGCACCGGCAATTTCACTTGGGCGAATGATTCCGAAACCCTGTTCTGGGTGTGGCGCGATGCCAATGGCCGCTCCAAGCAGGTCTACCGTCAGGGACGCGGCGAAGCAGACGGCACCATGATCTTCGATGAAGCCGATGACGGCTTTTTCGTGAATGTCGGCCGCACCGAAGGCGACAGCTATATCGCCATCGCCACGTCCGGCCACACCACCAGCGAAGTTCACCTGATCGATGCCAATAATCCGGAAGCTGAAGCCATGCTGGTCGCAGCGCGGCAAACCGATGTCGAATATTCGCTCACCGAAACCGGCGAAGGCTTTTTCATCCTGACCAATCTGGATGGCGCGGTTGATTTCCAGATCATGCGTGCCCCCCTGGATGCTCCGCAGCGCGAAAACTGGGAGCCCGTAGTTGCTCACCGCCCCGGCACGCTGATAACCGGCCTGATGGGGTTCCGCGACTGGATGGTCCGGGTGGAACGCGAGAACGCCCTGCCCCGGATCGTGATCCGCAACCTTTCCACAGGAGACGAACACTCGATCGATTTCGAGGAAGAGGCCTATTCGCTGGGCATTGATGCCGGATATGAATTCTCCACTGACGAAATGCGCTTCAGCTATGAAAGCCCGGCGACACCGGAAGAAACCTACGATTACAATATGGACACCCGCGAACGCGTCCTTCGCAAGCGTCAGGAAATCCCCTCCGGCCACAATCCGGAGGATTATGTCGTCCGCCGTATCATGGCCCCGGCCCATGATGGCGAGAGCATCCCGGTCACCATCCTCTATCACCGCGACACGCCGATTGATGGCTCGGCCCCGCTGATGCTCTATGGCTATGGCAGTTACGGCATCACCATTCCAGCGGCCTTCCGCGTCACACCGCTTTCCCTTGTGGATCGTGGCATGATTTACGCGATTGCCCATATCCGGGGCGGTCAGGCGCGCGGCTATCAATGGTATCTCGACGGCAAGCTCGGCCTGAAAATGAATACCTTCCGCGATTATGTTTCAGCGGGTGAAGCTTTGGCCAGCGAAGGGTTTACCACGCGCGGCAATATCGTCGCCTATGGCGGATCGGCCGGCGGATTGCTGGTCGGCGCCGCTATTAATCTGCAACCGGATCTGTTTGCCGGAGCGATTGCTGCCGTGCCCTTTGTGGATGTGATCAACACCATGTCAGATCCGAGCCTGCCGCTCACCCCGCCGGAATGGCCGGAATGGGGCAATCCCATCGAGGATGCAGTGGCTTATGACGCGATCGCGGAATACAGCCCGTACGATAATGTCGCGGCCATTGATTATCCGCATGTTCTGGCCACAGCCGGGCTGACCGATCCGCGCGTCACCTATTGGGAGCCGGCAAAATGGTCAGCGCGGTTGCGCGCCACCCGGTCTGATGACGGCCTGACACTGATGCGCACCAATATGGGCGCCGGGCATGGCGGCGCTTCAGGCCGCTTCGACAGCCTGCGCGAAACCGCTGGCAATTGGGCCTTTGCCCTGATGACGGTTGGCCTCGCCGATGAGGAAGCCGTAGAAGCCGGTACGGAATAAGCCTGCAGCAGGCTGGACAGAAATCGTCCGGCCTGCCCTACCGGCCTCAGCCGTCCAGTTTGAACTCCAGACGGGTCTGAACCCCGCGATACATTTGCGGTACGCCGTCACGGACGCGCGGATTATAGCGCCAGCGCTCCACCGCCCGGACCGACTCACGGGCAAATCCCGATGAGTCACATTGAAGGACCTGGATATTGACCGGTGATCCCGCCGTCGTGACATCGAATTGCAGGACGCACATACCCTCAATGCCGCGTTCAGCCTCGCGCAGCGGATAGGACGGTATAATACGGACCACGGGCAGCACGTCCCTGTCGGATCGATTGAGGTTTATTTCCCCGCCGCCGATACCTTCAACCTCGATCTGCGGTATCGTGCCGGCCATCACTGTCAGATCAGAATCCGGCGTGAGTGATGCCTGTGTCTCGATAACGGGTGGGGGTGGAGGTGGGGCAATGGAATCGACCGGTCTCAGCTCGACCGGCGGTGTTGGATCAATCACGTCAACCTGCGGAAACAGATCGAAGTTTAATTCGGTAATGTCCGGTCCCGGTTCTCCCTCAACCGAAATCATATAGGCCATCAGAAATGCCAGCGACGCCGTCACCAGTGCGGCGAATGGCACGCTGAATGAAAAGCGGAATATATTGCGCATTGGGCGCTCCCCTTTATGCGCCCCCCTTCCCCGATCATGACTTTTTCGTAAGATTACGGCAAAGTTGTGCCCGCTTGGCGGCCTTTGTCAAAAGAAAAACCCCGGTCCGAAAACCGGGGTTCATATAAGAAGCAAAGGCGGAAACAGAATTATCCGGCTTCGGTTTCATTGGCTTCGGTTTCTTCTGTGTCATTCGCGACATAGCCGTATCCACCGATCTGATCGCCATAGCGGTCAAAATAATTGACGCACCGGGCCGGTACCGCATTCAGACGCGGTCGGCCTTCTTCATCAAAGTTCGACCGATCGCCAACAAGTGTGATGTTGTTCAACTCGGCACCTATCGTGATCCGGCACTCCTCGGTAGCAACACGCAATTCAATTTCCCGGCGGCGGCCGGCGGCCGCGATTTCGTTCTGGATGAAGGTCAACCAGCCGCTACAGGTCCGTCGGCTGTAGGAATACTGAGTGCAGCCACGGAAAGCCTGCATCGCGCTCTGAAGGTTGCCCTGCTCATAACGAACCGTGCCCAACAAAGCCTGCGCATCGCCGGGACGTGTAAGACCACCACGGGCCAGAGCTGATTCAAAGGCCGATTCTGCATCAGCCAACCGGTTTTCGTTATAATAGGCCTCTCCCAAGCGCAAATAGTCCGTGCCATTGCCCTGTTGTGCGACCGCTTCCAGAACGGGAATGGCGCGCTCGTATTCACGTGCCTGACGCCACATATTGGCGAGAGCTTCCAGATTATCACGGGATCGCGAGACCCGGCCGGCATTCATTTCACGTTCCAGAATGACCGCACCGCGATAGGGGTATTCAAAATAGCTGTAATACTGGGCAAGCCGGACCAGCTCGCGCTCCTCAGTCAGCATGCCATTGAGATACATCAGCTTGTTGGCTTCAAACGCGCCGGACTCATTATCGGTTTGCGCCATCAGCGCCACCAGAGATGTCCATATATTGCGTTCTCCCGGCCAGCGCTCGACCATTTGCGTGATCAGGCGAAGCTGATCGGGAATCCGGTCAAGCTGTTGGAAATACAAAAGCAGCATGTCGTAATTGCGGCGCTCACGCGGGCTGGCATTATCATATTGCATTTGCGCATAGCGCAGGCCTTCGCTGAACCGTTCGGCCTGAGCATAGGCTTGAGCCAGAAGCATGGTCAGGCTTGGGGTCAGATTAGCCCCTTCCGAAATCGCCCGCTCAAGCTGGCTAATGCCTTCGGAATAGCGTTCTGTCACGATGTAGAGCTGACCGATATTGGTCCGCAACGAGGTTGATTCATCTTGCGTGGCTGCACCGGTTTCCAGCGCCGCCAAGAAATCACGAATGGCGAGATCAAGCCGGTCCTGATTGTAATAGGCGACACCGCGCATACGATAAATGACGAACTGCTCATAGGGATTCGCCCCCTGACCCAGGAGCGGCGTTAGCGTATTGATCACGCAGGTGTAATTCTCGGCGTCGATGCATTCATTAGCAGCAAGAATAGGTTCACCCACTTCCGCGGACATGGTGCGGTCTTCGGCACTGCCCTGTCGCTCGTCCTGGTTCCGGCCTCTGCGTTGCGCATCAGCACTTGGAGCCGTCACAGCGAACGTGAACACTGCGGCCACAATCAAGAAGGAAATCCGATTAATCATCATGCTTCCTCTGCATTCCTGTTTCAGTAACCGATCGCAACGCGGCAACCACTTTACTCGTCCAACTGATAATCAAGACGGGTTCGAACACCGGTTCGCGTTTGCGCGACACCGTCAACGATACGAGGACTGTAACGCCAGCGCTCAACGGCCCGGATCGAGGCCCGTTCGAACATACTGCTCGAACATTCAAGCGCCCGGATCTGAACCGGCGTTCCATCCGGTGACACGTTGAACTCCATCTCGCAAAACCCTTCCACACCGCGCTCTGCGGCACGTGGCGGGTATTGCGGTGGAATCCGCACCAAAGGCTGGGCATTGCGGTCGGAGATGTTGAAGCTGACATTGCCTGAATTGAGATCCGGCGCATCAAAGTCCGGAATGCTGCCGACGATGGTCGACAGGCTTTCAGACGGCAGGTCTGAAGCCTGACGCTCCACCTGAGGCGGCGGGGGCGGGGGTTCAACGTCCTGCACATCGTCAATGGAGGTATCGCGCGCCCGGGCGTCCACTTGCTCAACCTGCGGATTGATATCAAAGCGGTAAGTCGTGCTTTCTTCCTCAAGCGGTGCCTCATCCACAAAAATGAGCGTCCGCATCAGCATGAAGAGCGCAAAGGTCACAACAATCGCAATCGGAACACCGATGACAAGTCTGAAAATACTACCCATCAGCCACTCCTAGCTTTCTTCCGAGATGTTGATTTCCTCAACACCCAGCTGTGTGAGCATCTCCTGGATGTCCAGTACGGTGCCAATTGGAGCATCCTGATCGCCCTGGATCATCGCTTCAGCCCGCGGATTCTCTGACAATAATTGCTCGAGCACACCACGCACCTGTGAAATTTCATACACATTGCGGTTGATCCAGATTTCATCGGCCGATGTCACGGCGACCAGCAAGGTCGGCTTCATCGAATCACTCTGGTTAACGTCCGGCCGAATAACATCCACGCCCGGTTCTTTTACGAATACAGCCGTCACAATGAAGAAGATCAGGAGAATGAACACGACATCCAGCATGGGCGTCATATTCAGTTCGACATCTTCGTCATCCGTCTGTACCCGGCTCCCACGTCGAGCCATATCTCTCTCCCGAGCTAGGTGTCGTCTTCGCCGCGCGGACGCTGGATCGACACAGAAATACCGTTGGACCGCATGTCGTCCCAGATCGTCGAGATCGTACCATGCAGGGCTTCATCATTCGGCTCGATCAGCACCGCACTTCGCGGAGCATCGGCGCGGATCCGCTGAACCGCAGCCAGCACCCGGTCTTCACTGGTCGCGCGCTGGTTCACGAAGACCCGGTTTTCCGCGTCGACCTGAACCAGAATGACAGGATTGGGCTCTGTTTGCTCAGCCTCGTCAGGATCCGACTCAGGAGGCCGCATGTCAAACCCCTGCTCCTGCAGGAAAGTCGCCGTCACGATGAAGAAGATCAAGAGAATGAACACGATGTCGAGCATCGGTGTCATGTTCACTTCGGCCTGATCAACCGCTTTGTTGGAACGTCTGCGCATATCGCTACTCCAGTTCCAGCTTATCGGTGAGGACGGCAGTGCGGTGTTTGGCGAGCCGTTCGATCTGGTTCGAGAAAACCAGGCCGGACAGGGCCGCCACCATACCAGCCATGGTCGGGATCGTCGCGCGGGAAACCCCCGCCGACATGGCCCGCGCATCAGACGATCCGGCAACGGCCATCACATCAAACACCTGAACCATGCCCGTCACCGTTCCCAGAAGTCCGAACAGTGGCGCAACCGCGACGAGCGTCTTGACGAGCTCGACATTGTTTTCCGCTTTCTGACGCGCTTCCGAGATCAACTGGTCGCGGATCGCGTGAGCGGTCCATGATGTATGATCGGACCGTGCAGACCACTCCTGGAGTGCCCGCTTCGCATCGCCCGCTTGGGCGAAGAAGAAGTAGGCAAGGCGCTCGAGGATGAAGGCCCACATAACGAACGTGATTGCCATGATGGCGACGAGCACAGGCCCGCCGCGATCAAGGAATTCGTTCAATCCGCCAAGGGCTGTTTGGAAATCCATTTTCCGGACCTCCCCTTAAGCTGAACGGCCAGCACGCTCTTCCGCGTGACGCGCGACAATGCCTGCCGCCTGCTCTTCCAGCGTTTGCTGCACACCGCGCGAGAAGCTCGCAGCGAAGCTGTGAAGGAACAACAGCGGTATGGCAGAAACAAGGCCAAGCACCGTGGTTACAAGGGCTTCCGAAATACCGCCGGCCATGATCTTGGGATCGCCAGTACCGAAAAGCGTGATCTGGGTGAAGGTCTTGATCATGCCGGTCACCGTACCCAGGAGACCCAGCAGCGGAGCAATACC
>Ga0066644_10001314_pt1 | contig 14100 bp, 8 predicted proteins | sample CryGeyCG2114_020_FD_62735 | JGI IMG/M metagenome (GOLD analysis project Ga0066644, IMG submission 62735) | Groundwater microbial communities from aquifer - Crystal Geyser CG15_big_fil_post_rev_8/21/14_0.20 | ecosystem: Environmental > Aquatic > Deep subsurface > Groundwater | place: USA: Utah...
GCGCGTGCGCCACCCAGATAGGAACTCAACAGGACCTTCCCCGGCGGCGCACGATCCGGAAACAGGGTGCTCATCCACAAATTACCCGTCAAGGTTGCACTTTCACCTTTCGGTGCCAGAAATCCGGCGCCATCCAGTGGGTGCCCCACCGCATCGCGATCCATCCCTGCATGCACAATAGTCACGCCCGTGTAGTCAATTCCACGCAGCAATTCCGCCAATTCGTTGTCCGATGATGCAACCAGTGCAGCCGCCGCAGGGGCCGGCGTCGCCACGATCACATGGCATGCAGACACAGTGCGCTGTCCATGCGCAGTTGCGGCTGTGACCCGCCAGCCGTCCCGCTCACGAACCAATTCTTCTGCAGTATGGCCGGGACGCAGATTAATTCCGGGCGTTTTGGCCAGTGTCTCAACCAGCGTGCTCATGCCGCCACGGAAGGAAAAGGTATCCGTTGTGCAGGCGGTGCGCCGACGCAATAAGCGGTTAACCAGAACCCCGGCAGCGATGCTGCCATAGCGCTGCTCCAGTGCAACAAGGCGCGGCAGGACGGCAGCGGCGCTGGCTTGATCCGCGTCTGCCGCCAGCGTTCCGGCAATAAACGGTTCCATGGCCTTTTCCAATACCTCACGACCAAGCCGGCGGGTGATAAATTCGCTTACCGACTCGTCGGTACCACCGCTGGAGAAGATGAATGGTTCGACCAGCAGACGTAACTTGCCGCGAAGGCTCCACAAGGGCGAAGCCACCATCGCACCCATGCGCATGGGCAGTGCTTTCAGACGGCCTTGGTGCAACAGGTAACGGCGTGCCTCGGCGGCAGGCAAGCGGGCTGTCTTTGCCGCTTCCAACCCCGCCTCGCGCACCAGCTCTTCCACCTCCGGGCGGAAGTTCAATACCATGGTCGCAGCACTTTCGGTGAGATAACCGTCCTGCTGGGTACTCTTGATCTTGCCGCCCGGCCGCTTGTTGGCCTCCCACACTTCGACGGACAGGCCACCACGCGCCAGCCACCATGCAGAGGCCAGCCCCGAGATGCCGCCACCGATAATCAATACATCAACTTTATCCATCGCAATGCCGTTGGCTTCTGTTTTGTTCAACCGATCACGTTCTACTTGTTTGCCTTAAGTTGCGCCTTCATTTTTTCGAGCAAATCCTGCCCCAGTAAATCGCCGGGGTTTTCCCTCGCCGCAACAAAGTTGCGGATGGTATCAAAACGTTTATCGGCTTCCGGATTATCCTTGAGGCGTGGCACGCGGTCACGCGCGAGTTCATAGGCATCAAAGCTCAATTCCTGCATCCCGAAGCCCTTCATGCGTTGCACCGCACGCATCATGGCACTATTGCGGAAGCGCGTCAGGTCGCTGGAGGTAATGCGCGCCAAACCTTCCTTGCGCGCATTGAATTCGGCAGCCTTCTTGATCCCTGCCCTGTTGAAATCGGGTGCGGACAGTACGCGCGCCAAGGCATCTTCATCCCATTCCACGCCGCCGGTCAATTGTGCGATGGCTGCCTCAACATCCGCCCGCTCCACCGTTGCGGCGCGCCTTTTCCTGGTAAAGTGTTCTGTGGCACTTTCCAGTGCAGGTGCAACGAACATGCGCACCTGAGGCGCTTTATCAGCGAGAAACTCTGCAATCAACCGATCCGATTCATCAGTCCATCGAAAGTTACGACCGGGCTGGGTTTCCGATTCCAGTCTGTCCAACAGTTTGATGTTGACTTCCAGTCTGCCTTCGGAACGGGCGACATCCTCGGCAACCGCGCGTACACCTTCCCGCAGAAAGGACGGCATGGATGCCAGGCGCTCCCTGGCCTGCTCGCTCCAGGGCAGCGAATCACCGCGAACTTCGACATCCTCCGGTGCGATTGGTTTAGTTTCACCCTTCTCTGCATTGGCTTGAGTATCCGGCCGTGGCGGCCCGCCGCTGCCGAAACGTTTTGCAGACAAGGTAGCCAGGTGCTCTTCCGTCACCACGTGCAGACCCAGTTCATGCACATAACTTTCGGCCCGACTCCTGACCATCTTGCGCAAAAAAGAAGGAACCCGCGACAGGCGTTTCTCCGCCTCCAGGTTCCAGACAAGATTCTTTGGCTGTTCCACCAGCGGTTCTATGACGGCAGATCCGTCGGGGATATGGATGCACCAGGGATCCGTATCCATCAGGCTGCCGCCCATGGCAAGAGGCCGCGCCCGGCAGCCCCCGCACAATTTCTGGAATTCGCAGCTACCGCATTTCCCCTGCAGCTTGGGATTGCGCAAGGATTGAAAAGTGGGGGATTGATTCCAGATATCCCAGAAATTTGTGTCGCGAATGCTGCCCTCTTCCTCCGGAATATAGGGGCAGGCCGTGACACCACCCTCCGGAGTAATCCTGCAATAATGAATACCCGCCAGGCAGCCGCCGCCTTCGTAACCAGCGGCCCGGGTGAGCGTTGAGGCAGGATTGCGTTGATAAGCGATGCGCTTGTAATGGGGCGCGCAACGGGCGCGGATAAGCATATCCTGACTTTGCTCCTGGGCCACCACCAATTGATTAAGCACCCGCTCATAAGTGATGGGGCTGATATCCGACATTGATTCGCCGCGACCTGTGCAAACCAGAAAAAACATATTTAAAACCCGCGCCCCGGAGGCCCGGGCGAAGTCAATCATGGCCTGGACTTCACCGGCATTGGATTCGGTAACAGAGAAATGGATCTGGAAAGACAAGTCATGGCGTTTGCAGGCCTCAATGCCATTCATGGTTTTTCCCCACGCGCCGGGAAGCCCGCGAAAAGCATCGTGCTTTTCGGGATCAAGGGAATCAACACTGATGCCGAGGCCCATTGCTCCGGCGGACTTGAGTGACTGCACGCGCTTATCGGTAAGCGCCACGCCATTTGTTCCCACCACCATGGCAAGGCCAAGTTGGGTACCGTGAGACACCATAATTTCCAGATCGCCGCGCATCAGCGGCTCGCCCCCGGTAAGCACAACCATGGTTTCAGTGCTGCGGCCCGCAATATCATCCAGCAGACCGCAGACCTCTTCCGTGGTGAGCTCGTTTTCCCCCCCATACTTCAGGGTTTTTGCGTCCATGTAGCAATGGGCACAGGCGAGGTTGCAACGATTGGTCAGGTTAATGGCGAGTAAAAATAAATCGTTCGCATCGGTGTTGCCGGTGTATGAAACGTTCATTATTGCTCTCTTATAGGCTTGGGTTGCTGCGCGGGTCATCGGGGTTCATGTGGAAATAACCCTTGGACTGCCATTCTTGCTTAACCGTGTTCACTGTGGCGAGATCGATACGGGGGCGATTATTGTGTTGCGCCCAGTTCTCCACTTCCTTTATCAGCATGCCACGCACCATCTCCGGTGCACGGCTGAGACTGTCACGGGCATCTTCATCCCAAGGCATGGTTTCGGTGACTTTGCCTGACCCGGATTTGAACGTATCCAGTACCTGCTTTACGAAATCCACCGTAATTTCATGCAAGCCATTTTTGGCGGCGATTGAGACTATTGCCTTGCGGGTCATATCGCGGCTCATGCCTTCGGGCAAGCCTTGCATGATTTTCTCCGCTTCGCCAGACCATGACAAGGCGCTATTGGCAGTAGCCGCCTGGTTACCGAAGCCAAATGGGCAAACGCCCGGGGCTGCTTTGGGTACCGGTATACTTTGTTCCATCATGGTTTTTTCCATTTCACCACGAGCCAGTTTGAGACCGTTCTCTGCCACTTCCAGGGTGATTTCTTCATGGCTGTTTTGTTGGGCAAAATTCTCGATGCTCTGCTTGCAACTGTCGCGCATGAAGCCTTCCGGCACCCGCATCAGGCGGGCCAGCGCAGCAGCATGCCAGTGCGGCACACTAGGACTGGGGACTGAGGACTGAGGGCGAGATTCTGATGGCTGAATATCATCCAGTACTTCAGTGTCAAGAAACGGTTTAATGTGTTTTGCTTCCACCGCATCGCTCTTTTCCTGGCGGGCTTTTTTCTCGGCACGCATGCTGAGATTGCCCCGCACTGAAAGGTCTTTGATCGTCAGCAAGAGGGCAGTTGCCTCACCGGACCAGCGCATGACATCGTCGGTCTCAGGTTTGCGTTTCAACTCGCCGGCATCGTAGGCAGCAACAATTTCTCCCATCGCCTGCTCCGCATGGCTCGGCATGAGTTGCGCGGTGGCTTCTTCCACGATCCGCTGGGTGATAACGGTATGACCATGTTCCTGGGCATAGCGCAGGATTGCCATGCGTGCCATGTTGCGGACAAAAGAGGGAACCCGTTCCATTCTGGTTTCGGCTTCATTTGTCCAGGAGGTGGTAACCTCGGACACGACATCAACTTCCGGTTGATGTTCACGCATGCTGAGCAGAATAGAGCAATCCACATTCTCCAGCAAATGTTCGCTGTTGCCGCCAATATCCAGTTCATCATCGGCATGAATACCCAGCTTGCCGACAATCAGCAGCGATGGTCTGACTTTTTTAACGTACTTTTCGATGGCATCGTGAGGTTTGCCAGCCAGAAGCTCTGTTTCTATTTCAACGCCAAAATCCTTGGCTATGGATCGGGCGACAATCAAATGGCCTTCGTATATCTTGGCCAACCCGGAATCGATAATTTCTTCGTGCAGCTTTTCCTGATCCTTGAACTTGAATACCTTGCCGGCCTCATCTGACAACACTCCGGCAATCCGGTTGAATGCCACATAGTGATAATAGGGATCAAAGGCAGCAATAACCTTGACGGGCACCTGCCAGTGTTCGGCTAAGGCCAGCGCGGTAAGCAGGCCTCCATAGGCCTTGGATGAGCCATCCACCGCGACAACAATCGGACCTTCATTGATGGATCGGCCAGGCTCTTTGATGATAAGCGCATCGATAGCCGACCGCCGTGCCACCCGATTGCACACAGTGCCCAACCGGCTGCCTTGTATGGCGCCGAGACCCATAGCGCCCATAATGAGCAAGTCATAAGCGCCGGAATTGGCTTCCCGTGTGAGTTCCCGGTAATTTTTGCCTTCAAGCGAGCAACGCTTGAAGTTGATCTCAAGCAGGTCACATTCGGCTGCCGCCTGATCGAGATAGGAATCGGTAATAATCGACAACCCACGGGTAATCAGGTCATCGTGCACATCCCGTTGGCGCTCCAGCTCCTGCTCCTGCTTGAACTGTTCAGGCAAGCCGCCCTCCATCTGGCGGAAACGCATATCGTGCAATTTGGCGGCGTAAACATGAGAGCCCGTGATCACGGGGGCGTCGGCCAATTTCGCCAATTCCGTGGCACTCCGCATCGCGGCATTGGCATGGTCGGAGGAATCCAGCGCAACCAGAATATGGTGAAACAAACGGGCGCTAAGTGAGGGGTGAAACTCTTCGGCAACGGCCAGAGAAACTTGTGGCGTCATGTGATGTACCTCTTTTGCTTGAACTTTAATAATGTTGATATGCACATTCAGGGATTGAGATTGTAGGGCAATTTCAGTTATCGGTGGCTTTGAATGCAAAAAATATTTTCTACAACCAAAAAAAAAGAGGGAGATACACCCCTGGACTTTCATCCTCAGGATATATCTCACTCAGACCCTCTCACAACAGACTCAATACACCGAGCCTAGCTGCGCACCCTAACCTTCAGGTGAACTTTCTTCATTGCGCTAATCTTACTTGGCAACCTTTAGTTTGACTGCGGTAGCCGTGGCCCTGTTGCCACCCTCAACAAACCCACCGCCGGTCAGATCGGAACCAGGAGCACGCCCGGCCATATCCGATTCAATCAACTCCTGGATTTCCTTGAAGTCTGCACTCTTCGAAGCATTGAGTGCATCTACATCGCCCTTGATCGGCTTGAAGGTCGATTTTGGATTAAGGTACTCCGTTACGCTCTTCGGTGGCGCGACATCCTGCATTGCCCGGATAAAGGCGACAATGTTCCAGATGTCCTGATCCTGCAGCAAGTTCCCCCAACTGGGCATGGACGAAGACAGCGATACCGCCTCACCACCACCCTTGATTACCGTAAACAGCTCGAGGTTGGTCTTCTTTTGCATGTAGTTGCCACGGGTCAATGTTCTTGGCCGAGGATTCAGCTCAGAAGCGCTGGGGCCATCACCGTGCATCAGCCAGCCGTGACAGGCAATACAGTAGGAGTAGTAGTAGGTTTTCCCCTGATTCGCATCGGCACCGGCAACCAGCGTAGTACCGAATTTGGGAGACCAGTTATTCGTCCATTGATCATAAACGCCCGCCCCGGCCGTGGGGTTTTTCACCCGATCCCACAACTCCGTCTTCAGGCTGCCTTTAGACTTAGAACCATAACCACTATCCGTTTTATAAGTTCCGGCCTTGGCCCCTTTTGCCGCCTCAGAACCGCGCTTGCCTACACCCGTCAGATAATCAAACGGCGCGATGCCATAGGTACTGCCGCCTTTACCTTCCTCCATGTCGTGGCCTTCTTTCAAAAACGCGGCCGACGCTGCCTCTGCTTCCGCTTCAGTGATAGTTGGACACTCCACCTTCTGCCCACCGGCGGTACAGCGCTTCTCACCTGCAGCAAACGCTGACGCCCCCCCCAACATCAAGCCCAAACTCGTCATCGCGATCAGGCCTATTTTCAACTTGGCATTCTTCATTTTCGATTTCTCCCTCTTTAGACCACCCCCGCAAGGGGGATGGCTGGTTGTTCATCCGTATCTGCGCGAAAGAGTAATTACAGCCCCTTTACACGTTCCGCGACTGTAAGCTGACCCTCTTCCAACAAGCCAGGCAATTGTTGCGCTTCAGCATAATCACCCACGGCCAGATTGGAAGGTCCCTTCTTCGGATCATCAACAAAGAACGCGGCTCTCATTTCCAGATGCAACGGTCCACAGAAGTGCGTACAGAAGATTTCATATTCGCCCGCAATATCCGCCGTAAACTCGTGCACCGTAGTTACTCCGCGTGGCAGATCCATATTGGACCGCTGACCGTAAGGACCATAGATCGTCAAACCCATCGTGACATCAGGATTCTTGGTGATACCGGCCGCCTTGTCGATGTTGGTGCCAAACAACCGCACTTTGTCGCCCTTGTTCACCCGCACTTGACGAGGAATGTAACCGTAGCTGAAGGCCTTCATGTGAACTTCCTTGACGCCATCAACAGTCTTTACGCCCGGCGGGGTATTTTCCTTGGGAATAAAGTACCTTCTTGACAGCGCCCGGTGCTGGGGATCAAGCAGATCGGTTCTGCCGGTGATCAACCCGCCCTGTTCTGCCTGACCCTTGGTCCAGTCCTTGATCAGGTAGGCCATTAAACCCTTGGCGTTATGCGGCTCGCCGTCCACCGGCATGATCCGCAAGGTCTTGCCGTAGGTCGGGCTCTTTTCGCGCGCATCCCACATCTCGAAGTTAACCGGGAATACGATACCCGTTGGGCTGAACAGACCGGTTGAGAACTTGTTCAAAGACATCACGTAGGAGTTATCCGGACTGATGGAAATATGGCCCGTCCGGTAGTGGGTTGGAATCTCGTCAACCACTTCAAGCTTTGCGTAAGACACCTTCACGTTGGCATCCGCCACGAAGCAGCTCTCATAGAGGTACTTCGAAGTCAGGCCATCGGGACTATCGATACCCGCCCGGTAGGAACCGCCATCCTTGTTATACACGTCCATCACCGAATGCAGAGGGCCGGCGCAGGTCGGAATGACTTTCTTGACCGCCAGTTTATCGACATCGATGATCGTCATGGTTGCCGAAAGCTTGTCGCTCACGGCCACCAGGGTGCTTTCCGGATTGACGTCGGTACCGTGCGGGTTTTTGCCCACCGGTATTTCCTTGATCATCTTGAACGGGCTGGTGGTAAACACACCCACGGTGGAATGGTAGTAGTTACCCGCGAAAACATACTTGCCATTCCTGGTAGCATCAAGGTAGTCCGGAGCGCTCGGGGCAGGACCCCAGTCAATCACTTCGGTTTTGCCTGATTTGATGTCCAGTTTGAGCATCTTGCCGCTATATTCACCCGTACCAAATAGGCTCTTGCCGTCGGTACTCATGGCAATATGGTGAACCCCAAACGGGAACGGCAGCGCGATAACTCTGGCCAAATAACCTGTTTGCAGATCGAACTCGCAAACCGTGTTGGCGCCCTTGTCGTTCAAATAAACGTATTTCCCGTCCGGCGTACCATTCTTGTTACCCTTGTTGCTGCCGCCGAAGGAAATTTCGTGCGTATCGACACCGCAATCGATATGGCGATAAGTCTTGAAACTGGGAATACCGATGATCGCCATCTTGCCGTCCACACCGCCGGACGAGTAGAGAATCATCGGATCGATTGTTGGCGTATCCCTGCCGTCCGGAACTGCAACCTGCCACCCCGGAATGGCCAGTGATTTATCTGATTTGCCGGCAGCATTTACCGCCCCCGACATCAAGCAACTCATTGATAGAGCGCTCACCATAAGCAACTTGTATTTGCCTTGCATTATTACCTCCCTGTAAAGATTTGGACAGCGCAAAATTGACGCCGACCTTCAACCCAGATTCATTCAGGTACCACTACTGCCATACCGTTCTACTGCTTCAATGCCCTTTGCTACATAAAACATTACCCCAATACGGAGTCACTTTAATCAACGCCCCGAATTAACTCCTGCCTGCGCTACTGCTATTACAAACCACAATTTATTTCTGACACGCTTGAAACTCTACCACACTCATTCCGCCTCTGCGGCATTTTGTCACATGTGGCATTTTGACGCAGGCCCACGCGAATAATTACATCACTTACTCAGTGCAAGCTTGATATAAATCAAAAAAACAAAAACAATTTTCCGATGAATGATCGTTGTTCCTTGTCCATTGGTTTTTTGGCGCCATCGGCCAACAGATTATTTTGGGATCAGTAACGCAAGCAATAAAATGGCCGTTCATGGTTCAACTGCTCACCACGAACGGCCATTCAAAAAAAACAAGTTGCATCGTACTGCGCCACAGATCATTGGGGGCTAAAGTTCGCCAGATTTACGTCGGCCACGAACTGCGCCTATCGCAAACACAACCGCCCCAACAACAATCAACAGGAGAAACTCGTAAGCAGGCACTCCGCCGCGCAAGGTCAGCAAGCTGTCCAATACGCCCAGCAACATCAGGATAAAGCCCAATAATCTGGTCTTTACGCCCCGGTTGCTGAACTCGACCTCTTCAACTTCGGCCTCTTCAACCATGACGCTCATTTCTTGTCGGAGCCTTTAGAACCGACAACCTGGCCAGCGCTACGCGCCCACCAGAGCAAACCGCCCACAAACAACAGCATAATTATCAATGCCGTAACCAGCGGCTTGGAACCGGTTGCCGGTTTTAACAACAACCAGTACCAGGTGGTCATGGTGTGCTTCGAGCCCTTTTCGCTGAAATTACTGCCATCCCAGGCTGCGAACGCAACAGGAATAAACTTGCCCTCGACGAACTGGATATCCTTGTCTGCTGCAGAAGTAGTAAGTGGCCGCGAAATCACCACCCTCCAGGTTCCGTCGTTATAGACTGCCTTCGACAGGAGACCGGCTGCTGCCGCATCGCGCTTTTCGATCTCCTTGAAGCCCTTGCTGTTGAGAAGATTGATGGTTTCCGGCGCACTGGTTGTACCGCTCTTCCAATGCCAGATATTCACCGGATTTGCCGCATCACCCATACCAAAATAGGGCTTTTGCATTTCTTTCGGAATCACGACGGGCAATTGCACCGCGACACCATCTTCCGTGATAGGGGCATCGGCGAGCTTCTCCGCATCGCCGTCTCCGGGAATACTCTTGGTGCGGTCATCCCACTCCATCAGCATCGACACTGTCTTGTCGTTGTACATGGCACGCACCGTGATGGTGTCATTGGACGGCCGGAAATAACGCTCCTCACCGATAATCTGCGGAACCAGGATAAAGGTGGTCGGTGTAGAGGCTTCCCAGCGCTCGTCATCCGGGGTGCCGGGCAATTCGCCCTCAACCATGTCCGCCTTGATTACGGTGTTTTCCGCATTGACCTTTTTATCGGTCTTGGCCAGCGAGGCCACATAGTTGGCCACATGCCAGCGCTCTTCGACAGAAAGCTTCTTTTTGCTGCCGGGATCGGCGAAGGATGGCATCTCGGTGCCGGCAATACCGGTGGAAATGCGCGTGAAAATATCCTTCGGATCATTGCTGCCACGGAAAGTCCATGGTTTGGTCAGGTTGCGCGGCCAGGTACGCTCACCAGCATCGCCCTTGAGCCGTTTGGAGGCGCTGCCCTTGCCGGTCTTGCCATGACATTCCACACAGCGATCGCCGTCTTCAAACAGCTGCTTGCCCTTCTCGATACTCTCGGCCGAACTTGCGATCTGCGTGCCATAGTCAACCTGTTTGGCCGGTGGCTTGTCGAAACCGGCAAAAGACTTGACGTAAGCCACCAAGTCCCACATGTCCTGCTCGGGAAGTATATCCTGCCAGCCTGGCATCGCGGTTCCCGGCATGCCGTCGCGAATCATGCGAAACACGTCATCGTCGCTGGGCACCATTTCTTCAAAACTGGAGGTTTTGATTTTATAGTTGCCGGACGTGAAGTCACGCGGTGGCGGGTTGAGCCGATCCTTGGCTGCGCCGTCCCCTCCGCCCTCGTCTCCGTGGCACCAAGTGCAACGTTTGTCGTAAATCTCTTTACCCTTGTCAGCGGTGCCAGGTTTGGCCATTGCCGTTCCCGCCGCAAATAACGCAGAACAGAAAGTAAGGAGCACCAGTTTAGTTATATGAGTCATTGTTCTTCCTAAGCGTCGGTTATTCATTTGCCCACGACCTTGGCCTTCTGCCAGTGTAGTCATACAAGTACAGAATCACCTTCCATACCTCATCTTCAGTCAGGAAATTCTGCCAGACAGGCATGGACGAAATCCACGGGGCCGCCTCAGCAGGCAGGCCTGGGCCGCCTGTGGTTATGCGCCAGAACAGGAATGATTCCTGCAGTTGAGCAATGGTGCCCACGTCCTGGAAGTTCAGAGGGGTTGGGTTCAGGCCAGAGGCGTAAGGTCCCTTGCCGTCCAGTTTGTCGCCATGGCAGTACTGGCAATTCTGGATATAGACATTGCCGCCCGCTTTGACCAACTCCTTAAACTTACCCGGATCTTCCTTCTCGAATTTGCGATACGGGTTTTCCAGCGTTGTCAGGTTGAAACTCTTGCCATACGCCTTGAACTTGGTCGGCGGAGCGGGGTGAATGGTGCGCAACTCCACCGGCGCCTCGAAACTGGGCATCATGCTTGAGTAGGTATAGTAACCGGCCAGCAAGGGCACAATAACAAACACCACATTGCGCACCATTTTCCTGGACGGGTCTTCAACCAGCGCCTTGATCGGGCCAACCAACTCCTGCGCGCCCTCCTCGGTGAAGGTGAAAACCATAACCGTCCCGGCTGTTACAAATACCATATACATGGTGAGCAGGCTCTTGGGAATCAGCTGACCCAACAGCACATCGAACACCAGGATAAAGCTGAAATAAACTCCAAGTATCACCAGCGCCATCTGCAGCAAGCGGGGAATACGTCTTTTCTGTGTCATATTCATTTTTTCGACCCCGCCAAGTAGTTCACCAGCATCTCAAGCTCCTTCGCTTTCATTTGCTCACCATAGGTCGGGGGCATCATGCCCCCGCTAAATCCTTTGGCTATAACCGCCTCGGGATCGAGTATCGACTGCCGGATATAGTCTTTACTCCTTGTTGCTCCAATCTTGGTAAGGTTCGGCCCGAGCTCGCCGGCCTGATCCGCTATCTTGTGGCACATGCCGCAAGTATATTTGGCAATGACCTCTTCTGCCGTCTTCAACGGAGCCTCTTCAGCCGGAGCTGCCCCTTCACCTTCGGCGGGAGCGGCGTCCATCGTGGGAATTTCGACAGTCACCTCACTACCACTCGAATCCTGCAGATAGCCAATGACAGCCGCGACTTCAGCCTCATTGAGACCGATCCCACCGCCAGTCACATCAGGCATCGGGCTTTCGGTATCGTTGGTTCCCGACTTGCCGAACCCGGCAACCACAAAGGCCGAAGGCTTCACCAGTGATTCGTGCAAATACTCCTGGATGGTTTTAGCTTCGCCTTTGTAACGCGCATCCTTCATGCGCTCTTCTGCAGCGGCACCAACCTTGTCCAGCATCGGTGCCCGGCCCATTGCGTTGTGGCACAGCGTACAGGTACCTTTGCCGTGAAATATTTTATCCCCCAGAGCGATGAATTGATCCATCGTCATCGCGCCGAGGTCCAGTTTTTCCTCCACCGGCGGCGGTGCAGGCTTGATCTGCGGAATGCCAAAGTTGGAGAATCCCCAAAATCCACCAACCATCAACAGACTGAAGATGGAAACCTTAAGAAAGTTGATCATGCTTGTTCCTTCCAATAACCTTTGGCAACCACATGTTTGCCGCTAATCGTGCTCAGCCAGAAGACAAAGATGACCATGGCCATGAATATAATCGTACCGATCGATACAACGTTGGCCGCGTAGCCCAGCCCCGGGGTGTAAGCATCGGGAGAGGCATCGCGGAAAATGTTGGATATGTGCCAGTGCTGGCGAATACCGGAACGGACGTAACCCATCAAACCCATGAGCCAGGTGAAGGACACCGCCAGCAGGAACAGCGCGTATTGCGAGCGGGTTGTCATGCGACCCCAGTGCAGCGGCGCCACATCTTTCGCCCCCTTGTACATGAATGCGTCCAGGACCACGCTTGTGATGATAATGAGCAGCGTAGACAAAACCTGGGGTATCGAGGCCGCGACCTTGTACACCGTGTTGGTGAAGTATCCATAATAGACACCCAGTATCACGATGTTGATCAGACCGGCGGCAAACAGGGCGATCTGCGCCGCATTGCCTGCTGCCGCCCACGACACGGTAGCTACCTTATTGGCGCGCCGGTAGAACAGGAAGCTCATGAATGTGAACGTGAGCAAAAAGTTAACGGCTGTGTTTTTCGCCGGCATGATGCCCAACACGCCCAAGTATTTGTGATAGGGTCCGCCCAGATCCTTGAGTTCGGAATTGGTGAGCACCAGTGTGTGCGGCGTAAACCACACCAGAAAAGCAACCACCAGCACAATGGCGATGTATTTGATTCTGGGATTGTAGCGATAAGCCCCCTCGCTGCGCCCCATGCCGCTCCACAGATAATAATTGGCCGACAAGAACAAGGCACCGATCAACACCGCCTGAATGATGAAGATCCAGGCGAACACACCGCCCATCAGGGTAATGCCCATCTGCTGGCTGTAGGCATACATTTCTGCGGTGAGATAATAACCGGCGAAAGGCAATGGCAACAGCGCCGCAATAGCGATGAAGTTGGCGTTATAACCCACCCAGTCATAATGGGCGCGCTCTTCCTTGTTCTTGGCGCTGAGGAACTTGAACGCGGCATAGGCACCCACAATCGAACCGCCGTATGCCACGTTGGCGACTACCCGGTGAATGTTGATCGGGTTCCACAGGAAGTTGTGAATCGCCTCCCATGTGTTGCCATTGAACACGCCCGCCGCATCCACGGCTGCCGGACTCATCATGAAGGTCGTCCATGCATTGGCCAGGAACATAAGCAGCAATCCAACTGCGTTAAGCAACAGCCCAAGCGTCAGGTGCACCCATTTTTTGTTGCCACCCACCAGCCAGTGCCAGCCATAGTAATAAATGTACAACACCGCACTCTCGGCAAAGAACAGCAAGGCGTACGCAAACATGCTTTCTTTGAAGACGGTAGCCAAATAAGTAAACAGGTGCGGGTAGAAGAGAAGCAGGGAAAAGGACAGCAAGCCGCCCAGAATTGCAGTGAGCCCGTAAGCAGTGATACTGACCTTGATGAATTCATAGGCCATGTTGTCATAGCGCTCATCCCGGGTCACCATGCCGATCACCTCAATGATGAACACGAACATGGGCACCGCCACCACGAAGGCTCCGAACCAAAGGTGCAATTGGGCTACAAGCCATACTGCCACCCGGGAATTTACCCCTTTGATCTGGGGATAATCCGCTTCAGTCAATTTTGGCGCAGGCGGAAAGGTTATCGCATTCGCGACGGGCCCTGCTGCAGCGTCCGGTGTGGCGGCT
>Ga0066644_10001328_pt1 | contig 14019 bp, 11 predicted proteins | sample CryGeyCG2114_020_FD_62735 | JGI IMG/M metagenome (GOLD analysis project Ga0066644, IMG submission 62735) | Groundwater microbial communities from aquifer - Crystal Geyser CG15_big_fil_post_rev_8/21/14_0.20 | ecosystem: Environmental > Aquatic > Deep subsurface > Groundwater | place: USA: Utah...
CCCCTGCCTAAAAAGCGCACAGCCCACGTGCGCCAGCAGGGCATAGCCGAACCAGAAGAACAAAGATAGTTCCTAGAGGGAACATACATCGTACAAAATGCACGGTCAATCGCAAAAAGGTCGATGACAAACTGCATTGCGCCATCAGGATCTGGGAGCTGCGCCTGTTTGTGCCATCAACGCTTAGGCGCCCGTATCGCCACCAGTCGATCGCCTGACCCTTAATTACAGTTGCCTGTTTCCCCAGCGCGCGTTCGCTGTTCGGGGAATTGAGCTCGCTGTATCGTGCGTGAGATTTCCCTGTTCCGCGTCCAGGGAATTTAGGGCCGCTGAGTGCGATTCTCTGCCGGTTTTGCCGGTCCCCACGCGCGTGCGAGGCTTCAGAAATAATCTTTTCCCTGCAGATTCCCTATTAAGCAGGGAAATCAGCGGTGAGACCGGTTCACTAAGGACTGCGTGGCGCACCATAGCATCCACTAGGCAAATCCGAAGTTTGCCGGCCAAGGCGCGTTCGGCTGGGTTTCCGTTTGGGTCCTGAGTGGGATCTTCTCGGCGATCGAAGCGGGCTCCAAAGGATGGCGGCGACCAGCGCCTAGCAAAGTACTTAATCCTAATCGGGTTGCCTCAGGGCAGCTTGGTCGGGAGTTTTTTTATATTTTTTGCGGTAGAAAGGATCGTCACTGCAAGGGCTTGATCTTGCTTCACCGACGGATTTCTACCACCAAGGTCATGACAACAAGAATGACGGCCTGTGTATGAATGTTCATGATCAGAACATTGCACCTTCGGTGCAATGTTCGCAATTCGTCGGATTCTGGATGTCGGCTATGGTCGTCCTGCTCCCCAATAAAGGACAATCAGCTAGCGGCCCAGAAGTCTAACTATCTCCAATCGGAGTTATTGGCCCACCTGCATGATTTGCTTTCAATGAGCCAGAGGCGCTTGTTTGGTTCCGACAGCAAATTTGCGCGCAGTCAGAAGCCGGTGTCATGCTACCTGGACCTTGCATTATCCCTGGAAGCGAGATCGAAATGACCAATTCACTGTTTTATCCGATCGGCACGCCGGGCGAAGCCTGGGGCGAGGGCGAGCTTGGCCAATGGCGGGCAAGCCAGTCTCGGCAGCGCCGTTACCAGGACGATGTGGTACCCCGCATCATGGCAATGGCGGACCGGTTCGAAATCCTGACTTATGGTCATATTGGCTACGCTGGCGAGGCTTACAGCCTCTTTGCCCTGCGCAATGGCACCCCTGATCCGAGCCTGCCGACGGCTCTCGTAACGGGCGGCGTCCATGGATACGAAACGAGCGGCGTGATGGGCGCGCTGCAATTCCTCGAGACCCGCTCCGACGAATATGCCGGAAAGGCCAACCTGCTGGTAGCCCCCTGCGTCAGCCCATGGGCATATGAGCGGGTCAACCGCTGGAACCACGATGCCATCGATCCCAACCGCAACTTTGCCCCGGATAGCAAGGCTCGAGAGTGCACCGCATTGGTCGAATTGGTGGCCGCGCAAGGCGGATCGTTCCTGCTGCATATCGACCTGCACGAAACAACCGACAGCGATGAAAGCGAGTTTCGCCCTGCCCTTGCCGCGCGCGACGGCGAAGACTTTGTCCCGGGTTCGATTCCCGATGGCTTCTATCTCGTTGACGATAGCGAAAATCCGCAACCTGCCTTCCAGCAGGCCATCATTTCAGCGGTTGAACAGGTTACGCACATCGCACCGCCTGACGAAGACGGAAAGATCATCGGCTCGCCCGTCATTGCGCACGGAGTGATCGAATATCCCCAAGCCAAATACGCTATGTGCAGCTCCGTAACCGGCGCGCGGTTCACGACAACCACCGAGGTCTATCCCGACAGCCCACGCGCCACGCCTCGGATATGCAACGATGCACAAGTGACCGCCGTGTGCGCAGCTCTGGAATTCGCGATCGCGCATGCGTGAGCCAAGACCGCCGCTTTTGGGTGGAAAGCGGACGAAGATCGGTGGACCATACGCCGCCGGTCCAGCATGACTGCGGCGATGCTCTAATAAAGCCGCTTCACCTGATCGAGCCGCAATTCATCGTAACGTGCCTGGTCTTCGATCGGCCGCAATACGAGCGAAATGAAACGACCATGCGTCCGCAGTGGATCCTTTCGGTAAATGCTGTCGAATTCGTCGAGGTCGGTCGCCCTATACACGACTGGAGCGTTGGCACTGTTTCCCGAAGTCCGGTCGGTCCGGCAGAAATCATGCGTTCCCCAAACATGCGAAACATGGCCCCTGTTGAGCATCTCCGCGATGTGATGGTGCCACCAGATGACCTTTTCGTAATGGATAAGCTTACGAACGTCTGACCACAGCATCATCTCTTCCGGATTCATGCCGTAGATGAGAATTTCCAATGGCTTTCCGGCGAATTGCTTGTTCAGTTTCTCGCGTCCGGTTTTCCAGTTCACCGGCGGGTTTTCGGGTTTGATGAATTTATGTTTGCCGACATAATCCGGGCGCTTCTTAAACATGCGGCGTTCCTGCATATACCAGTCAGGCTCTGCATCCTTGGTATCGAACAGGTCGCGCTTCGCCTCTTCCAATCGCTTTTGGTCGTCGCTCCAGTCATCCTCCAGCCTGGTCAACATGACGGTCATATATTTTGCCCGGTCGCGAAGAGGATCCTTCGCCATGATATCGTCATAATGATCGAGATTCTCGACATCGAGTACCGTCACATAGGCTTCTTTAGAACTTGAAGGTTCACGATGGTTGAGGATCTGGTGACTGCCCCACACATGGCTGACAGTGGTGCCGCTGAGTTCACGAATAAAATCGTGCCACTGCAGGATCCGCTTTTGCCTGTCGATGATTTCGCTCCCATTCCAGTCATTGATATTGTCTGGACTGGTTATCAATTGGAGTATCTGCATATCCACCCTCCTCAGTTAATCGAAATGTTCCGATAGGAGAGAAGACAGGATGACTAGACGTGGAAATCCGTAACTTCTCCACCTTCGAGTCGCTTTATCATATTTGCCGCGGCAACGCTAATAGGCAGGGCAATAGTTTCCCAGAGAACTTTCATTAACCAGCTGAAAAACATAAGGTTCAGCAATTGCCCAAGCCCTATCGTACCGGCGAATGCGATGGTGATGAAAATAAGGCTATCGACACCCTGGCCGACCAGCGTCGATAGAAAAAACCGTGTGCTGGGATGATCGTTGCTTCGCACGGCCTTCAGCTTGCTGAGTACGGCGCTATTGACGATTTCCCCTACCGGATAGGCGCATAGCGCTGCCAAGGCGATGCGCGGCGCATAACCCAGGATGGCCGCAAACGATTCTTGCTGGTTCCAGAACGCCGCCGGCGGCAGAGCCACCGCGATGAGGTAGACAAAATGGATCAGAACAAGACAGGCCAAGCCGGTGAAAATGACCCGTCTTGCATTTTTGAAGCCGTAAACCTCGGTAATGACATCTCCCAATGTCGATACCATTGGATAGATAATAATACCGGCCGGCAAGGTGAGCATGCCGACCGCGATGATCTTTACCGAGATCGTAGTCGATATGAGCAGGCAAGATACGAACAGGCAGGCCAGCGGGAGCAGATAGCTAAGCCGCGGCCGCTGGCCATGGGGGTCAGAATCCATATTGCAGCGTTAGCGTGAGACGGCGTCCCGCCTGACGGGATCCATAGGCCAATATTGCTCCGCCACTCACCTGGGCCAGCGAGTAATAGAACGAAGAGGATGCGGTGTTGGCAAAGGTATAGGGCCGTTGATCGAGCGGGTTGCTGGCACTCAGACGCAATTCGCCACGGTCGTGTAGCGGAACGGCGATCCAAGCCCCTAAATCGAAAAAATCGGTGTCGTCGAAAATCGCACTCGACTGCGATGAATCTGGAAAGAAGAAAACCTTGGAGCGGTAGCTGACGGAAACGCCTGGGCGCACGCCCAGCGAGGTCCAGCCAGAATCCGGTGCAGCCAGCTCGACCCTGAACGACCATTTCGGCGTCAATGGGACACGCTCTCCAGAAAAGTCGAGAATGCCACGCGCGGGATTGAAAGTGGAAAACTCGGTATAACGGGCGTCGATATATGAAAGGAAGATCGTGGAGGTCAGGGCGCTGTCATTATATCTGGCCATGGCTTCGAAACCGCGTGAGCGGGATCGGCCGGCGTTGACCACTTCCTGCAGCACGCCCACTTTGGGATCGGTTCTTACCAACAGCGTCTGCAGGTCGCGATATTTCGTGTAGAACAGGTTCAGCTCGAACCACAGCGGTCGATCCGTTTCCAGGTGCAGGCCCGCCTCGAACGTGTCGGCAAATGCGGGGCCGAAAGAGGCAAGGGCCGTATTGGGATTGTTGGCACTGTTGGTAAAGCCACCCGCTTTGAACCCGCGCGCCCAGCGGGCGGATATCGAAGCATCTTCGGCCAATGCGACGACGAGCTTCGCCGATGGCGTAAACGCCTGCCAGTTGTCCTTCCACACGACGGAGAAGGGATTGCTCTGCAGCAGGAAGGATGGCCGGTCCCCGGATACCGCAGTAGTGCCGTTTTTGCGTTCGAAAGTATAGCGACCGCCAAGTTCGACCGATGCGGACGGGAGTATCTCATAGGCTAGGCTGACAAAACCCGACAATTCCCAGTTCTTGCTGGTCTGAAAGACCAGATTGCGTTTCGCGGCACCGCCGAAGATGATCGCTGCTAGGCTGCCCGGTGCCGGTTGCAGAATGAAATCCTCGCTGCGGGTGGTATCGGCGTAGCGTACGAGCAACCCGCCCAGCATCTTCAGCCCGTCCCATGCACGCCAGCCCCGCAGTTCCGCAGAAGTCGAAAACTCTTCATCGTCGGTCTCGAATGCCACGATCCGCGCACTTCCGCCGCCGGGGGCAAAATCGTTGTTGTCGACATTCGCATCGACATTCTGGAGCCCTAGGATCAACTGGAAACCATCTGCGTCGCGAGATTTGTGGCCGTATTTTGCAACAATCCGGCCCAGATCGATGCGTGTCCTGGGATCGAGCGGCTGGAACACCCGATCGTCGGTGTTGACCACTTCGGCCGGCAAGGCAGGACGAACATTATAGGTCAGGAAACGCGCCTCGGTATCGCTGCGCTGTACTTGCAACGTGGCGCTGAGCCAGAAATTCTTGTCGTCGCCGACATCGACTTGCCACTTTGCGAAAAGGCCAAGTTCGTCGCGGCCGCCAAGATCGCTTCCCGTCAGCTCGTTGCGATACCCGCCATTGGACACTACGCCATAGGCGCCGATGCGCACGCCGCCGTTATCAAACGGCAGATTGGCGACCAGCCCGGCTGACAAGGCCAATTCGCTATCCAACAACAGTCGGCCCGTCGTCATTCGGTCACGCTCGACCCCCGCAGTGATGAAATTCACCGCACCGCCGAGCGCATTCCGCCCGTATCCGGTCCCTTGCGGTCCGCGAGCGACGCTAATCCCGGCCAGATCCGGTATACGCAACCGCGCCGCCGAACCGCGGCCCAGGTAGAAGTCATCGACATAGATCGCCACCGACGGATCGGCCGAGGCGCTTTCATCGAGTGCGGTCGCCCCACGCATGGCAATCGAAGATTGCGTCGCGTTCACGTCGAACAGGCCGACATCGGGTGCGACGGCTCTCAAGGAAGAAAAACCGTCCCTTACGGCAACGTCCTGTTCGGTTGGACCAGGACGCAAAACGAGCTTTTCCTGGGTGTCCGCGGACCGGCGTGCAAGGACCAGAATCGCGCTGTCCGCACATGGATCGGTATCGGAGGCGGCTTGCGGACACGCAGACGATATCTCTTGGGCCGATGCCGGAATCGCCCATTGCATTAACACGCTTGTAAAAACGGCATGGGCAGACAGAATGGCCGTCACACGCGCTTGACCTGGTCGCATGGGATCCCCCCTCATCCACAGATATTAGCTTTTCGATTTCGCCCCGATCGTTTCCTTGTACCAGTCGGCCGTGCATGCCCAATGCACGATCTCCAGCCCCAGGGTGTCAAAATCCATGATGAAGACATGGGTTTTCTTGATGTAGCTTGTCGGCAGGTTGCCCTTATCGCCATCGATCGCGGTCACGCGAATGTTGGTGTTGCGATCGATCTTCTCGAACTGAGCGAACTTGTTGAGAAATTCTCTGGGGCTCCGTCTGAAGTCGTCAAGGTCATCGATATGAATTTCAAGAATATAGAACGAATGCGGAGAGCGTCCCAGCATCTTTGGCATTTCATCGTTGATCGATGCAAGCACAGGTTCAAAATATGTCTTACCGTCCATGCCGATGCTCCTACTCTATAGGCCGCCGGTCGTGATAGAACGTCTAGATAGCATATATTGGGTGCCGTTGGGAGCCTCTTTATTTCCGATACGCTTGGAGGGGGTGATCGGGTTAGTCGCCTACAACGCCAAGGATACAATTTCCCGAGCGGGTGCCGATCGCGATCACGCCGCATGCGCACCCTGCCCCCATAACGATGTCGACCTGCGCGCGATTTCCCGTCTTCCATCGATCCCACTCGGTCCGCGTCTCGATCCCCGACAACGACTTTGTTACTCATCAAGGTCCTAGTGCTGGGTTCCCTGCCGATCCGGTTCGCCGAAAAAGCCGTGCTCATCGCTAGCCCCCCGTCCATGATCGATACGCCGAATTGCGTTTCGTTCTTTACCTCATTCCTGCGGGACACCCCGGCAAGAGATGCTCAAAATGAACGGCCGGCCTGGACCCGGCCCTCGGCGACGAAAGCATCCACGCGGAGAAGCGCATTTATTTCATGCCAGCTTTTGACCCGAATGCTGTACTCGCGGCCGCATTGATTGAAAGTCGCCATCCGCGCGCAATCGCGCGTGACGATTTGCCAGTGACGATTTGCCTGTGACTACGCCTGCCAACGCTGACTCAACACATTACGCATCGAACCTTTGGGGCATACCTCAAATGGGGGATGCGCTTGATTCTATGTGAGAGTTAATGCGTCGATAACCATACAACAGCGGCGGGGGCCCAATGAATCATGGAGCGGGCGTACCAAGCCAAATAAATGACGTAGCCACAACTTGGCTGGATTCCGACGGCCGGCCGCGCATGATCGTCGATCGGGATCTCGCGGTTCATTGGAACAACAGTGCGGTCGATACACTTGACCGGTCGATCGGGTTCTTTGTTCAGGACGGCCGGATCCTGTTCCAGTGCGAAGGCGTGAGCCGGGATCTCAAGGATCTTGTCGCGTCCCTGGGCGAGCAGGGCAGCCGTTCGCTTCCCGTTACCTCGACCGACGGCAACGAGATATTCCTCATCCGCGGCTGGCCAAGCAAGCATCTCCATTTGGGAATGCTCGAAATCCTTTGCCCGGCGCCGCTGCAATCGGTGAATTACGTCGGCCTTGAGAAAGTTCTGCGCCTTACCCCAGCCGAACATCGCATCCTTAAGGGCATCACTTCGGGTGACAAGATTCCGGATATTGCGGCCAATCACGGCTTGTCGCAGCATACCGTCAGAACACATGTTCGGCGTATCTACGCCAAGGCTGAAGTTTCTTCCCTGTTTGATTTAATGAAGAAATTTCGCGTGTTCCGGCAAGGATAACGCAACGCCCTGACCTTGTGTCGCATCGTCGCGAAACTATTCGACCCCACTTTGTCCTCTTTCGATACACCGTTGGTTTGTTTCCCGTTTGGGTGACCGCATACCTCAACTGGGGGATGCGAGCGGAACGTGCTTATCCCTAATATCTCGTTAACGAAACAGCGAGTCGGTGGGGCATGTTGAACTAAGGGGTGGGCCCTCAATCAAATCTCACGTGCTCGACGAAGCAAAAGCAGTGGGTTGTTCTCTGGCGCCCTTGGGCGCCGGGTTCACTGCACAACAGTTCATTCGCGGACCACCTTCGCGAATGTCGCCAGGAAGAGCAGGCACCGCTGCGCTTCTTGTTCCCGCTCATCGGTGCAGAAATTCGCCGCTCAATAAAATGGTGGGGGGCGCTTGGAAGGAATATCAATATGAAGAAGCTACTTATGGTTGCAGTCGCATCGACCGCGTTCATGTCTTCGACTGCCTTTGCACAGAGCAGCCAGGATTCGCAGAGCCTGGTCTTCAACGCGACGGTTGTTCCCGAGTGCAGCATCGAAGATCCTGCCGACGTCACGTTCGCCAGCGTCAACATCAACCAGGGCGCCGGCTCGGGTGCCCTGCTGCTCAAGAACGGTTCGCAGTCTGCACCGGCCGACGACATCTACGTCAGCTGCAACTACGCGACGACCCTCACGGTGACCTCGGCCAATGACGGCCTGCTCAATGCTGCAGGCGCAGCGGTTGCAGCAAATGACCCTGCGGATTTCACCAACGTCATCAACTATCGCGTCAAGCTCACGTCGACCGACAGCAGCTTCCCCGTGCTGGACTTCCGCACTTCTGCGGCCGGTACCTCGAAGACCGTTACTTCGGCTGGTGCGTTCCACGACAACGCTGCCCTGAAAGTGTACATCGATCGTGACGATACGTCCAAGCGCCCCGTCTCGGGCCTTTACACCGATACGGCCACGATCACCATCGGCGCTGTCTAAATCACGCTGCACATGAATGACAGTAAGGGGGGAGCCTTGGTTCCCCCCTTCGTCTTACCCGGCGATCGCAACAATGTGCGACGCGGTTGATAAAATTTGCGTGATTACAATGGCCAAGGGGCAATCGATGTTTAGGAATTTTCTGCTCGCTTGGGGAGCCGCCGTGCTTGCCCTCGCGCCGGTGGCGGTCGAAGCGGCCGCGGTGTCTCCGATGATCGTCGACGTGAAACCGATGGGGCGTGGCTCCGTCGCGCGCGTCGAACTCACCAACCCGGGCCAGTCCGAATTCCCTGTCGAAGTGCAGATGTTTCGCGGCGTCATTTCCGAGGCCGGCGAGCTCGAGCTGACGCCCGCTGACGACCAATTCCTTTTGTTTCCGGCGCAAAGGGTTGTCCCGGCGCGATCGCAACAGGTGTTTCGCGTCCAGTATATCGGCGAACCCGAGCTCGCGGCGTCCGAAATATACTACATGCAGATCAGGCAGCTGCCGGTCGAGAAAAAGCCGGGCGAGTCGCAGGTCCAGGTCGTCGTCAATTTCAATGTTCTGGTCAATGTGATCCCGGACGACACCGTGCCCGCGCCGGCGATCGAGTCTGTCCGCCCCGTGATTCGTGACGACGTCGCTGGCATCGAGGTGCGCCTGAGCAACCGCGGCACACGATATTTCACCGCCGCGAACCTTCCCTGGCAGATCAGCGGCACGGCCGAGGACGGTACGCCCGTCGATCTGAAGCTTGCGCCCGAGGTGATGGCCAAGCTCATCGGCGTTGGCGTCGTCGCACCTGGCCGCGCCCGCATATTCTTCATTCCGACTGAAAAGGCCCTCGTCGAGGGTACCATTCAGGCAAAGATAGCGTCCTGATCATGAACCGGATGGGGGCCGGACTTCTAACCGCAGGGATCAGCAATTTTGCCATCGTGACGGCAATGCTGAGCGTATCAACGGTGGCGAGCGCGGCGGAACAGCCTGCGCAAGTTGAACCTGTCGAAGCTGCAAAACCAGCTTCGCGAAGCGTCACCATGTCGGTGCCGTTGGTGTGGAACGGGCAGGTCCTGCGCGATGTGATCGTCCAGGTAGATGGCGACGGATCGCTCGCGATCGAAAGCCAGTCACTGAACGAGGAACTGAGCCGTCTTTTGACCGATGCGGGAATCGCCCGTCTCGCCGAGACGATCGCGGGCGATCCGTTCGTGACGCCCGATGAGTTAAGGGCCGCCGGCTTCACGGTTACCTTTGATCTCGCACGGCTCGAACTCAACGTCGAATCGATCGACCCGAAATTCCGCCCCATTGCGCCCTTGACCGGTCGGCGAGAAGATCGCGAACCGCAACTTCCGGCAATAAATCCGGCGCGCTTCAGCGCCTATCTCAATACCAACCTCAACCTTCTTTACCGCGATCAGGAAGGCATCGTTGCGCCCGATATCTTCCTGTCGGGGGCGGCCCGTTATCGTGACGTCGTGCTGGAATTCGATGGTGGCTTCACCGACAGTTCGAACGACGACTACCGGTTTTACCGACGCGCCGTTCGGGCGGTCTACGATCAACCCGAAAAATTCCGCAGGTGGAGCGCGGGCGATCTGCAACTCAACGGAACCGGTCTTTTGCGGACGCCCTTTATCGGGGGTATCGCCCTTGAGAAAAGCCGGAACACATTCGATCCATTGACCCCCACGGTCAACCTTGGTGGCCGCCAAATTTTCGTCGCCTCCCCATCGACCGTCGAAGTCATCGTCAATGGCGCATCGTTTCAAACGCTGGACCTTCAACCGGGCACCTATAGCCTCGACGATCTTCCCATCCAGATCGGCTCCAACGACGTCCAGCTTGTCGTCCGCGACGCTTCCGGAAGGGAGCAGGTCACGCGCTTCGACTATTTCTTCGACCCGATCGACCTGGAATCCGGCGAAGACGAATACACCGTCGCGTTCGGCCTGACGGCCACGCAGTTCAATCTCCAGCCGAAATATTCGGGCGACCCGGTATTCATCGGCAATTACAGAAAAGCGTTATCCAACCTCCTCGTTCTGGGCGGCGGTTTACAGATTGCAAAGGACGTCCAGGTTATCGCCGGCGAGGTTCAAATTGTCCCGCAGGTGATACCTGGAAGCTTCGATTTCCAGGGCGCCGTCAGCATCGGTGGCGATACGGGTTTCACCTTCCGCAGTGGCTATCGCGTAACCTTGGGCGGCGGTCCTTATGCGAAACGGCTGTCGGCGACGGTCAATTACGAAAGCGAGAATTTTCGCACGGTCAGCGACCTGTCGGGCTTCCGGCTCGAAAACCTTACGGTCAGCGCCAGCTACAGCCAGGCATTGTCCCCACGGACGTCGTTCGTCGCCGGCGCCAATTATTTTTCGCGTGCGGGCTTCAAGGACCGCAGCAACGTCTTCCTAGACGTTAATCACCGCCTTGCCGACAATGTCCGTGGCACGCTGGGAGCGGAATTCGGCACAGGATCGACCTTCGGCTCCAACTTCGGCGTACGCGCCGGCATTTCTGTGCTGTTTGGCGGCGGCCATCGGGCTGACGCGGCCTATCAAAGCCGCAACCAGTTGGCGCGCGCCTCGCTTTCGCGTGGCTCAGGCAACAATGTCGGCTCGCTAGGCTACGCAGTAAACGTCCAGGATTCTTCAGGCAGTGCGTCGGTTGACGGCGTGGTCGATTATATTGCCAACCGTTTCGAGGCCCGCGCGTCGCTTGCCACCTCGGGAACCACTCTCGGCGGCATTACCAACGACCAGACAGCCAGGTTGCAGGTCAGCACATCGTTCGCCTTTGCCGACGGCATGTTCGGCATCGGCCGTCCGATCCAGAATTCGTTCCTGCTGGCGCATCCGCATAAGACGCTCAAAGGCACCGACGTCATCGCCGGACGCAGCCTCACCGGGGGCCGGTACGAGGCGGCCAGCGGGCCCTTGGGGGCGGCTGTCGTCAACCAGCTGACGTCCTACAACGCGCAGGATGTCCGGTACGACATCGCGGCGCTTGCATCGGGTTACGACATCGGCGCGGGCGTGGTCCACGTCGTCCCGCCATATCGTAGCGGCTACAGCTTCGTCGTCGGAACCGACCGATTCGTCAGTGCGGTCGGATTCCTGCAAATCGGCGGAGCGCCAGCATCGCTCGTCTCGGGACTGATCACGTCGAGCAATGACGAGGGATTCGAGCCCGAGCCGTTCTTCACCAACTCCGCGGGCCGCTTTGGCATCATCGGGCTGGCGCCAGGGCGGAACTATACCGTCAAGCTGAACTCGAGCGGACAGACGTTCACCGTCGAAGTTCCCGATAATAATACCGGGCTCTACCGGGTCGAGACGATCAATCTCCCGACCCAAAGCGATTAGGAAATATTATGCGCTACTCGACAATGATCGCCTCGATTTTCCTTCTGGCCTCCTCGGCTGCCGCCCATGCAGCGGAATGCCAGCCCGTTTTCGCAAGTGGCGCGCAGACGCTCATCATCAACGATGTCGCGATCGAACCCGGCGGGCGGGCTACCCAGAATTTCGAGGTCCGCGTGCAGAATGCAGCGGGGACTCCTGGCGCGCCCGGCGCAACTCCCTGCGGGGCCACGATTCGCGTGGCCAGGCTCGGCGGTTTGCCTGGCTCCGATTATCCCCCGTTCGCACTGAGCGCACCGGGAAATCGGCAAATCGAAATTCTTGCCGATCCCACCGCAGCCGGCACCACTGATAGCGACGTCGTGGTCGCCAACGCGCCTCCTGGTCCGCAGGGACGGGTCGTCCCGTTCCAGATTGGGGTCGCCACCGAATGGGGCTTGTCAGCGGGTACGTTCACCGAACCGCTCGAACTGTTGCTGATCGACGGCGACGGCAACATCGTCGATCGCACGCCGCTGACCGTGACCGTCATCATCCCGGCCACGGTATCGTTGCGCTTGGTAGGCGCTATTACGGGAGGGGGCGGAAACAATGCTGCCCAGGTGGACTTGGGAGACCTGTCGACCACGAGGGAAACCCGATCCGAACCTTTCGGCGCCCGCGTCTTCAGCACGGCACCCTATGTTGTCAGCATCAGCTCGATCAACCTCGGCAACCTGCTGCACGAACAGGGCAGCGAGAAAATTCCATATCGGCTGTATTATGACGGCGTTCTGGTCGATCTTGCCGGCAGCAATGAATTTATTCAGCCCGGCGGGACGCCTCGAGGTGGGGATAGCCGGCCAATGAGTGTCGTCGTGCCGCCGGTTGTCGTCCTTGCCGGCCGGTACTCTGACCGGATCACGATCACGGTGACCGCCCTGTAAGTTAGATGATCGCAAGCCCCAGGCTGATCGTCAGATTCTGAACGAGGCCGTTGGTGCTGATCATCACCGGCACAGTTGCGACCGAAGGACCGTTGCGGAGCGCGACATCGCTGAGACCCGAACTGTCGAGCTGATGGACTTGTCCGCCGTAGCTGATCTGCGCCTGTTCGTTGTCGCCGAGCGCACGGTGGGACGCCATGATGCGAAACCCGCGGCCGCTGTTGCACATTTCGAAAACCGACCCGCTTGCCGAGGTACCACCCGCATCGACCGTAATGGCCGAGGCTTCGATCTCGCAGACTTCGGGGATCTCGAGCGAAATCCGAAAGCCCGCCGACGCGTCGGTTGCGGCGTGCACCGCAGACGGAACAGCAACGGCAGCGATTATCGCGAGGTAGCGAAACATGGCATTCTCCTTAGCGATCGGCGATATGCGCTAAGGATTAAAATTGCGTGTACCCACACCGCAGGATCGTGCGATCCAGGGGGCTCCAGAAGTCCCGAATTTGGCGGCTTATCTTAGCGGCACCGTCTCTTCGGCTACCGCATGGCGGTCGACAAGAACGCCCCCTGCCGATGTCAGTAACAGCAGCAGCCGGGTCAACGCGGCGCGTTGGCCGTCATCGAGCGCCTCGGCCAGCACCCGCGATCGCCAATGGACTTCGCCCCGCCAGCGGTTAGGCTGGCGGCATGCGTATCGCCCTCCTGCAGATAACCAGCGGCATCGATCCCGCCGCCAACACCGCGGCAATCGTCGATGCGATCGGCGCGGCGAAACGCGGCGGCGCCGACATGCTCTTCGCGCCCGAGATGGCGGCATTACTCGATTCTAACCGCAGCCGCTCGGCGGCAGCGATCGTGCCCGAAAGCGACAGCGCGCCGCTTGCGGCGTTCCGCGAGGCAGCCCGCGACGCGCGGATGTGGGTCCATCCCGGATCGTTCCCGCTCACCGCCGAAAGCGACCCCGAGCGGCGGGTCAATCGTTCGCTGGTGATCGACGACCAGGGCGAGATCCGCGCGCGCTATGACAAAATCCACCGCTTCGACGTGACGCTGGCGAGCGGCGAGAGCTGGCGCGAATCGAACACTTATATCGGCGGCACCCGCGCCGTTGCGCTCGACACGCCATGGGGCCGGCTGGGCCTGGCGATCTGTTACGACCTGCGCTTTCCCGCACTGTTCGACGCG
>Ga0066644_10001334_pt1 | contig 13988 bp, 9 predicted proteins | sample CryGeyCG2114_020_FD_62735 | JGI IMG/M metagenome (GOLD analysis project Ga0066644, IMG submission 62735) | Groundwater microbial communities from aquifer - Crystal Geyser CG15_big_fil_post_rev_8/21/14_0.20 | ecosystem: Environmental > Aquatic > Deep subsurface > Groundwater | place: USA: Utah...
TCCTGATGCTCAAAGGCGCATGCGATGTGGCGGCAGCGGGCGGCGCGAGCGGGCTGACCCTCGCGACCTTCTCCGGCATGACCGACGTCAACAACGATATCGGTATTCTCGCAGGTTATCTCGTCGCCTCGATCCCATTCCTTGCCGGCGGGGTCGCGCGCGGAGCCATGGCCATCTCGGGCCAGGCGACAAGCTACCTTAACCCGAGCCAGAATGCCGCCGAGGAAGCGGCCCGCGAGGCGAGCACGGGCAATCTCTCGTTCGGGAACACCAGTTTCGAGAACTCGAACGTCTTCTCGCGCCAGTTTGCACAGGCGAGCCTTGCGCCAAACATCGCCTATGGCGCATCGCAATCGCGCGAGTTTGCCGACAACGGCACGCAGACGACGAACTTTCCGCAGGCCGAGTTCGCGACCGTGCCGACCTCGAGCTACCCGTTCACGCCGACGCTCGGGCAGGACTTCTCGAGCAGACTCGCGACCATGGCGAGCCAGAGCCGGGGGCAAAGCGAGACCTTCTCCAATCTTGCCCAGCAGTCGACCAGTTCGGCGGTTACAAGGTTCAGTGAACTGCGCGATGCCTACACGCGTTCGCGTTCGAACGAGAGTGTCAGCGGGACCTCGACCAGCAACAGCATCGGCAGCGCGTTCAGCGAGGTCGACAACGCCTCGAAGACTCTGCAGCAGCAATTCGGGCTGTCGCGCCGTGCCGCCGACGACATCACTGTGTCGTGGTTCCTCAACGGAAACGCAGGGATCGAAGGAAAGGTGGAGCGAAAGGGAACCAAGGGAACACTTGGGCTCGGCGGCGGTCGTAACCAGAGCTGGACCGATAGCGATATCGGCATCGCCTCAGAGGACCGCTCGCGCATAACGGGCGCGCTGCGCCAGATCTCGGACAGTCGCAGCTGGTCGAGCACGCGCGAAGGATTCCTCCGCGAGACAAGCTCAAGCTCCGAAGCGCTGGTTTCGAGCAGCTCGGCCGGCATCACCAAGTCGATCACCGAAGCGCAGAGCTATACCCGCGAAGCGCGCCGCGCCGAGGAGATCGCCAGCCGTCTTGAGAACCAGGCAAGCTGGTACGAGAGTGCCAATGCCGCAGGCACGCTCAATCTCAGCCAAGCCTATCGCGAATGGGGCATGGCCGAGATCGACGCCAATCGGGATTACTACGGGCCAGTGCGCTTCGACGACATCGACTTCCAGTTGAGTGCGCGGGGCCAGCAGCTCCAGGCGCGGTTCGTCGCAAGCTATGCGGACCAGCTCAACGCCGAGATAGCGGAAGACCTTGTACTGCCGCCCTTTGCGCCCGTCGCTCGACCTTCGGTGGGCAGCGCAAATGGCGTGCGGGGATCGGTACGGCTCGGCGGGGTACCAGGAAGCCTTGGCGCCCCCTCAAGCGATCGCGAGGACATCGCCCGCGATGTCGATAGGGTTCAGCAGCAAGGGGAACGGCGGGTCGGGACCGTGAAAGGATACCTCGACGGCAAGACCCGCGATGCCAAGGGAGCCTCGGCCGAAGCGGCCGATGACGTGAAGGAATGGTAGCTCAGATCAAGCCATCATAGATGATCACGTAGACAACGAACGCTAGGAACAACACGGCAAACAGGTAAATTCCGCGCCGCTCCCAAGGATCAGCCCAGATCTTTTTCCAGGTGTAAGAAGTAAGGCGGTTCTCGGCGATGGCCCGGTCGACTTCTCGAAAGCCTTCCCAGTCCTGCTTGCCGCCGGTGGGAGTGTTGTCTGGATCGCTCATTGCTCATTCTCCTTCGGGAGCAAACCCGCACCCTCCCCTCTGGACTGCCCCTCGCGTTGCGGCGAAAATAGCTGAAAATCATCGGGAAAGCGAGCACGGTGTCTTGGCGTGAAGGTCCGGAAATGAAAGAAGGTGGAATGTCCAAGAGACCACCCCGGGATAATGTCTTTGATTTCCAGACCGGACGTGACCGGAGCAAGCGCACCCGAGAAAGAAGCCTCGCCGTTCTTGTTACGGGCGGTCTATTCGTCGGCATTCTTGGAGGTCTCGCTGGAATCTATTGGCCATTTGGGTCGGCGAGCGCCGAAGCGCGAACCACGCACAGCTTTGCGGTCTGCGGCATGGTCAGACGCACCTGCGTCGTCGACGGCGATACGATCTGGCTCGAAGGTGTGAAGATCAGGATCGCAGATATCGACACGCCGGAAATCTCGCAGCCTAGGTGCGATTACGAATACGACCTCGGCATCAAGGCACGCGATCGGCTGGTTGTCTTGCTCAACCAGGGCGAATTCGAAGCGGTGACGATTGGAAGCAGGGACGAAGACCAGTACGGTCGCAAGCTGCGCGTGCTGCTGCGCGATGGACGCTCGATCGGCGACCAGCTGGTCGCAGAAGGCCTTGCGCGAACCTGGTCCGGGCGCAGGGAGCCCTGGTGCTGATGCGCGACTGGCCCGACAGCGACGATCCCTTTCCGCAGGGCAAGCCGGAATGGAAATTGAAGCTCGAGGCATGGCTTCTGGGTATTCCAATGGTCCTCATGATCGTTGTCGGCATCGGGTCACTCTTTTGACGCTCACCCGCGACCAAGAACTTTGGGGCATGGCGCTATGGGTCGAGAAGCACCACGGCGATGCCGGGCATGAATTCATTGCGTCGAAGATCGATCAGTTGACCCGGGCCGGAGAGCAGGACGGGGCGAAACTTTGGCAGGACGTTGCACATCGCTATGAGCAGCTGGTCGAGCACCCTTCCCATTCCTCGTGATGCAGTTGGGAGCGATAGCCTGGACGGACTTCAGGTAGGCCTCCAGCCGCTCGATGGTTCTGCGGCGCGGTCTGCGCCCCATCCTCAGGTCGAGTACGAATCGAGGATCTCCGACCGCGCGTCGTCCGAAGCGCGTTGCCGAAATATGATGATCTTTCAGATGCTTTTCGATCCGTTCCAGCAAGGTCATGTCCCTTTCGCTCCGACTCGCAAATCCCTTGTGTTCTTGTTCTGTTCTTAGTAGGATCACATCCGCGAGTCTAGGAAAATTCCTACGATCAAGATTCGAAGGACAGGCGAATGGAACATGTGAGGGAAGAGCTCGACCGGCTGATCCTCAAGGGCGGATATGGCTACGCGTCGATATCGCGGCTGCTCGGTCGCAACCCCGCCTATGTGCAACAGTTCATCAAGCGCGGCTCACCGAGGAAGCTCGATGACGAGGATCGAAAGACGCTCGCCTGTTTCTTCGGCGTCGACGAACAAGTGCTCGGTGGCCCCGCCAATCCGGTCACCGATGGTATGATCGAGATTCCCGTTCTTGATGTCGAAGCATCTGCCGGGTTCGGAGCGGTAGCTGCCAGTGAGACTGCTCATACTCGTTTCGGGTTCGACGAGCGGTGGCTGCGGCACCTGACGTCGGCCAAGAGCGCCAGCCTGTCGATAGTCGGCGTAAAGGGTGACTCGATGGAGCCAACTCTAAGCGATGGTGACGAGGTCCTGGTCGATGCGTCAGATCACGGCTCGCGGCTGCGAGACGGGATCTACGTCCTTCGCTCTGATGATACCCTCGTCGTGAAGCGTATCGCGATCAAGCCGGGCGGTCGCCAGATCACCATTGCCAGCGACAATCCGGCCTATCCGACCTGGCACGACATGGACCGGTCGGAGGTCCACGTCGTCGGCCGCGTCATCTGGTTTGGCCGTGCACTGTAGCTGCAAGATCTGGGCCGATAGCAGAACGACAGCTGCCAGGTTGAACGAATGAATACCGACAACTTGCAGGCACGACTAGTATTCGCGATATTTTTCAGCGAAGGCCGAGAGCGATGAAAAGAGCACGCGAGGCGCTTTCCGGCACGCGAAAGTTCAGCTAGAAGAGGCTTGGACGAACCAATCGAACAGGTTTACACTTTCATTTTATAGGTTGACACATGACCCGAATTAGGGTTACAGATGTCGCATGAACGTTGACGCCTCGACTCTCTTCAAGCTCTTCGAAGCCGCGATTTCCGCGGATTACACAACCGTGCGCCGAATCGGCGGACAGCTCGCCCGCAAGCTGGCCGAAGAGAAGGATACCGAGGCCGCCAAGGCACTCCAGGCGCTGCTGCGCAAGCGCGGGGTTCCGCTCCAGGCGTCGGGTTATGTCGAAGCCCTTCCCCGCGACGCCGGCTCGCGCCTGCCGCTCGTCGAGGAAGAACAATGGCCGACGACTCCGCTGTTCCTGAACGAAGAGTCGAGCCACACAATTGAGCAATTTCTGGAAGATGCGGCGAATATCTCGATGCTTTCGGAGGAAGGTGTATCCTCGCGCCTGGGCGTGCTACTCTACGGCGCTCCGGGTACCGGCAAATCGCTTCTCGCTGGCCATATCGCGGCCAAGCTTGCGCGTCCCTTCTACGTAGCGCGCCTGGATTCAGTCATATCCTCGCGGCTGGGCGAAACGTCGAAGAACATCCGTTCGATGTTCGACTTCATTCCAACCAAGGAAGCCGTGCTCTTCCTCGACGAGATGGACGCCGTCGCCAAGCTGCGCGACGATCGCCACGAACTCGGCGAGCTCAAGCGGGTCGTTAATACTGTCCTGCAAGGCCTTGATTCGCTGACGGATGATGTGATCGTGATTGGCGCAACAAACCATCCTCACCTGCTCGATCCGGCAATCTGTCGCCGCTTTCCCTACAAGGTCGAACTGCGCGCGCCCAATGAGGATGTCCGCGCTGACATGTGGCTGCATTTTCTCTATCAGGACCGCGACACCGAGGCATCGCATGCAAGGCTGCTGGCGCGTCTGTCGGAGACCATGAGCGGCGCGGAGATCGAGGGTCTTTCGCTCGCCGCAAGGCGCCGTTCGATTATCAACAAGCAGCCCCCCAATTTGCCTCACATCCTGCTGGCGATCGATGCGGCGTCGGATGGTGTCCCCCGAATTCCGGCCGGTCACGAACTCTCGCCCGAGGAGCGCAAGCGCCTGGCGCGCATGCTTGTCGACAAGGGCGACCTGCCTCAGACCGAGATCGCCCAGATGCTGGGGGTGAGCCGGCAAATGGTCCATCGCTATCTGCGGGAGGAGAAAAATGGCGAGTGATTCCCGCCGACCGCTGCTCAACCCGGTCCTTCGATTCACCAAGGAACCGCGCCCGGAAGCGATCACCGGTCGCGGCAAGTCAGCTGCCGGAATCAAGACCGAGCGGCTCACAACCCAGCGCGCTCGACTGTCGGAGGCCATCGCCGACATGGCCGAGCAAGGGGCCCGGCATCCGCATTTCGGTGGCCGCGCTGTGGCCTATGCCGCGATGTTCGAAGACTCGCTGGCGCCGACCTGGACACCGTCCGACCTGTTCCAACCCTCGCATGGTGCCCGTTTGATCGCGCCGCATGCGCAGGGCTATCTCGTTGAACTTGAACTGGCCGCCCTGCCCCGCTTCTCGGCCTTTATCCGCAATTTCGGCACGGTTCGCGACGAGGTCGACATCTCGCGCGTGGAAATGGTGCGCTTCTACGATCAGTCGGACGTGCTGCAGGATCGCTCGATCGACTCGCTATGGGAGCAGGCGGTCGAGCAGGAAGGCGGCCGTGCCTTCTTCCTCTGGCTGACGCCATTCCGCACGGGCGATGCCGCCGAACAGTTGCTGCTTCAATTTGCCGGGCTACGCGACGGAATCATTGCCCCCACACGCCCGCAATTGCCCGACCTGGCCACAGCGGCGGATGCTGTCGGCGACCGCGCTGTTGCGCATGCGCTGCGCGCCATTCCAACCGACCGGGTCGGCAGGGCCTTGCGCGAGTATCGCCAGCGTCGCCGCGCGAGGACTTCGGTATTGGTCCCCTCGCGCGAGGCGCTCGCCCGGCTGGTTGCATCTGGCACCGTCGTACGCCTCGATCCGGTGATGCCGATCGTAACGACCCAGCCCGGCGAAGGCCGCGAGCCCGACCGCCCCTTGCCAGCCAATCTGGCCAATGCCCCGATCGTCGGCGTCGTCGATGGCGGCCTCGATGCAAGCTCCTACCTGCCTGCTGAGGCCTGGCGTGCGCCGCCCCTGGTCGCGAGCGCCGCGGCCGAGGTGATGCACGGCAATCGTGTCACCTCGCTGATCGTTCAGGGCTATGACTGGAACAACAATCTCACGCTTCCGGCGTTGACCTGCCGCGTCGGGACCGCCGCGGCTATCGCCAAGCGCGGTCATCGCGGCCCCACCGAAGAGGATCTGATCGACTACCTCGATGCGGTGATCGGCGCGCATCCCGAAACCAAGGTCTGGAACCTCTCCTTCAACCAAGACCTTCCCTGCAGCGACGGTGAAGTCTCCTATCTGGGCCATGCACTGGCAGAGCTGGCCCGCCGCCATGATGTCCTGCTGGTCAACTCGATCGGCAACGCGCCAGCCGGCCGGCTCAAACGTCCCGCCGATTGCGAAGCTGCGTTGACCGTCGGTGGACGGCTTCACACCGAGACCGGCAAGCCTGGCGACAAATGTCCGGTCAGCCTCGCCGGTCCCGGCCCCTGCAGCATGCTCAAGCCCGATGTCTCGCATTTCTCGCATGTCCGTGCGCTCGGCGGAGCAGTCATTTCCGGATCGAGCTTCGCCACGGCGCTGACCTCGCCGCTCGCCGCCCACACGATGGAGCGCTTGCGCCATCCCAATCCCGATCTCGTGCGCGCGCTGTTGATCCATGGCGCCGATGGGGGCGTTTATGATCCAGCGCTGGGCTTCGGAACGCCCGATCTCGTTACCCTACCCTGGGAGTGCCAGCCCGGCACGGTCACACTGCAGTGGGAAGCTGAGCTGCGCGACCGCGCGTCTTACTACTGGGAGCTGCCGATCCCGCCCGCCTTGCTTCACAACGGGCGGCTGCGCGGCCAAGGCCGTTTGACCGCGATCCTCAATCCGCATCCGATGGTCGATGAATTTGCCGGGCCTAATTATTTCAGCGCCCGGATCAACACCGCGGTCCAGTATCCGCGCGGCGACGGGTTTACCAACCTGCTCGGCTCGATGGATACCGACCGGATCCGCGAGCAGGTCGCGCGCACGGATCACTACAAATGGTGCACCGTGCGACATCATCACAAGGATTTCTCGGCCCGTGGCCATCAGGTCGATGGCGATACGCTGCGCATCTACGCCCGCGTCTACACCCGCGATCATTATGTCTATGGCTATGCGAGCGCCGACGAAGTCCCGGCGCTCAACGCCGTCTTCGTCCTCTCGCTCAGCGGAATCGACGACGGCGCCGACATTTACAACCAGCTGCGCGATCAGCTCGGCGTCTTCGTCGAGCCGTCAGTGATCCATTCCGACATCGAGATCGAAGGAGGTGACCTATGAGTGACAATGACCGCATGGTGTATCGCCGCGCGAGCGACCAGAAATGGATCGACAAGCGCAATTCCGCCTCGCGAGGCTTTGCCTACGACACCCAGGCCGAAGCGGCGGCAGCCGGCAAGCAGCGTTTGCTTAATTCTGGTGGCGGCGATCTGACGATAAAGGGGCGCGACGGACAGATCCGCAGCAAGGATACCATCGGGCGCAAAGACCCCTTCCCTCCGCGCGATCGCGAACATTGATGATGCGAGCCTGGGTGGAAGTGATCCCAGCCCCCACGCGACCGTGAACCAGAACCAAACTAACCAGGGCCTTTAACTTGTCCGTTTACGTCACAGGAGGGGGCGGCACCCACCTCGAACCCCGCGTAGCCAGCCATTACCTTGCCGCCATGGTCGCGGAAGGCGGCGCGCGGGGCGTGCTGGGAACGGTTGTATCCATAAAAACTCAGCAGTCTGAAATCGATGCACCGCTGGACGATTTGGTGATCGAAGCGCGCCTTACCGATGGCACCCGCACGAGACTGGACCTTCAAGTAACCACGACGCTCTCTTTCACCAGAAGCGATGAGAAGTGGTTAGACGTGGTGCCAAGGGCATGGGACACCTTCCGACAAACGGGCTTTGATCCTGCGACACGGCGCATCGGTATCGCAGTTAGTCAGACCACCACAAAGCTCGAACGAAGTATCCAGCCCTTGTTAGCCCGCGCTCGTCATGCTCCCGATGCAGGGCAGTACCGCACACGCCTTGCGAAAGAAAACGGAGCCAACAAGGAGCAGCGTGAGTTCCAAGTGGTTCTCGATGAAATTGTGAAGAACCACGACGTGTCGGCCACCGACGACGACGTCGTCAGCTTCATGCGATGCCTAGACGTCATCCCTTTCGACCTCGACAAGGAGGAAGCTTCCCGGGACCTACTCGCCTCGATCGACCAGTTGACGTCGATCGCTGGGAGCAATGCTGAAGCTCGCCGTATCTGGAGCAGCCTTGCCGCGATGGCGAGCCGTATCATTCCGAACGGCGGCGGGACCGACCGAACGAGGGTCGTCCACGAGCTAAAGACGGAAGGCTATACCCTGGGCTCTGACCGCGCCCATGCTGAGCTGATCGGTGCACTCGACGCTGAATCGTGGGCGGCTGCCGCCAGTATCCGCGAAACCATCGGCGGAAAGTCTATCAGCCGCGACGAGCTTCACGAGACCTTGCTAAGCTCGTTGGGCGAGGCGCGGGTGCTCCGCATTGTGGGACAACACGGGACCGGCAAATCCGCAATGCTGAAGCGCCTGGCATCCGAAGAGCCGGCTGGCGCGCCGATCCTCCTGCTGCGCGACCTCCGGGTAACCGGTGGCGGTTGGGCCGCTCACGCAGCCAAGTTTGGCAGACCAATGCCGATCGCCTCGCTTCTCCGTCAGTTCGGACTTGGCGGCGCGCGCACGCTGTTCATCGACGGCGCCGATAAAATGGATGCCGCCGCCCAAGTCACAATCAACGATCTGTTGAAAGCCATTGTCGACACACCGGATCTTACAGACTGGCGCGTGGTCATGACGATGCGCGAAGAGAACGCACAGCGGGTTGACGCTTGGCTCGAACCCGACATCGCTTCGCTGCCCTCTAAGACAATTCGTGTCGAAGGCTTCGACGATGATGAGGCGAACGAGGCAGCCGCCGCGTTGCCGCTGCTGCGACCATTACTCGTTGACACTCGCAGCTATGATGCCGTTCTGCGTAGGCCATTCTTCCTTGAAGCGCTGTCGCGATTACCAGTGCGCTCCGGTGCTGAAGTGCGTTCGGAGGTCGACTTAGTCGATCTGTGGTGGGAGCATGGTGGTGCGGACAGAGCGGATTTCGCACCTGCCCAGGATCGGCGCAACGCATTGTTGTCACTGGGCGAGGCGCTTCTCCTCGGGCCGGGCGTTGCGCTCTCGATCCGCGGCATTGAGGCGGTGGCCCTTCACGAGCTCCTGCAGGCTGGCGTGCTACGGCACGTCGAACTCGGCGTGTCTGTCGCCTTCTCACACGACATTTTCGAGGAGTGGATCCTCGCAAAAGTCCTGCGCGGGCGTCGCAGTGAGATTGCTCAGGCGCTCCACGATGGCGGTCAACACCCGCAACTAGCGCGCCCGCTGCAGCTCCTTGCTGCTGATCTGCTTGAGCGGTCTGAGACCGGAAACGAATGGGCCGCATTGCTTGAAGCCGTCGACGACGACGAACTTCAGACAACCTGGCGCCGCGTCGTGCTCACCGCTCCGGTTCGGTCTGTCCGCAGCGCGGACATGCTGGACAGGATCGAAGCGATTTTGATGCGCGATGATGCGCGTCTGCTTGCGCGCCTGATCATGTCAGTGCGTACCACCGAGACGGTCCGTGACCTACGTTTCATGGACCAGAAGCTCTTCCCCGATCTGACAAACGACCAGCGCGAACAATTTGCTTCAGAGACCGCCGGCCCTGAGATCGTAAGCTGGATGCGTCTGATCGCCTGGTTGATTCCTCGTCTGGGCGTGATGCCCGCTTCTCTAGACAAGGAGCTTTTCACCTTTCTGAGCACTTGGGCGTCGGCAATCCCAGGCGAATTTGGACGATATGCCGGGCTTCAGGAAACCGCCGCTTGGGCGGTGGAAAAGCTTGGCGATACCGACAGCACAGATGAACGCCGCCGTCCGGCATTGCGGGGAACGCCGGATTACAAAGACGAAGCCCGCGGTCTCTTGCTGAAATGCGTCAGCGGGGCGCCCGACATTGTGCGCAACTATCTCGCGAGTATCTCCGACCACAGGGTCGGGCGAGTACGCAAACAGATCCTCGAATTAAGCGTCGTCCTTGCCAGCGTGCTTCCAGCTGAGGTCACGGCCTTTCTAAAGCGGGCATACCTCCTCAATCTGGATCGGCCACGTGAGCGTCGTCGTTCAGGCACGATCGAACGCTCCGAAGCGTTAGGTTTCGATGACGACCACGACTTCTATCCGGCCTCACCGGCTCGACCGCCCTTTTTGCATCTGCTTCGAACGCGCACCGCTATCGGACTGGAATTGATTTCTGACCTCTGCAACCACGCGATGGAGGCGTGGCGGCAAAGGCAGACCGGGCCAAAGCACACACCCATCCCCATTACGCTCGACCTTGGCGACGGTGAAAACGAATACTGGGGCGATGAGGGAACCTATCGTTGGTTTCGAGGCGGATCGCATGTCCACATGCTCGATACTGCGCTGCTGGCGCTCGATGCGTGGGCTCACGAACGCCTTGCAGCAGGAGATGCCCTCGACGAGCTCTGCTTGCGCATTGCCCGCGGCAATAGATGTAACGCGGTGCTCGGTATAGCCGCCGGACTTTGCCTGTCCGACCTCCGCGCTGCGTCGACAAGTCAGGCGGCGCTCGAGATCGGAACGCACCCAGCCCTTTGGCAGTGGGATATAGGACGCCAAGTCGGCGACATGGGATCGTTTTCGAACGAAATCGCCCATTGGGGCAAGTGGGCCGTACTCGCGCGCCCCTTGCGAGACCTCAATCGACTGCCGCATAGAAAGCATACGGTTCGGGACCTTTCCGTCTTGTTTGCAGGTATCGCCAGCGATGAGGTGAAGGCGGCTTACAGCGAGCGGATTGCGACCTTCCTTGAACGGGTGCCGTACAACACCGCCGAGCAGCGCGACGATCCGGATGAGGCGAACGCCACCCGCGCTGCATTCGAGCCGCTGCGCCAACAAGCCGATCCTGCCAACCTCGTGACCGAGGTGGTGGATGACAAGACGTACATCTCGATGCGCCCACCATATGTCGACGACGAGAAACACCAGGCGTTTCTGGAAGAACAGGCAAGTCTCAATCGTGTTCTTAAGCTAGATCTCTGGGCGCAGAAGGCCATCGAAAGCGGCCAGCCGGGCGAGGAGTTCACCCTAAAAGCAGCATTCGAGGAGATGATCGCGCTCGACCAGAGCGACCTGCTCGAAGAAGTGGCACCTCTAGTCGATATGAAGCGCAGATACACGCAATCTGGTGTCGCGGGAACTGCTGCTGTCCTGGCTCGCGATGCCGACGAACTCTGGCCAGAAGTCGAAGAAGCTGTATTGCATGTGATTCGGCGCGCAGCCACCATGGTCGAGCAGGAGGACGGATTGTCCTACCGCGGCTCCAAGGTTCACGGCCACCCACCCGTCATGGCCGCCCACGCCTACGTTGCACTCGTCCGCCGGGTCCCCGCGCGCCACGAGTGGAAAGCTGCGCTTCTGCAACTCGCAGTCGATCCAATCGAGGGAGTTGTGGAGGCCGTGTACAAGTCAGCATCGCTTCTATCCGATTGCACATCGGACATGCTCTGGAGGTTATTCTGCCTCGCTACACAGCGGGCAGCGCGGACGGCTGCCATCGGGCGCAGCCTGCATTGGTCGCCAGCCGAAGCGCAGGAGCAGTCGGCCCTGGCCGACGAGGCTGAGCAAATGATGGCGAATGGAACCATGCCGAGCGCGCACCCGGCACCTTTGACCGCCGGAACGCGCCGCGGCGATGGATATTACCGTTCGGACTTCCACGAGAACGCGATGCAAATTCCCGTGGGGCCACTTATGGGCTCGGCAACGCGGGGGCCTATGATCGACCATGCGGCATCGCTGATCGACTGGGCACTCATGTCTCTCGACGAGAAGCGCAATCGTGGTGACACGCCATATGAGTGGCTGTTCGCATTATACCGATGGCTGGGCGACCTCATTACTTACATCTCACCTGCCGAGCTGCGCGCGCTACTCATAGCACGTGTCGACGCTGCCGAATCCCAGGCGGCGGCAGAACTTGTCGACGGTATTATGCAGCGTTTCATGCTCAATATCCTGATCGACAAATCACCTATCGATGCCGACACGCTCGAGAAGTGGACCGTGTTGATAGACTGGGCCATCGCACGGCCGGGTTGGGCCTTCACACCGGAAGACGCGCGCCAGCACGATCGCGGAATGGCGATCTCGGCGTTCCTCAGTTTTCCGCATCAAGGGCTCATCAGCGTGATCGATGACGATTGGCCGAACCTTCCTGCCCTACTTCCCTCCATTGAGCGGGCAGCCGAAACCTTCGCCACGGAAAGGACCGCCTTCACCGCCATGCTGTCGATGCTTGAACGCCGCTCGACCCAGCTGCTGCCTCAGCCAGGTTTGGCTTGGATCGAGCGCGTTCTGCAGGTGCGCAAGTCGGACGGTAACTTCTGGCACCGAAATTCGAACGGCGAGCTACTAGTCCTCTTGCTGCGCAAGTTGGTCCAACAACAAGAGGTCGTGGGAAAGAATAGGGAGATTGTGATCAGGGCGGCAGACCTTCTGATTGAACTTGGTATCAAGGGCGCTGCGCATCTCCAGCAGGACTTGGTAAGGGTGAAGCGGTGACCCTTTTCCAATGTTCGTAGAGGGAGTGAAATGAAGACCGACGTCGCTGTTTTCGTCACCGACGGCGTCAACCGGCAAAACATGTTGTTGCCGCTGGCGACGTTGGTAGAGTCGATGGAAACCCCGCTCGCTACCGCAATCGCGTCGAATATCCCGTATGGAATGCCCGCTAATCTGGCGCACGACCTGTGCCGACCAGTCGGTTGGAGCGAGCCACGCGGCATCTATTTATCCCGGGACATGGCGCGCCAACTCGGTCGCGTGTTTCTGCCCGAAACAGAGGAAGATCGCGAAAGGATCGGCGCGCTACTCCAAGGCTTTGCAAATTGGTTCCAGGCCCGCCAGATCGAACCCTTCGCTGATGGCATCAATGCCAGGGTGGCGGATCATGCAACCTCGGCAATGCGGCTCTGGCACGGCGAGGCCGCCGGCGCGATCGAGCCCGGCCTTGCGTCCGCAATGTTTCCCGAATTTTTTGCGCTCGGCAGCGAGCATGTCGACAAGGACGGCTTGGTCGACTTCAACTATCTTCGGGAGCGGACACGCGAGGTACAGCCGGGAGTTTTTCACGAACCCGAACGCGACCTATTGTTGTTCGCGCATCGCTACTTTCGACGCAGCTTATCGCGCCGCAACAGCCTCAACACGTATGTGCTGCGAAGTTTCTCTGATGCCGCCGCGTTGGAAGGCATGACTGCCCGCCTGCGCTTGGATCCGGACGTAATTGGGTTGCCCGAGAGCGCGCACTCGCGGATTGAACTCGAATATTGGCACGGTCCCAAATACGATGACGACTTCGGATCTATTCCGGCAGGCGTGGCAGAGCACAAGAGCAGTGACGGCGATCGCCACTACTCGCGCATCGACAAAACTCAGATCTGGTGGAAAGACCCCGAAACTCGTTCAACGCCCAGCCCCCTCTCCGAAATTCGCACGTTCGAGATTGAGGAGCTGATCGAAGATGAGAGCCCGGGACTACCCGATGGGATGTACGGGTGCCGCTATGCGCATGCGGAATATGACCTAGCGAAATGTGTCCTAGCCCATTTCGACGGCGCTATCCGCGCCTATCCGAGCGAGGCCTACCTGGAGCGAATCGAGCGCAGGATCGACCGTGCCGGCAAACATTCCGACTACACCAAACTGTTCAGACTGGATGGTGCGCTGCCAGTCTCAATGTGGAAACGCGTTCTCACAGACTGGTATCGTGGCAACCGTCTGATCCCAGAGTACCTTGGCGCGCCCGAGGAGGACCTCGCCGAAGCGCACACCCCAACGAGTCGCGTTAAACAAAGGAGTGTACCTGCACTTGGCGC